>MAAC01013446.1_pt1 | contig 38039 bp, 36 predicted proteins | sample 1115981 | NCBI WGS metagenome assembly MAAC01 (sample SAMN04961126, study PRJNA320927) | seawater metagenome | isolation source: sample BD02T64 sea water enriched with oil for 64 days | place: USA:Gulf of Mexico | collected 2013-07-27 | reverse complement strand
GATATTGACCCGTTGTACTCTGGGCTTGCTATCAACATCCCCTGACTTTGTGCGAATAGGCTTTTCAGATCGTTTACTGCAGCTGGCGTACCTTCCGCTTCCAAATCTTCTGAAAACAAAGGGATCGGATAATCAGCCAAATCGACATAAACAACATTAGCTCCTTGCTCCTCCGCCCCTTTGGCAGCTATTTTTACCAAAGTCTTATTATAGGACTGACTGCGTAAGCTACCTGCGAGTGCGATTATCTGTGTCATGCTTTACCCCTTATCTTGTTGCCTGTAATGTTTTTCGTAACGTTGAAGCTAGTTTTACACATGCATATTTGAAGAAAAACAGTATGTGTGCAAAACTCATGTGCATGAGTGCACAGAAGACTGATTGGAACGATATACACGTGGCCTACCAAGTGGCCAAACTAGGAACCTTAACGGCCGCAGCGGAAGCACTCGACGTGCACCACAGTACCGTTCTACGGCGCATTAATGCGCTTGAAAAGAAACTAGGCTCTCGGCTATTTCATCGCCATGCTCGCGGGTACGAACCTACCGAAGCAGGCCATATGCTCATGCAAGTTGCTGAAAACACGCAGAGCAGTTTTGACCGATTGCTAGGTCGACTAGAAGGCACTGATACACAACTAACCGGCACCCTGGCCATTACGTCCGTTAGTAATATGGCCCCCTTTTTGATACCTATATTGGCAGACTTTCAGGTGCTATACCCTGAAATCAAGCTGGAATATACCGCTGACAGTCGCATCCTGAAATTGGAGCACGGCGAAGCTCACATCAGTATTCGCCCTGGCAAAAAACCTAATGACCCCGATTACGTGGTACAAAAACTCGCCTCAGTTGCCACGACGCTTTACGGAAGTGTCGATTATGTGATGGAACACGGCCTAATTCAGGATCTCAATGATGTTACGGGACACCGTTTTATCAGTACTATAGAACCCTTTGATCGTACTGAGTTCATGCAATGGATGAATAAAAATGTGCCATCGGAGCAAATTTATTACCGCTCGAATGATTTCATTAATTTTTCACATGCCGCAAAAGCAGGGTTAGGCGCCGCCCCTATAGCATGCTGGCAAGCACGCTTAGAAAAGACGTTGCGCCCATTATTGCCGCCACCAAGAAATTGGAGTTTTGATCTGTGGTTGCTCACCCATCGAGACATGCACCGAACAAGCAAAGTTCAAGCCTTTACATTATTCTTGAAAGATAGGTTTACTAAAGAGCAAGATCGACTGCTTGGATTTGACAAATACTAGCCGCCAACCTAAATCCCACTCGAACAACTGATATACTGCTTTATTTTTAAAATAGAAAGTGCAAGAAATTCAAAGACATCGCATAGATTTTGTGATGTAGTGCAGAGAAGCTAGAGAAAAACACCGTTAAAGAACGATGGACAACGTGAAAAGGAATTTAACACGATGAACGCCCAACAAATAATCGATTTATTTATTATATTCACAATAGCCATCACTTTATCGGTGACAGCCATCGGCTTACTGCCCCTAGCTTAACCTACCTTTAGATTAGCAACATTTAACTCCAATACTCCACACAAGCCCCAAGGTCCTGAACAACTGGAGGCCGAGCTTCACCAACAGGTGTCCCAACATACAAAAAACCAACAATCTGATCTTCAGGTTCTAGTGTAAAATAATTTCTTACGACGCTACTGCTTGCCATATCCCCCGTTCGCCAAATAGCGCCATACCCTAATTCAAGAGCTGCTAATTGCATATTTTGAACCGCCACACCCGTTGCAATAACTTGCTCCATAACCGGCACCTTGTGGCTAGTAGTAACGTTTGCAATGGCTACTACCAGCATAGGAGCCCGCAGCGACATCGATCTTGCCTTATCTCGCTTTTGCTCGCTAGCGCCAGAGTCCTTTGCTAGTAATGCTTTTTCAAATAACTCTCCCAAAGCATCCCTACCCCCGCCTTCAACAACCACAAACCGCCAGGGTTTTAAACGCCCATGATCAGGAGCTCTTACAGCGCAACGTAACATCAATTCCACTTGAGGCCTGGTTGGTCCCGGTTCACAAAGCTTGGGGCTGGATACGCGGGCTTGTAATGCATCAATAATATTCGTCATTATTTTCTCAACATTTAATCGTTACAGTGCTTTTGTGGAGGGTAGTTTGTTTAGTTAAAGACAACCAGAACTTTTTACAGCTTTACCTCCTAATAAATTTAGGTTACCATTTCGCCGCCTAATAACGCAGTCAAAAGCAGTCAATCCCCACAGGTTTCGATGTAAACAATGTCGTATTCTTGTAATTTTATGCATCGGTTATCATTTATTTTATTTTTTTTGTGCGATGCTAGGCCTCTATTGATTGTTTTTTAACCTGGCATTACAACCCAACAGCCTAAATATTGGTAAGATAACAACACATATGAAAACACACCAACTTCACAAGTGGACATTATCAACAGAAGAGGCTCGATCAATACAAAAGAATCTGTGCGCATGGGTATCAACCGCTGAACGGTGCCAATCGCCATCACTAGTTGCGCGCATTGAATTTAGCAATTCATTGGATGACAAAGGGTCAATACAGTCAACGGTTACTGTTAAAAGCTTTCCATCCTTAGGCTTTTTGGAGCGAAAAGTAGGCATAAAGCAAAGCAACTTCCCTCGAGTGCCAGGATTGATATCATTCCAAAAAGCTCCTTCAGCAATTGCAGCACTAGAAAAGCTATCCCACTCTCCCGACCTCTTGATATGCGATGGACGCGGGCTTACTGGAATAGACAGTTTTGGAGTCGCCTCTCATGTGGGGATTTTATCTAACCTACCGACAATAGGCATTAGACCCCCAAAAGCCCGCTTTAACTACAGCATGCTTGGCAATACCCGTGGAGACTGGATGCCACTGACTGATGACAGCCCAAATTCAGGGGTACTACTCCGTGTTCTTGATGGATTAGACCCTTTATTAGTTTCACCAGCCCACAAAATAACGCAAGAAGACGCCATCCAACAGTGCTTAACATTCTTCCCAGAAACCATTCCTTCACGAGAATACATAGAAATTCTCTACCCCGATACAGGCCCATACAGCAACGAGCAATACGACCAAGTAGTCTCAGGGCCACACCTGAAAATTGTTAGCTAAGACAACTATTTAGGTTCCACACTGACGTCAAAAACACGCTCAAAACCAGTGCATCTCTCCCCCTCCGATTAATAGTTGTATGAAACATTACGAGCAAGTACACTCGATGACATAATAAGAAAACCGCCTACCTCAACACAACGCTAACCTATCAATAGAAAAGCAAGCAAAGTACAACTACACTAAGCTGATACCTTGCCTTTTTATAACCACCACTCTCCACATTGCAATTCTTAAAAGTGATTTATTACGTATGGGTCAGAAACTATCCTATGAGTTTGCACCATTAGACGAAGAGAATGACGACCTATCTCCCCATCTAGTGCGTTTTTTAGCCTATTTTATCGGTGCGCTCATATTCGGCGTTGGGTTGCTCACTCAGTTTTTTGATGCCTCACTCTGGTGGATTGTCCCTTTTGCCATCCTATACCCGCTGTTAACGCACCTTCTAAGCAAACCACTGAGAGATAAGCACGGCATTATTACTAATGCCACCTTAGTTGTTATTGACTCAGGTATATGTGGCGGAGCGTTTATCTTAATGGGTCTCAACCCCATTCCTTCGGTATTACTCTTTCTCGTTCTAAGCGCGAGCACCATGTCTTTAGGCGGATTTCGCGGTTGGCTGATCTGCGTAGGCTCCCTCTTTATTGGTGCAGCAATAGCAATGATCATCTTTGGGATTCCGGAACTTAACACCAGTATCCCCCCTGCTTTTTTTATTATTCTTATTTCTGTTGTATCGGCTCTATTTCTTACCGTACTGTCTTATTACTCCTACAAGAGGGCTAGATCTCTACTTGAAGCGCAACATGAACTACGCTCACGACAGAAAGACTCCGCATCCCTTTCTCGCAAGCTTGCAAAGTATCTTCCTCCTCAGGTGTGGGGCTCGATTTTTTCTGGGCAAACAGAAGTCAAATTAGAAACACAACGAAAAAAACTCACTATATTTTTCTCTGACATCAAAGGTTTTTCAGAAATATCTGAAGAACTTCAGCCTGAAGCGCTTACAGAACTGCTGAACAGTTACTTTACCGAGATGTCCCGAATAGCCATGAAGTACGGCGGTACTATCGATAAATTTGTTGGGGATGCAATACTGATATTTTTTGGTGACCCAACGTCCCGCGGCCAAAAACAAGATGCCGTAGCATGTGTTGCCATGGCGATAGAAATGCGAAAGAAAATGAAAGTCATGCGACAAAAATGGGGAAGCTATGGCACCAACAAACCTCTCCAGATTCGCATGGGCGTCAACACTGGATACTGCACCGTAGGTAACTTCGGGGCAGAATCTCGCATGGATTACACCATCATCGGCAAAGAAGTAAACCTTGCAAGTAGATTAGAAAGTGTTGCTCAACCAAACGAGATATTGATTTCAGAAAGCACTTACAGCTTAATAAGAGATACCATTATGTGCCGTGACCGCGGACAGATAAATGTCAAAGGCTTCACGAAATCGGTTCCCATCTATGACGTTGTTGACCACAGGAAGGAGCTTGGAGCAGCTCAAAGCTTCGTAGAATGTGAACTTGATGGGTTTTCCATGTATATCGACATCGATAAAATCCGCAATTATGACAAAGACAGGGTCATCGACACTCTTGACGCAGCAAGCAAGCGAGTAAGAGAAAAACTTATCGTCTAGCCTGCTACGCACACCTTATCTACTGACGCATCAGTTTAGCGTTATCAGCACACACCTCAAAGTTCGAGCGAAACGGATTAATATCAATACCACCTCTTCTAGTATATCTACCGTATACAGATAACCTATCCGGCCGACACTCCTTCATGATATCCGCAAACACCCGTTCCACACATTGCTCGTGAAAATCGTTATGGTTACGGTAAGAGATAATATATTTAAGCAATGATCGGCGGCAAATTTTCGGACCATGATAATGAATAAATATTGTTGCCCAATCAGGCTGCCCCGTCACAGGGCAATTAGAACGAAGTAAGTGACTAGACAAACACTCGTCTACCATTTCAGCCTCCCCATCAAGCGCCAAAATAGCAGCATTGATAGAGTATTCATTTGCAGCTATATCTTCACCATCAACACAAACAGCAGAAGCCAGCTCAATCTCTTCACCCTGAACACTTCCTACCTCCACGCCACCCGCAGAATTCACCTGCCCACTGCCAATTTGTGTTAGTGAGACAAGTATATTTACTCCGACAATATCACTTACATCTCGCTGAATAACGCCAACCACATCATCAATATTTGCAAAGACAGACTGATTCAACGAACCCAAATACAGCTTTAGTGATTTGGATTCTACTATATTGGGAGACGCAACAGGTATTGTTAGCACAGCCACAGCCACACTTGGTTTACCCTTAGCATTCAGCCACGAGACCTCATAGGCATTCCATATATCCACACCACCAAAAGGCAATGCCGCATCAACCAATACGCTTTCTCGGCCCTGCGCTCTAGGTATAGGATACAAAAGTGTAGCATCGTATTTTTCAGGATATTCACTCACCTGACCTAACGGTGAATTCTCCGGATTACCGGCCACTGAATTTTCAATTTTCATATTCTAACTACGGATCCCCGCCCCTCGATTCAACAGAAACAATGCCCAGCTATAAAACACAACGATAAACAAAAAAATCATGCCATAAGTTAACCACAAACTAACATCAGTAACGCCAAGAATGCCATACCGAAAGCCGTTTACCATATACACAATGGGATTTGCCAGCGATACGTTATACCAAAACTCCGGCAGCATTTTGAGTGAGTAAAATATCCCGCCAAGGTAGGTTAGCGGCGTCAATATAAACGTTGGAACAATGCTGATATCATCAAAACTTTTGGCAAAAACGGCGTTAATAAAACCCGCCAAGGAAAACACTACCGATGTAAGAAAGACTATACTTATCATAACCAACCAATTATGGATATGTAACTCCGCAAAACCCAATGACATACAAGTAACAATAAAACCAACCGATAAACCACGTGCAACCCCACCCAGAACATATCCAATGAGAATAATGTAATTAGGCGTTGGTGATACTAACAATTCCTCAATACTACGCTGATACTTCGTACTAAAAAAAGACGACACTACATTGGAATAACTGTTCGTTATCACGGACATCATGATTAGACCAGGAACGATGAATTTCATATAATCAAATCCCCCCATTTCACCAATCCGACTGCCGACAAGATTTCCAAAAATAACGAAATACAACGCTACCGTAATTGCAGGAGGCAGCAACGTTTGAATCCAAATTCTAGAAAACCGCCGAACCTCTTTCACAACGATTGTTTCTAACGCAACAAATTGCTTTTGAATTTCCATAAATACACTTTACTCAATTATAAGAAAACATAAAGAACATAAAAAAACACCCAAAACCACTATTTATCTGCCGCACCTTCAACTATGCCGACAAACAATTCCTCAAGACGGTTTGTTTTGTTTCTCATGCTCTTAACATCAACACTATTCAAACCTAACTGTTGAAACACCGGATTAAGCGATTGATCTTTTTTTAAATCAACTTCCAATGTGTGAGAATCAATAAGCCTTAAAACAACCCCCTCAACAAGCGGCAACTCTGTTAGTTCATTTGCCACATCCAACACAAACGTCTCACTATCCAGCTTTCTAAGGAGCGATTTCATATCCGTATTTTCAACAATTTCCCCGTCATTAATAATAGCAATATTACGGCACAACTGCTCTGCCTCTTCTAAATAATGCGTTGTTAGGATAATCGTTGTGCCCTGCTTATTGAGTTCAACCAAAAAACCCCACATAGACCTTCTTAGCTCTATATCCACACCTGCAGTAGGTTCGTCAAGAATCAGTAATTCAGGCTCATGCACCATCGCCCGAGCAATCATCAACCGACGCTTCATGCCACCGGATAAGTTTCGTGAAACCTCATCCTTTTTGTCCCACAAACTGAGCAGTTTTAAATACTTTTCTGCCCGCTCTTCAGCTTGGACTTTCTCTATGCCAAAAAAACCAGCTTGGGTCCGTACAATATCAATGACCTTTTCGAACTGGTTAAAATTAAATTCCTGAGGAACCACCCCCACAGATTTTTTAGCCAAAGAAAAGTCCTTATCGATATCCACCCCCATGATCTCGACCGTTCCTGAGGTTTTGTTTACCAAGGAGCTTACAATACCAATGGTTGTAGATTTCCCCGCCCCATTAGGGCCAAGAAGCGCCATAAAGTCACCTTGCTGAACTTCAAAGCTGATGCCTTTTAGTGCCTGAAATCCCCCCTTATAGACCTTATGCAAGTCCTTTACTATCAATGCCGCTGTCATCTTAAAAACCTCTTACTTTCAAAGATGGCCATTATAATAAAGTTTTCGATTTTATTCATTGAAGATAGCCCTCCAAGACAGTCTTTCTCACTCGCTAAAACCAGCCGCCCCACTTTAACCCATACGTGGAACAGTTCGATTCAGCATATAGCTATTGCTTTACCCATAACGCCAAGCCATAATTTGACGCAGCGTCACATTATGACTAGCCGACCCACAGAAGTAACACCTAACACCATTAGCCCGGATAATAAATGAACACACTGACCCGCAAACAACGCGAATTACAACAACGTGAGCAACTTTTCCTAGACACTGCGCGCCAGGTGATACGAGAGCACGGGGTTTCAGGCCTCACAATGGAAGTTATCGCTGAGATTACTGAGTACTCGAAGGGCACTGTTTACAAACACTTCACCTGCAAAGAAGACATTATGTGCGCTTTATGCGCGGATGGCATTGAATACCTTTTAACACTGCTCAACCAAATGATGAATTTTGAAGGCCGCCCCCGAGAAAAATCGGTCATCATCGCGCTGTCATACCTACTGTACGCAGAACGCTACCCGGAAGAGTTTGACCTTATTCTTGCAGCCAGAAACACCAACATTCGCCAAAAGGCCTCTCCCGAACGCCTTGAAGCTAGCGACAATGCAGACGAAAGAATCACACGCCTTATCAAGGAACAGATCCGCGCAGCCATTAAATGTGGAGATCTTAAGCTACAAGAAGGTGTAACCGTAGATCAACTTTGCCTAGGCCCCTGGGCATTGAGCCTTGGCATGATCGCACTATATGAGGCAAGCGATCTCATCAGCAGCATTGAATTTTCACCAATGCAAGAAACCTTGTATCAACAATTAAACTTTCTACTCGACGGTTATCAGTGGCACCCATTAAGTGCCGAGTTTGATTATCGAAAAACAATATGTAATGCAACCAAACTACTAGAAAACAACACAGACGCCCCCTCAATCGGCTCAACTCTAGGTATACTAAAATGAACAATAAAAAGGGATTTAACAACGCTGTCGCCAACTGGCTAGTTGATTATCGCCTCTTCGCTTTTTTGACAACGCTCCTAGTGATAGCGGTAATTTCTCCCGGCCTATCAAAACTGTCTTTTACATCCGACTATAAGATTTTTTTCGACAAAGATAACCCCCAGTTAGCTGCCCACGAATTTATCGAAGATACTTACTCTAAAATTGATAACGTTCTATATATTCTTGCACCAAAGAATGGAGACACATTTACACAAGAAAATCTCGCAGCTGTCGAATGGCTCACTGAACAAGCCTGGCTACTCCCTTATTCACAACGAGTCGATTCAGTTACCAATTTCCAACACACCAGCGCCAATGATGATGAGCTATTGGTTGAAGATCTATCCGAAGACTCCCTAAATAAAACCGATCAAGAAATACAAACCATTAAAAAAATTGCAATAACAGACCCACTGCTTATTCATCGCCTTATATCACCGACAGGTCACGTTACCGCAGTAGACGCAATGTTATCTCTCCCAGATGACAACATTACGGAATCCCTGGCTGAACTCATTACCGCCGCACGAGAGCTTGCTGGTGAATTTGAAACACGTTATCCAAATTTTGATCTTTACATATCAGGCATGGCCCCCTTTAACAATGCCTTTGATGAGATTGCCAACCGTGATGCTGAACGCTTAATGCCGGTCATGATGGTAGTTGTGCTTATTTTGGTAAGCGCCCTACTTAGATCATTTGCAGCAGCAGGTATTACTCTTACTATCGTTGTTCTTGGAGTAGCGGCAACATTTGGAATTGTAGGCCTTCTAGGAATAGAGCTAAACAGTATCAATACTGCCGCCCCAACCATCATCCTTACACTAGCCGTTGCCGATTGCGTACACCTACTCTCGCACTTCTTAATGCGACTAAAACACGGCGACGATAAGCTGGCCGCAATGAAATACAGTTTAGACACCAACATACTGCCCGTTTTTTTAACGAGTTTCACAACAGCTATTGGCTTTCTAAGCATGAACTTTAGTGACTCACCCCCATTCAGAGCATTAGGAACTATTGCCGCAATGGGAGTCGCTCTTACTTTTATCTTCTCTATTACCCTGCTACCTCAACTTGCAATCTGGTTAACCCGAAAAATCCCCGCTCAGGATTTAGAACACAGCAATAGATTTGACCACCTAGCAAGCTTCACAATCAAACATCAAAACAAACTATTTTGGGGAACACTCGTTGTAGCATTTGCCTGCATGGCCTTTATCCCTCAAAACGAACTAAACGACGACAACATTGAATATTTCAGTAAAAACGTCGATATTCGCCAAGCAGCAGATTTTGCAGAAAAGAATTTGACGGGCGTTAATATTATCGAACACTCACTATCATCTGGCGAATCGAACGGAATTAACAGTGTCGAGTTTTTAACAAGCGTTAGCGACTTTGTTGAATGGTATCGCGCGCAACCAGAAGTACTCCATGTATTTACCTACACCGATATCGTCAAGCGACTCAATAAAAACATGCACAATGATGACGAAAAATGGAATCGTTTGCCTGAATCAAGAGAACTCGCAGCGCAATACGCCTTAATGTACGAGCTGTCTCTACCGTTTGGCATGGACCTTAACAACCAAGTAAATCTAGACAAGTCCTCTATTCGCATCACAGTGACGCTACGAAATGTTAAAGCCAAAGAGATTCTTTCATTGGAAGCAAAGGCACAGGAATGGCTTGCCATCCACGCTCCAAGCATCGCCTCCCCAGGATCAGGCCCCACCATCATGTTTGCTAACATTGGCCAACGAAACATCCACAGCATGATTAACGGCACCATCCTTGCGACACTATTAATATCCGTCACCCTAATGCTATCCCTAGGGTCATGGAAGCTTGGGCTATTAAGTCTTATTCCCAATGCATTCCCCGCCTTGATGATGTTTGGCGTTTGGGGGCTCTTTGTCGGCGAGGTAAATCTCGGCGTTGCAGTCGTATTTAGCATCACCCTAGGCATTGTTGTAGATGACACCGTTCACTTCTTAAGCAAGTTTTTACGCGCGAAAAGAGAACACAACCACAACACCGAGCAAGCTATTCATTACGCATTTACACATGTGGGTGCATCATTACTCATCACGACGTTTGTTTTGGCGTTAGGTTTTGCAACACTCTACTGGTCTGACTTCACTGTTAACTCCACACTAGGTGTCATGGTCGCTCTAACCATTCTAATCGCTATCGCTTTTGACTTTCTATTCTTGCCGGGAATGTTAATGAAGCTTGATGCGTTATCAAAGCGATTTGAGAAGCAGGCACCTACACACATAAATGTAGATATCACTACTACAGAGATACCCACTACAGCACCGCCAACATCACGTTTAACACCAACACGCTCAACAAATCCTAAAAAAACCAAGGAACAAAAAGAGGAAGAGCCCGTCTAACGCATTATCTAAAAATATTATTGTGCCAACTCATAAGCCTGCTCTGCAGGCTTTTTTTATATATTCGAAAATAAAAAAGACACAAAAAAGACACAAAAAAGACACAAAAAAGACACAAAAAAGGCCGTTACCCGAAAGTAACGACCTTTATAATTTGGAGCGGGAAACGAGACTCGAACTCGCGACCCCAACCTTGGCAAGGTTGTGCTCTACCAACTGAGCTATTCCCGCAACACTTCATCCTGAAGACGAGGCGAATAATATTGATTCACACCCCCTCCGTCAACCCCTTATTTAAATAAACACAAAAAACCTTAAAAACCAGCAAGTTACTATACAATTAACCAAGCTGTGGCGGTATTTCCCTATTCAAATTTACGACACACCTGTTTATTCGTGATATAGCCATTCTGAACGAACCAACTAATCGCATCACGCAAGGTCTCTTCAATAGGGCGACTAGGCAACCCCAACTCACTCTTGGCCTTATTTGGATCGGCTATCAAACCCGCATTAGAAATCTCTAACTCTACCCGTGTCATGAATGGCGCTTTATGTGTCACATACTTAGCATGTGCTTCGATCAAGTATGCCAATGGATACAATGCGTTTGGTGATACAGTGATCAAGGGACGTTTTAAACCAACAACTTTCTGTAAGCTACGCATTAGATCTGGGTGACTGACATTATTATCCCCCAAAATATAACTCTCCCCAGTTACCCCCTTCTCTAAGGCCAACACATGCCCCATCGCACAATCTCTAACATCGATATAGTTCGATACCGTATGAACTCCCATAGTCACGGGTAAATTAAACGCATCCGCAATTACTCGCCCGGTTGGTGTTGGGCCATAATCCCCAGGTCCAAGAGGACACGCAGGATTAACAATAACCACATCTAGCCCTCTCTTTGCGTAGAGCTCTGCCAGTTGATGGGACTCATATTTTGTCCGTGAATAGTAACTACAGCCAAGCTTAAAAGGGGATGTTTCATCACACGTAGCATCCAACCCTTGACCTGCAAAGCGTGCAAATGAACTGGTATATACCACACGTTTCACACCCTGCTTTACACACTCTTCAAACAACAAACGAGTACCGCCAATATTTACACGATCCATCAGCGTCATATCTGGCAGCCACAATGCATATACCGCAGCCAAGTGAAATACAACGTCACAGCCTTCCACTGCCGCACTGACATCTTTTAAAGAAGTTATATCGCCAGAAACCAGCTCTACATCCAAACCCCGTAGGTTAATCATATTATCGTTGGGCAGGTGCATCACCCTAACAGGCACGTTATACCGCTCTAATAAGATTTTTACCACATGGGAGCCGATAAAACCCGCCCCCCCCGTCACCAATATTTTAGTTGCGCAACCAAACCCTTCGGCTGAAGTCATTTCACCCTCCTTTACATTACAAACTATACGAAGCCGACAGTTAGAACCAGCTGGTTCCCAGTGTGCCACAACAGAAAAATAGTGCTATAAATGGTGACTGACAGGTTTACCTTTCTGTCATCGGCCCTTATCACTAGCTTGCCTTAATTCTATATGTTATTTTTCGCGATCTTTTTAAAACGTCACATAACCAACTACAGGTTTCACTATGATCGCTGGATTCGATTACGGCACGTCAAATTGCGCTATTGGCGTTTTCTCCGATGAGAGTGCACAGCTAATTGCCATTGATCATGGTCGAACATTCATGCCCTCCGCCCTGTATGCCTTGGAACGAGAGTTAATCTGTGAGTCTGTAGGACAAAAAATACCTCAAAAGTCGCTACAAGACAGCTTTATAGCGCTTAGGGAAAACCCTCTTAATCAAGCACGCAGGGTTAGACGCGAACACGATATCGCTGCCAGCGAACAAAGTCTTTATGTTGGCCATGAAGCTTTTGATCAATATTTCTCACTGCCAGAAGAAGGCTATTTTGTTAAGTCGCCAAAATCGTTCCTGGGTGCAAGCGGTCTGCGGCCTGAATTTGTGCACTTTTTCGAAGACATTGTCACAGCAATGATGCAAACCATAAAACAACGAGCCGAAATCCAGCTGGGGCAAACTATCAATCATACTGTCATAGGTCGCCCTGTGAATTTTCAAGGTATGAACTCTGAACAAAGTAATCGTCAAGCCATCGACATTCTCACCATATCGGCCAAACGTGCGGGGTTTTCTTCAGTGGAATTTTTGTTTGAACCCCTTGCAGCAGGTTTCGACTTTGAGGCTAGGCTTGATAAAAACAAAACCGTTCTTGTGGTTGATATAGGTGGCGGCACAACCGATTGCGCAATGGTAAACATGGGCCCAAATCATCGTAATAAAATAGAACGCAGTGCCGATTTCCTTGGCCATAGTGGCGAACGTATTGGGGGGAATGATTTAGATATTCAATTAGCCGGAAAAAACCTCATGTCGTTATTCGGTATGCAATCCATACTAAAAAGCGGCTTACCCATGCCAACTCAACCATACTGGGATGCAGTCACTACAAACAATGTTGGCTCTCAATCTGCATTTAACAGCAAAGAAACCAGCTACAGCCTACAGCAATTAATGTTAGATACCACTGAGCCGGCACTGCTTCAACGATTTATCAAATTACGCTCACAAAAACAAAACCACCATCTCGTTCGATCTGCCGAACAATGTAAAATCGCTCTATCTGATAACTCCGCAAACAAAGTAGCACTAGATTACATTGAACAAGGGCTTTCCTGTGACGTCACACAACAACAATTTTCCGATGCCATTAAACGACCACTGACGAGGGTTATAGCACTGATGCAAGATGTCATCACTCAAGCAGGTCGCCAGCCAGACCTTATTTATATCACTGGAGGCTCAGCAAAATCCCCCGTTATTCGCCAAGCAATTGAAAAAAATCTTGGTTCTATTGAGGTGTTGGATGGCGATCACTTTGGTAGTGTTGCAGCAGGCCTCACCCTTTGGGCACAGCGAATATTTGCTTAACACTCGGAACTGTATACGTTAATGTTATATTACCTCATGCAAGGCATTGGCTTATTCGGGGCAGCAGCCTTACTCATTGCATATCTACAAATTTCAAGACAAGTGCTCTCCACCACCAGCAAACATTACCATTTATTAAACCTATTAGGATCTTGCTTAATAGTAGTCAACACCGCGTATTTCGAGGTCTATGGCCCTTTATTCCTTAATGTTATTTGGATGTTAATCGCCATTAAATCCCTGGCAAATAAACATTAACCGGGGTTATCGCTAGTATTTTCTTTGTTCTATTAGCGAACTGATCAAGTATTGGGTAAGATGCCTCGCTTATCACTACCTCAGACTTCCTCAAACTATCTCGACAATCTCTACATTAGCGGTGCACTCATTTGACTAGTAACAACGAAGAACGTAAAACAGTAGGTTTTATTTCACTAGGCTGCCCTAAGGCGCTTGTTGATTCCGAACGTATCCTAACTCAGTTAAAAATTGATGGTTACGATATCGTACCAACCTATGAAGATGCTGATATCGTCGTTGTTAATACCTGTGGCTTCATTGATTCCGCTAAAGCTGAATCAATTGAAGCAATTGGTGAAGCTATCGCAGAAAATGGCAAGGTTATCGTAACCGGCTGCATGGGGAAGGATCAGAAAGCGATCACTGATATTCACCCAAGTGTTCTCGAAGTAACAGGCCCTCAAGCCTACGAGGAGGTTGTAGGAGCGGTACACAAATACGTTCCTCAAACCGTGAAACACGACCCCCTCATCGATTTGGTGCCAGCACAAGGAATCAAGCTAACACCGAAGCATTATGCCTACCTGAAAATCTCTGAAGGCTGTAACCATAGCTGTACATTCTGCATTATCCCCGATTTACGTGGAAAGCTGGTTTCTCGCCCAATTGGCGATGTTATGGAGGAGGCTGAACGCCTGGTTAATTCTGGTGTTAAAGAACTGTTGGTAATATCTCAAGACACCAGCGCTTATGGGATCGATACCAAATATCGAACAGGCTTTTGGCAAGGCCGTCCAATCAAGACACGTATGCAGGAGCTATGCGAAGCCCTTGGTGACTTAGGCGTCTGGACACGTTTGCACTACGTGTACCCTTACCCCCACGTCGACAAAATTATTCCTTTAATGGCTGACGGTAAAATACTTCCTTATTTAGATATTCCCTTCCAACACGGCAGCCCTCGAATTTTAAAGATGATGAAACGCCCTGGCGCTATTGATAATACGCTTGAGCGTATTCACACCTGGCGTAACACCTGTCCAGATATCACCTTGCGCAGCACCTTTATCGTTGGCTTCCCAGGCGAAACTGAAGACGACTTCGACCAGCTATTAGACTTTCTTGATGAAGCCCAGCTAGACCGAGTAGGCGCCTTCCAATACTCACCTGTAGAAGGTGCTCAGGCCAATAAGCTAGAGAATCATGTCCCTGATGAGGTTAAGCAAGAACGTTTTGATCGTTTCATGCAAAAACAACAAGAAATCAGTACTCAGCGGCTTCTTAAGAAAGTAGGTACCACACAAAAGGTCATTATTGATGAGACTGACGGTGAAGGAGCCATTGGCCGTAGTATGGCAGATGCGCCAGAAATTGACGGTATGGTATACCTCAATGGTGAAACCTCATTAAACCCTGGAGATATTGTGGATACAACAATCACAAACTCCGACGAGTATGACTTATGGGCAGAACTTAAAAAATAACACACAAACCACTGTTCTCCCGTATTTTTATTCTATTTTTCACACCTTAAATACCCCTTTTTAGGGGTATTTCTAACAAATTTATAACAAACCATAGCGTTTTCATAACATCGCCCTCTACCCCCTTTCCAGCCCCTCCTTTTTTCGCCACACTGAACCTATCAGCTTATTACAGCCCTTTTATTACAGTCCTTACCGAGGTTTATTATGAAATTATCAATGGGTGGTTATTTACTAGGAGCACTTCTATTAACAGGCTGCTCTCAAAATGCCGAAACTGCATCATCCACAATTAAAGCCGGCATGAACAGTTCAACAACACTTAGCACTGCGACCTTTGCAGGAGGTTGTTTCTGGTGTGTTGAATCAGACCTTGAAAAAGTTGATGGCGTTTATGAAGTTATCTCAGGATACACGGGTGGAAAAATCAAAAACCCTACGTACAAGCAAGTCGCCTCAGGCGCAACTCGCCACGTAGAGTCGGTTGAAGTGAAATACGATGCGAATACCGTATCCTATGAGCAACTACTGGATGTATTTTGGCGCAACATTGACCCCACCGATGGCCAAGGGCAATTTGTTGACCGTGGTTATCAATATCATTCAGTCATTTATGCCAACACGACAGAACAAAAGAACATTGCGATTCAATCGAAAAAAGACCTTGGATCTAGCGGGGAATTTTCTAAACCTATCGTGACTGAAATTATTGATGCTACAGCTTTCTACCCAGCTGAAGATTATCATCAAGATTATTACAAAAAAAATCCTGTCCGATATAATTTTTATCGTTACAATTCAGGCCGAGATCAATTCCTTGCAAAACACTGGAAAAATGACAGCCACTCATCCAACAAGATGGAGCATGCAATCATGAGTACAAAGACCTATAGCAAACCATCCGATGCTGAATTAAAGAGCTCTTTATCAGAGTTACAATATGACGTCACTCAAAATGAAGGGACAGAAAGAGCCTTCAGCGAAGGCTTCTGGGATGAGAAACGACCGGGTATATTTGTTGATATCGTTAGCGGTGAGCCACTATTTTCATCTAAAGATAAATTTAATTCTGGTACTGGCTGGCCTAGTTTTACTCAGCCAATAGAGAATGGGCGAGTAACTGAAAATAAAGATTTTAAATTATTTGCTCCACGCACTGAAGTTAGAAGCGCCGGAGCCGATTCTCACCTAGGTCATGTATTTGAAGATGGCCCAGCACCAAGTGGATTACGTTACTGCATCAATTCAGCATCATTACGTTTCATTCCTTTAGAAACAATGGCAGATAAAGGATACGAAGCTTATATTATTGCCGTTAAATAATAGCAATATCTATAGTTTCAATCACAATTACTGTATCGCTCTAAGGTGGTCGGTTAATACATTTTTAATCGCCACCTTATCAAGGGGTTTTAGCAACACACCACGAAACCCTGCACTCTCACACTCATGCTGCGTTTGCTTGTCCGGATCCGCCGTCAATGCGTAAATGGGCGTTTCACACCCCAAAGATAGTAGCTTTTTTCCCGCATCTAGCCCGCTAAGCTTAGGCATTTGTAGATCCATAAGAATAAGATCAAATGTACCATTGGTTGCCTGCTCAAATGCGACCTCCCCGTCACTGGCCAGATAAACATCGGCTCCAAGCTTATTTAAAAAACGTTTAATAATCACCTGGTTTACTTCATTATCCTCAGCTACCAAAATCTTCCCCTCAAACTTTATCTTTTCTCCCGAGGCTTTATACCTAGAAAGTACCTCATAAAAATGCGGCCTGTTTATAGGTTTTTCAACGCAGTCGTTAAACCCTGCTTTTAGATACATTTCTTTTTCATTGGCCATTACGTTCGCTGTACACGCAATAATCGGTACACTATACCCATAGGCTCTTAGCAATCTTGTAACAGTAACCCCCCCTATCAAGGGCATCTGAATGTCCATCAAGATAAGATCAGGTTTATTTTCCAAATAGTATAAAATTGCTTCAACGCCATTATTGACTACGTCTATTTCAGCCCCGCCTTTCGTTACCAAATTTTTCACCAACAGCTGGTTCACCGGATTATCTTCTGCATAAAGAATTCGTCCCTTTAGCTGCCTTATCACAGCGCTCTTGGCTTCAACACTCTCAATTTTTATTTGGTCATAGGAAACGATGAAATCTTTTGTACTTTCATAATTCACAGGTATACACGCTTTAAAGGTGGAACCAACATCCACTTCGCTGCTTACCGTTACCTTACCTCCCATTAACTGCAACAACTGTTTTACTATATTTAACCCTAACCCCGTCCCACCATAAGACCGAGTTGTAGACACATCTGCTTGAGTGAAGGCGTCAAAAATCTTTTCCTGCTGGCAAGGCGTCATTCCAACCCCCGTATCTACCACGACAAACTCAAGCTGCCTTTCAACGCTGTTATAGTGCACCTCAAGCCTTACATCACCTTCTTCTGTAAACTTCAAAGCATTACCAAGCAAATTCAATATAATTTGCTTCACGCGAGTTGGATCAATATTCGTTTTTTCAGGTAGAGGAAAACGATAATCCAACGTAAACGTCAACCCTTTTGCCTGAATTCGCTGCTCAAATACTGATTGAACATCTCTCATCAACGCAAACAGGTCTACATTAAGAACCTCAAGCTCCAATTTACCTGCTTCAATTTTAGAGATATCAAGAATTTCATTAATAACGTCTAACAGATGGTGCCCACTTCGAACAATGATATCAACTGACTCCTTCAGTTCAGTCTCACTCATATTCTCATCTCTAGCATCTTCGGCAAAACCAATAATAGCAGTTAATGGTGTTCGAATTTCATGGCTCATATTGGCCAAAAAAGCACTTTTTGCTGTAGTTGCTGCCTCCGCATTTTTTTGGGCTAATTGAGCCTTTTCTTTTTCTTTGTACTCAGTAATATCTCTAACATTGCCTTCAAACACTTTTATTCCATTGATATATGAATAGCGTAGTGAAAGACTTACCCATATTAGTTCACCGTCAAACCTTTTTATTTCACACTCTTTAACTTGTACTATCCCCTGAGTTTGAAGCTCATTGGTAATTTCATTAAACCCCTCAGAATTTGAAAAAAAATGGGTAATACTGTTCTGGTCACTCTGTAAAGCACTGCCAGGTTGGTACCCTGTAATCCGGGAAAATGCAGGATTCGAGAGCAACACGTTCCCCTCCTTGTCCGCTTCAAATATTCCATCAAGTGATTTTTCATACAATCCCTGATATCGAGACATATGCATCACAGTTTTCTCTTGCGCCTTAATGGTTTCTTCCTGCATAACACTTATTCGCCTAGAAAGTGCCATTGAAAGAGTAACCACCTGAACCAGCACTCCAAATTCGACCATATGCACTGTATAAAAATTGGAAGGTAACACCCCTAACACGGTTAATACTGAAACAATCCCCCCTGCCAGATACGCAAACCAACCGATAACAAATAGCCGCGCCATTTTTATACGCTTCAACCACACCTCAATACCTACTCCATATAAAGAGAGGAAATTGATAAGAAGCAGCCACAAAGCCAGGCTAAGTGCATTATCGTAAGGCAAAACAAACACTGACATTGTACTAATCGCGGTAACCCAGAGCAGCAATGTAAGGTACTTATCTGCCATTGGTGCGTTGGACTTTGTTTGCAAATAGCTTTGAGCAAAAAGAATTGAAACAACACAAAGAAAATTATCAGTAATAGGCCTCAAAACAGCATTTACTTCCGGGAATCCCCCCCAAAAATACTGAAATCCATAACCTGTCACTATCAACCGATGAATCAAAGCGGCCATCAACATTAGGCTAAAGTAGATATAGGTGGCATCCTTCACCATCAACCCTATAAACAGATTGTATATAGACATTATCAATAAAATACCAAATATCACACCATAACCAATACTCCGAATACCTTCATTCTTCATGTGGTTTTCTGGAGATTGCAGCGTAATAGGCAGTTGCATATTGTTGGTAGCGATAACGCGCAACCAAAAGATATGTTTCTCACTAGGCTTTACCGATATTGGAAAGATAAACGACGATGTTTCTAAAGGCCGTTGTATAAAAGGAAAACTGCTTCCCGTAAGAGGTAGCTCGGAAATATCACCATTAATTTCATGGTAAACATGAATACTATCAAGTAATGGGGCTTCAATTTTCAAATAAACAATGGGGAATTTTTTAACATCATAATCCTTAGCAATCTCAAGAGGTATTTTAAACCAGTGAGGAGGCTGTAAAATACCTGCATTAAAATGATTTGGGGCCCGTTTAAAGCGTTGTTGCCTTAGGCTAGAGGTATACTTTTCAATAGGTTTACCGGCATCTGCTTCGCTATAATACCAGACGCCCGGCTCCAACCCTCCCTCCGCCATTACCGCGTTATCCAGCATATTATTGTTAGCTGCACATACCTGAGGAAAGCAACATACGCTTAAGGCACTCACATAGATGAAGACCGATAACAGCTGCTTAAAACGCATAGATTGCCTGGTGTGAATATTGAACATTATCCTCTAAGGGTAGCAAAGGGTAATAGATATTCAATACCTTGACTAGCGCATCAGAACAGTCTGCTTGAAGCCCAATATCAATGCAAATTTGCATTAAACCAACTAACCTTCATCTTTAGGGTGAGGAAATCCCCACCCCAGGCGCTCAACACCTTTGCTAAGTTCAGGCTACGTCCAGCATGCCAAGAAAAGTCTCGTTTCTTGAAAATCTACTGTTTAATCATAGGGTTGCATTCCTATTTGCATTCTTATTGATAACTATATTTTTGATCTACCACAGCTATGATCTCGAAATGGACACCAGCATGAAAAAAATGGTGCCCCTTCAACATACATACATAAAAAACCTCTATAAACATAAAGACGAGCTGAGCCTGGGCAATGATATTCGCATTGCAGTAGAACACACCAAGGGAGACATCTTTGATAAAGAGTTTATAGAGACTTTACGGAGAATTACAGAAGAAGGCTTTTACCTACCCGGCGTAAACAAAGGAAAGGTGAGGTCGCTATGGACGCCAAATGTACGCTGGACTGAGGCCGATGAATTTGGATTTAGTGGCGGAGAAATGATCCCCCCTGGTTATAATGGCTCGACAGAATCATTATTGGAGCTCCAAAGAAATGTTTTAAGATCAGATCTAATTGGAAGACTCGTTGCTGATAACCTTCGCTCCACTATCGTGTACTTGCCTCTTATTGAACAAGACTCAAACAAACAAGAGGGCAACAATGATGACGACATTGACTACCGATTACTTTCAGAGGAGCTAGAGAGCAATATCCGACAACAGTTTGAATCGGACAGCGTTAAAATTCATGTTATAGGTTTTGCCAAAAAAGTGGGCGCTCTAATTGAGGGGGCCAAAGGTGTTCTAGGCTTTTTTATTATTACAGTCATCATAACATTTCATTTACTGATCTTAGATTGCCGCTGCGTTCGTTCTGCTGGTGTAATACTCATTGGGTCACTGATGGCTGTTGCCTGGCAACTAGGCATTGTAACTCTGCTACGAAAATTGATGGTGGTATTTCGCGACAGTGAATATTGGCTCCCTTTTCTTAAAGCTAATCCCGCATTTGAATCAATTCAATTTGGTTTAGACCCATATTCGATGCTTATTCCTTTTCTTGTCTTCGCCATTGCCGTTAGCCATGGTGTTCAGTACGTTGGAGAGATGAGCGTTGAAATTGCAGAGGGTGCCACCCCCTACGATGCATCAACCAATACATTTAGAGCTCTTTTCTTACCCGGGTTACTGGCCTTAATCAGTGATGCAGTTGGATTTGTAACACTCTGGTTTATTGATATAGGTGTTATACGAGAACTCGCAATTACAGCAAGCATAGGTGTCGCAACGATAATCCTAACTAAACTTATGTTTGTTCCCATTGCAATGTCCTATGTAGGAATTGGAGATAGAGCCATTGAGTTCGTCAAGAAAAAACAAGCATCGCCATCTGTAATCTGGTTAACACTATCAAAGCTCGTCAAGCCTAAATATGCCTTTTGCATTGTGTTGATTTCCCTTATTTGCGCTGGAGTAGGCAATGAAATAAGAAAGGATCTAAAAATCGGAGATTTAGATCCAGGGGCCCCTGAACTACACCCTACCTCGGCCTACAACCTTGACAATCACTTCATTACTACAAATTACTCCATCAGTGCCGACGTTCTGGTTGTGATGGTTGAGACCCCTCCCGAAGCATGCTCTAGCTACAAGGCTCTTAGACTTATCGATAGATTTATGTGGAAAATAGAGCGCTTAGATGAAGTTGAGTCAGTTGACTCTCTAGTTTCAGTTATTAAACATGTATTAAGTGGGTTCAACGAAGGAAATATTAAATGGTCTGAATTACCCAAAAACCAGAAGATTATTGGCGGCGCACTTACCTATTTACCGTCAGGCTATCAAAACCCTGAATGTAGCTTGGTTCCAGTAATTATATACTTAAAAGACCATAAGGCGACTACGCTGACCAATGTTGTTTCTGCTGTCGAAACATTTGCCAAGACAAACAACAGCGACACTCTGGCCAACTTCATCCTTGCATCAGGCAACGCTGGCGCAGAAGCCGCAACAAATGAAATTATCGCAAGTGCCGAAAAACGTATTCTAATCATGGTTTATAGCGTCATTTGTGCAATGATTTTCCTTTCTTTTCGATCAATACGCCCAGTAATATGCATTGTATTACCTTTGTTTCTTACCTCCATTCTCTGTGAAGCGGTAATGACAAAAATGGGCATGGGAGTAAAAATAGCAACCCTACCCGTAATCGCACTAGGCGTTGGCATCGGTGTTGATTATGGAATTTACCTTTATTCAAAAATACGTCACCACTTAGACAGCGGAGCACCATTACAGTCTGCTTACCTAGCGGCGTTACAAATAACAGGCAAGTCTATCGTATTCACTGGGATAGCGCTCAGCTTGAGTGTTGGCACATGGTATTTTTCTGACATAAAATTCCAAGCAGACATTGGCATATTACTTACCTTCATGTTCATATGGAATATGATTGGTGCCATTGTATTAATGCCTGCCCTCGCGGTATTCTTTATTAAACAGAATAAATAATATCTATTACTTATATTTCTTACGCAACACCGGATTCAAAACACACAAATAGATACACCCACTTAACGACAATACCGACCACAAAAAAGGAACTGCTGTAGATTTCATATCAATATGAAGCTGCCCAGCCGCCCACCATAACGCAGATAACAACAACGGAGACAACCACAATACAGCAACAAACAATACAGTTAACGATTGCGTTAAACGCGAACCCGCTTTTTTAACCGTCCGCTCCATAGTCGTACGTAAATCATAATGCGTTGACATCAGCTTTACATCTTTCTTAAAAAATGAAAAGGATGCATAAAATGCCACGATCACTAATATGTGCATAAAACCCAGAGACTGATAATCATAGGCCGCCATAGGTCCTAGACCGAATAACAACCCAACAGAAACAGTAACAACGCTAAGACTATAAAGCCTGAAAAACATTAACAAAATGCATCACCATTAATCTGATTTTAACTACAGAACAGATGTAAATCCTTCTAATTTTGGAGGCCCGACATAGATATCGTTATTACCTCGAGCTCCAGCATGAGCTTTTCTAAACGCCTCAGATGTTGTCCAATCTTTAAAGTGCTGCAAGCTCTCCCACACAGAGTGTGAGGCGAACAACGCGTACTCCTCGGTTACCTCTCCCTGCAATAGGTTAAAGCTGGTAAAACCAGGAACTTCATCCAAAAATGTCTCTCGTTGATTCCAAATATCAATAAATACCTGTTCTTTGCCTAATGCTATCTTAAATCGGTTCATCGCTATGTACATACCATCTACTCCTTAACACAAATTTAGAACCGTAGATTAGTAGAATTAGACCATCAATACCAGAACCATGGCCAATCATTACAGCTCGAAACGTATTCCTTGCGCTAAAGGAATATCATCACCATAATTAATCGTGTTGGTTGTACGTCTCATATACTGCTTCCACGCATCTGACCCAGACTCCCTTCCACCCCCGGTATCTTTTTCACCACCAAAAGCCCCGCCTATTTCAGCACCAGAGGTCCCAATGTTAACATTTGCAATCCCACAATCAGAGCCCGTTGCGGACATAAAAATCTCAGCTTCTCGAACATCATTAGTGAAAATAGCAGACGATAACCCTTGAGGTACATCATTCTGCCATGTAATAGCCTGTTGTAACGACTGGTAACGAACCACAAACAACAGTGGTGCGAAGGTTTCTTGTAGCAACAAAGGTTCATCACTAGACACTGCCATTATCGCGGGTTCAAGGTACACACCACCACAGATACCTTCCTCAAACAGCCTTCCGGCCAACTGCTTGCCTCCAACGAGCAATTGCCCTCCTCTACTGCTGGCGTCGTTTATTGCTTGATACATTACGTCCCGTGTCTGCACATTAATAACGGGGCCACATAGGTTGCCTTCATCCCTAGGGTCACCAATGGCAATCGTTTTATACGTGGAAATTAATTTTTCTAGAAACGTATCCGCTACCGATTCATGAACAAATAGACGGCGCAGGCTCGTGCACCGCTGACCGCTGGTACCAACGGCAGAAAACACCACCGCTTTTAGCGCCATGTCCATATCAGCACTAGAAGTAACAATTAATGCGTTATTACCACCTAACTCCAAAAGTGTACGGCCTAAACGGCGAGCAACGTGTTCTGCCACGCTACGCCCCATTGGAACGGATCCTGTTGCGGACACCAATGGGATCTTTGTATTATCCGCAATATGTCCTCCAACATCTTTATGCCCATTAACAATAACTGACAAGGCAGGATAACGAGAGTGCAAACCCATATCCTTTAACGCTGACACCAACAAACGATGGCAAGCCAATGCACATAGCGGTGCTTTTTCCGAAGGTTTCCATACAACCGCATTTCCACACACAAGAGCCAAAGCGGCATTCCAAGCCCATACAGCCATAGGGAAATTAAATGCAGTGATAACACCCACAACACCTAAAGGGTGCCATTGCTCCATCATCCGGTGGTTTGGCCTTTCACTAGCAATCGTTAACCCGTGCAGCTGGCGAGACAAGCCTACCGCGAATTCACATACATCAATCACTTCCTGAACCTCCCCGAGAGATTCTTGCCACGTTTTACCCGCTTCTAGTGTAATTAATTTTGCCAATTCGCCCTTATCTTGCCGCACTTTTTCTGCAAAACGCCGGATCAACTCCCCCCGCTTTGGTGCAGGAACAATACGCCATTGCAAATAGCTTTCATGGGCTTGAGATATCACCCGTAACACTGACGCTTTTTCTGCAATCCCACAATGCCCCAACACTTGGTTATCAATCGGTGAATGAATCGAAAACGTTCGCATGGACCCTGCCTTCACAAACCCTTCATTTTCACCCACACACACAGCAGCCCAAGCAGCCCCATTTCCACCAGTGGAAACCAAGGGCAAGGTTTCGTTAGCGGTACCAACCAAACAACCGTCTTTCTGGCCAAACACTGTTTTCGTATCCATTCTTAATACCTCCTATTAGATGGTGCTTTTACTGTAAGCTTGGCCAAACCGATTAGCTTCAAACAACACCAAATCCACATCTTCCTGACGCACAAAACCTGTGCCAGGAAGTTTTTTTTCAAAATGCAGATCCAGAATCGCACACAATGAAGATGCGGTTGTTAATTGAATTGAACTCCAATGCACCCCATTACGATATTGATGATAAAGCTTGCGTGCATCTGTTATTTGCTCGAGCCGCCCGTCCCTATAGCCTTTCACGGTAACAAAAACCAAAACAACATCTTGTTTGGTAATCGGTATGGATGTTTCAAATATCTGCTTCAACAATGGCCGTCGAGTAGCCACCCCCAATTGAAGGTCTTGCATCAAAAATTGCATTAGGTACTGATGACCTTTGTAACGAACCGTTTTATACGTTAGTTCTTCAACCCTTCCCTGCAACGTCTCACATAAGGTGCCAAGCCCACCAGAGGTATTAAACGCTTCATAATCAACACCATCCAAAGAAAAGCATTCCAGCCCCTCCAAGGGAATAAGATCAATTCGCTCTCCGTGCTCAATAGCTTCACATAAATTACAATATTCATTTATCAGCCCATCGGTCGACCAGGTTAGGTTGTACATCATTCGGTTTGAGGGATACTTAGGCAACGCTCCAACCCGCATTTTTACTGACTCTAAACGCTCAAACTTACCCGCCAGGTGGTAGGCAAGAATACCGATAAAACCAGGTGCCAACCCACACTGGGGCATAAAGACTTGACCAGCAACAGCGTTCACTGCTATCTGCTTAATCGCACCTGTCATTGCAACATCTTCTGTTAAATCGAAATAACTGCAACCTTCTGCTAAAGCAGCCTGCGCTATGGTTGCACTCATATCATAAGAACAGGCCGAGACAACGGCGTCCTGCCCTTTTAGTGCTTTAGACAGCGCTCCAGACTCAGCAACATCAAGCTGCAGCGTCGACACGTTATCTAAATCATTTAGCTTGCCTAAAAAAGTACGTGCCTTATCTGCTGCGGTTACCTGGTAAAAACCACTTTCCGCCAATAGCTGGACTATAGCTGAGCCAATCTTCCCAGCACCGATAATCAAAACCTTATGGTATTTAGACATAACCTCACCCTCAAAGACGAAAAGGCAAATCCATACTAACCAATACATTATCTAAACGCTGTGTACCGGCGCCATAAACAAGAAAAGCCAATTACTTACGCTACGCTGTTTAACAACACAATGTAAAGAAAACTTATATTCGCACCAGCCGCTGTTTATAGCGTTTGTTTATTAGAAATCCGTCCGCCATATGACTGCGGGGTCGTATATTTTGTAAGGAAAAATGAATATTTAGGCAGAACATTCTAATTTCTGACGATAATATGCACACAAATCAAGCGAACAGGCCTTTTAAGGTCGCTTCACACTTTGGGAATAATGAGGAAACAAACATGCAAGATAAAGTAAAAGCACAAATAGAGCAGATTCAAGAGCAAGTAAACAAGCAACTAGATAGCGCTAAAGTTGAAGGCTTTCGCATCTTAAAAGAGCTTGGCGCTAACGTTGAAGCTGAAGAATTAAACATCTCTGAAGTTGTTTCTGAAATCCGTGGAGCCAACCCTACTGTTAAAGAATTTGTTCGCAACCTAAACGTTGCAACTTATGATAACCGCTTCCGTGCAAACTGGAATGCAACAATGGGTACAGCATTGGCTAAATTGAACATCGAAAAAGCCTATGTTCGTAGCGTTAAGCCTCGCATTTCAGACGCTCGCGACACCGTAAACTCACGTGTTCGTGACATTCAGGAACTTTCTGAAAAAGCTCAAGATAAAGCGCAAGAGCTTAGCAAAACTGCACAAGATAAAGCTCAAGAACTTCGAGCTAAAATAGCTGGCTAATCACCACCTATAGTAATTTCAGTACCTTTTTCTTTTTGGGTCCTCTCTATGGGGGCCTTTTTTTTGTCTGAATTTTGGATTTTTGTAAAAGTGGTGGTAGCATAAGACACACAGAATAATGCTGCTTACTACCTAAAGCCTCATGGATAATAACGACAATATACACAGCACCCAACATACACCCGAAAATGAAGCAGAGCCCCCCTTGGCGCTGGATCATAATGATGACTCCCCTACCAAGATTGCCGAACCAGACACCTTGTCACGCCTAGTTCCTCAATTAAAAAACAGTAAATCCCTAAAAGAAACTCCGCGAATCATCTGCAAAGCCTGTCACTTTACCATTACATCCCCTTTGTTTTTAATCTCAATAGGGCAAAGTGCATATCATGTATTCACCAACCCCTCTGGCATGAGTTTTGATATCCAAACCTTTGATATCGCTAGCGGCTGCATTGTAAGTGGGGCATTTACCAACCACTTCTCCTGGTTTCCAGGTTACCTATGGCAATACGCTTACTGCGAGGGTTGCGGTGAACATTTGGGTTGGCACTATAAAAAAGATGAAAGCACCGATACAGGTAACGCAGAAGGTATTCCTTTCTTCGCCCTCATAACAGATCACCTGACGTTTCAGAACTAACCTTCACAAAAGTAATTGCATTCAGAATAACGCGTTTCAAGGCAGGGAGTTTTAACGTGAGGTGAAAACAAAAAAAGGCCTAACATTTTCATGTTAGGCCTTTTTTGAAAAGTGGTAGCGGGGGCTGGATTTGAACCAACGGCCTTCGGGTTATGAGCCCGACGAGCTACCAAACTGCTCCACCCCGCATCGAAGAGGTGCATATAATACCCAAACCCCCCTTATGCGTCAAGCACTTACGTGATTTATTTTTATTTTAATCTCATCCGTTCGAAACCCAAAATATTTGGCGCAAAGGTTACCGTTTCCATATGATACCCCTTGTGATAGCTAGTTATTTATTGAGCCGTTTAAAATGGCTTCGATTTGGTTAATGCCATTGCACCCATGATTCAGGACGCCTTTGCGATATGTTATAGTAATGCCAAGTGAATTTTGTCCAACTCACACCAAAGTCGCCGCATAGATAGGGTGAAAATTTGACTCACAATAAAATCAAGATCAGTGACATTTCGTCTTTATTGAGCGATGTCCGTGCATGCAACCGATGCCAAGATCTAGCGCTTGGGGCAAAACCGATTCTTCAACTAAATCCTGAAGCAAAGATACTCATTGCCGGTCAGGCACCCGGAAGAATGACTCATCACAAAGGCATACCTTTTGACGACCCATCAGGTGACCGCCTACGTGACTGGATGGGTATTGATTGCGATGTTTTCTATAATGAATCGGCAATCGCCATTCTTCCTATGGCATTCTGCTATCCTGGGACGGGTAAAAGCGGAGATTTACCACCTCCAATCCAATGCGCAGATCAGTGGCGAGTACAATTACTAGAGCTGCTGCCAAATGTCGAACTAACGCTAGTAATTGGGCAATACGCTCTCGACTGGCACCTTGGTAGTAACAAGCAGCGCACACTTACAGAAACCGTCAGGCTATGGCAAAACCATTGGCCCGAACTTCTGCCCATGCCACATCCTAGCCCACGTAATAACCGCTGGCTTAAGAATAATCCGTGGTTCGCTAAAGACGTTCTCCCTGAGCTTAAAAAACAAGTTGCAGCACTCCTATAACAAATAACCCCTTGGCTCTTAGTTGTTCAACAATTCATACCCTACCAATTAATCGGCCAAAGTTAGGCGAGAGTTGTTACACAAACATTCCACTCGGGTGAACTGCGTTGAAACCAGGGAGTTACGGCATGGGAGCAATGATAGAAACATTTATCCTAGCTCATCCAATGTTAAACAGTAACTTGGTACAAATTTATCCATAAAGAACTTCACCTCTGGTTGAGCATTATTGTTAAGTAACAGCTCTACCCGTTTTTTAGCGACCACAAATTCTGAATTTCCAGCATCCACTTCCTGAATACACTTTAAATATGCTGAAATTATATCAGCACTCTTAATAAGACTGCCAATTTCATTTCCTGAAGCTTTGTAATCTATCAGCGATAAAAAATCAGAACGCATTTCATCTGGAAGCATAGTAATAAGTTTTTGCTCTGCAGCTTTCTCCACTTCTTTATAAGCCTCAGCAATACTTGGATTAAAATACTTAATTGGTCCAGGTAAATCCCCCGTCAACACCTCACTTGCATCATGATACAACGCCATCATGGCAATACGGTCTGCATTAAGGTCACCATCAAAATAACGATTTTTAATGATAGCTAATGCATGAGCAATCACAGCCACATCAAAACTGTGCTCTTTAACATTCTCATCTTCAACGTTGCGCTTAAGGCCCCATCTAAGAATGTATTTCAGCTTAGAAACATAGGCAAAGAAATGATACAAATAACACTCCAACGACAGTTAACGGGTGTTCATATGAACACCCCAACAATTTAACTATAGCTATACCTATAAGGAATGCTGTATCAGTTTGATCTAGCTGCCAACCAATCGGCCACTTTTGGCCATATCTCTACCGGCGCTTTACTCCCTGATAATATACCCATGTGCCCACCAGCAACATCCAACACCGTCTTATCTTTACTACTTACATGGTTTAGTAGTTCGACACTATTTTCCCGAGTAACAATTGGGTCATTATCACCACATACCATAAGAATATTGGATTGAATATTACTAATAACCCCTTCCGTTTCTTGCATGGGCAACTGGCCATTAGCAAGAACATTGTTTGCGCAAAGATAATGAACAATATCCTGACCCGTACCACCAGGATATGCCAACATATCGTCAAGAAATGCAGCATTTGTCGCGTGGGCAATCACATATTCTTCATCATGCAGGTTTTTTAATAAATCCAAGTAACCTTGAATACTTCCAACAGGGTTGGTTAGTTTGAAGGCAAGGGAATTCATCCAGCCCGGAGAGCGCCACCATCGCTTAGGACTATTATGTATTTGCCACCCCGTTGTCTTTTTAATCCATGACAGTTGTTTTTCCATACGCTGATACTGCTTACCCAACTCCCCATTGGCATGATAATCACAAGGGGCGCCAACCAAGGCTAAATTGGCGATATCAGGGTCACCTAGGCTGCTATAACAGGTACTAAACAACCCACCAAGACTCCACCCATGTAAACTTAATTGCTGCTGACCACTATGCTGCCTGACTTCTGCCAATATCTTAGGCATCTTTTCAGCAAAATAGGTCGCGAGTGTAAAGTGATTTTGGGACCACTCGGGAACACCCCAATCTATCAAATAAAGCTCAAAGCCTTTGGCCCGTAGATAACGCACCAAACTACGCTCTTGAAATAAGTCGTAGATATACATATTCGCGGCTAACGGTGCCACAATAACAAGGGGTATTCGATGGGAGGTTTTTGCTACTTCAACATCTTCATCCCCTACCTTAATCGTTGCTTCACTCAACGGAGGGTAATAACGGAGTTTTGCAATTTCACCTTCATATATTAGGTCAAACGGCGTCTTTCCCGCTTGAACAAGGCTCTCTGCCTCAAAAAAGCGCTTTTTGGCGTTACTGGCGACACGCCTTGCCACTTTAACAGGGTTCGCTAACAGCGACCTTACGGCTAATTCAGACATAATATGACCTTTCTGCTGCTTTTGAACGAAGTAGACAGTCTATTCCAAGGGGCCCAAAAGGTCATTCACTTCAAAACACAACTCATTAACCCCTACGGTCAACTCTTTGAAGTAATGTATGCCTCAGCCGCCGCATACACACTGCCGTTGTTATCAAAAAAGGCGTTCTCTAATGCACCTAAGATATTGATATATTCAGGGCTTTCATCATCAAAGAACCGAACCAGGTGGTTTTGACGTTCATCTAGGTCCACCTGAGGTTTACCTTCAGGGAAAAGCGATAAAATCTCAGCAAAGTTACTCGCTAGCGGCTCAATTCCAATGTTTCTATAAGCATCTACAAACCACTGGTAGTCCACACCCTCCTGTATATCATCCTCAAAAAATGTAATAAAACCACCACTATCTATAATACCTTGCGCACTAATAGATAGAATCACCGATCGATCTGGTTCTGCCAGCGACTGAATATCTACATCTTTTTCTGCGTATTTTGCAAACACGGCATCAACCGCAGCATTACTTACACTCATGAAAATCCTATTGCTCAAATAAGTTCAAGTAACCCCCAATTAAACGCGGCTTACTATGTACAATCTCAATAAATATACAGAGGAATAGCAGAAGACATGCATCTGCCTACCAATAAGGGATAACGCCCCACCAAAAATCAGTTACTTCCTAGTGATTTAACGATGCTAGGAATAGCCTTTTCTGCAGATCGACCTACCACATAGCCACCTAATCCAATTTGTACTAACATCATAAAATCATGGGAAAACTGCTCTTCTAATGTTATCAGTCCCAGGGAATTAAGAACAACTAATACCAGAAACGTCAACATTGTGATTGGTCGCCAACTACGCGTAATCCACGACTCACTTTTAGCCTCTGCCATAATAATATTGGATTTTGAGTCTAGCAATTGCCGCTCCAAGTCCATTTGCTTGCTAACCAACTCAATTTGCTTTTTGGTAACCTCACTTTGAAGTTCCACCAGCGCATTTTTTAGCGAAAGTCGCTCTTCTTCAGAGGTGTGCACGTTATCTATCAGGTCAGCTGCTGGTTTAAATATACCAGAAATAAAAGTAGTGATGGTTTCCCACATAGGTAATCCTCTTTATTCTTCTTATTTTTAGTTAGACGACATTTTTAAGTTAAGTACTATAGTCAGCCAATAGTGAGTTAGGCACAAGAATAAAACCCACAAATTCAACAAGATAACTCTACCCACTAAGATCAATAGCCCCACGCCTCACTAATGCGAATAGGTAACATTTGGTAATGATACACAGTACCACTTGATAACGCTTCGCATTTGTATTAATGTATAAAAATTGAAGTTAATAGCGGAGCCCCTCACCATGTTGGTATGTGTTTGTAACCGAATAAGCGATCGAGACATTCGTAGCGCAATTCATGAAGGCGCCAGCGGCTTTAGAGATGTTAAATCAGAGCTGGGTGTGGGTAATTGCTGCGGTCAATGCGTCCCCTTCGCTAAAGGCGTGGTTGACGATACTCTTTCTCAACTCCAACTATCAAGAGGTTTCCAGCTCGCACAAGAACTTAAAGCGTAAGCTACCTTATATGAATTAATGGGAGCTCTCTAACCCATTCCCTCTTCATTAACCAAACCTATAAAAATAGGTTTGGCTTTTTGCGTTTACCCGACTAAACTTGATTTCCAGTGTCGTCTATCCAATCAGGATAGCCCCTCCCCTATTCACACAACGGAGATATCACCATGAAAGGTGACGCAAAAGTCCTTCAATTGTTGAACACCTGCCTTGGCAATGAACTCATTGCCATCAACCAGTATTTCCTTCACGCCCGCATGTTCAAAAACTGGGGATTAGATGAGTTAAACGAACATGAATACAAAAAGTCTATCGCAGACATGAAGCACGCTGACAAAATAATTGAACGTGTTTTATTATTAGAAGGCCTTCCCAATCTGCAAAAACTCGGCAAGCTACTTATCGGTGAGGACACTGAAGAAATGCTGAATTGTGACCTTTCTCTTCAAACAACCGTTATGGCAGATATAAAAAGTGCCATTGCGTACTGCGAAGGAGCTGCGGATTTTGTTAGTCGCGACCTTCTCGTAGATATATTGGAATCAGAAGAAGATCACACCGACTGGATCGAAACACAACAAGGACTCATCAAAAACATAGGAATTGAGAACTACATGCAATCTATGATCCACAGCTAAACCTTCTGACCCACCACTTTACACCGGAGAACATCATGAAAGGTAACCCAAAGGTCATCGACATCCTCAATACCTTGCTGGCTAGTGAATTGTCTGCAATGGATCAATATTTTATTCACTCTAGAATGTACGACGATTGGGGTCTAACAAAGCTTTATGAACGCATTGGTCACGAAATGGAGGATGAAACAGGCCACGCAGATGCACTAATCAAACGTATTTTATTTCTAGAGGGCACGCCGTGCCTTAGTAGTCGAGACCCTATTAACGTTGGCAAAACCGTAGCGGAGATGCTAAAAAACGATCTTGATTTAGAGTACGCTGTCGTTAATGCACTTAAAACAGCCATTGCAGATTGCGAAAATATGCAAGACTACGACACCCGCGTGATACTTGTTCAAATGCTAGAAGACACAGAAGAAGACCATGCATACTGGCTAGAAAAGCAACTCGGACTGATCGATAAAATCGGTTTACAAAATTACTTACAGTCGCAGATGTAATTAAGCCACGGTAAGCTCTAATCATAACCAAATAATGGCTATCGGCACTGCTTCGAACGACTGCTATAAAGGAATGATGATTTCTTTATAGCAGTCGTTCGATTATACATAACAAAGCAATGTACATAATTCCCGGCAACACGGCACAGCTTAGCCCCCCCCTCCCCCCCAGAAATAGCGATATATAGTTCATCTGTAGTAGGAAAACTCATAAGTCAGTAGTGTAGGGTTAGTGTCATTACTCCAACTACTTGCGACTACATACAAGGACTACAACATGTCATACAAATTCGAGAACAAAGTGGCGATCGTAACCGGAGCAGGTGGAGGACTTGGCTATGAGTACGCAGAGTACTTAGCGAAGCACGGGGCCAGGGTTGTTGTGAATGACTTGGGCGGAGACCCGCTTGGTATGGACCAAAACATCGATACCTCCTATGCGGCGCAAGCAGTCAAGCGTATCAAGGATGCTGGCGGCGAAGCCATTGCGAATAAAAGCAGTGTATCTGAGTGGAAATCTGCCAAACAAATCGTAGAGCAAGCAATGGATACCTGGGGGCGCGTTGATATCCTTATTAATAATGCAGGCATTACTAGCCCCGCCATTTTCCCTGAGATAGAAAAGGAAGAAATGGAGCAGCAACACGCGGTCCATGTCATGGGGACTCTAAATACGATGCGTGCTGCTTGGCCACATATGGTCAAGCAACAATATGGTCGCATTGTTAACACTGCCTCTTCTTCCGCTCTAGGTTTTGTTCCTCAAATAGCCTACCCAACAATGAAAGCTGGCGTTTTGGGCTTAACCAATAACCTTGCATTGGTTGGTAAAGAGCATGGCATTAATGTCAACGCTATCATGCCCGCTGCCTTCACTCGAATGTCTGGGATGTTACCTGAAAGTGTTTTCCGTAAAAAATTAGAAGATGAATTTGGCCCTGATAAACTGGCATCGGTTATTGCTTATCTATGTCACGAAGCCTGTGATGTTAATGGCGAATTTTTCTCCGTAGGTGGTGGTCAGTTCTATCGCGTAGTATTTGCAGCATCTGAAACCATGAAAGTGGATAACACCATAGAGTCCGTTGCAAAACAGATGGGAACAGTAATGAATGACAGCTCTCCTTGGTCTGTTATTCATGATGCATTTGATGATTTGGGTAACCTTGGTTTCTCAGAAGATGAGTACAAAATGTTCAGGGACATGAATTCCACCAAAAACAGTCATGTTGGCGGCGTAGACATTGATGCGGTTAAGATTGGAGCGGTGAGTGATGCCTGGAAGCTCACTATCAAATCACCAGTAGGTGACCAATTTAGTAATCTGGTACTCGATTCTCGTGGCAAAGACCTGGTTGGTAATGTTCTAAACGAAGAACACGGTCCACAAAAAGTGCTTGAGGGTAAGATCGAAAGCGGCGATACCATGAAATGGTCTTGTAAGATAAGCAAGCCAGTACCAATGACATTATCCTACTCGTTACAGATGGACGATGAGAAAAAACTAGGCGGTACAGTTAAAGGCAAGCTGATGGGTAAAGTGGTAATGGACTCCGCTGTGACTGGAATATTGCTAAACGGTGCTGAAGCCGATGCTGCCAAAAAAGAATCCGCTGAAGCGCCAGAGCCTAAGAAAGGACTTTTCGGTAAGATATTTGGCTAGAATTTATATTTACGCTATAGGAGATAATTTACTCTCTCCTATAGCTTCCCGCTCCCTCAGCTATCAGTCGTAGTAACTCAGACTTGCTCTAGTTTATTGAAGTTAACTGCCTTTCAGAACAGACAGGTCATTTCATATGAAAGTTTCACCACAACTCTCCTCGAAATCACTAAGCCTAACAGCCGGAAATATAGAAATTATTTTTGCCTTCCTTTTTAACAGAATATAACGCGGAATCAGCTGCACCTATCATTTCATTCATATCTGTCTCCGCTGGGTTCATTATCGCAGCCCCCATGCTGACAGTATAACTCACCTCCCCTTGGTCTAACGATAGTCGAAACTCCCGAATCTCTCTAAGTATCCGCATTAATATCGATTTTAATGCATCGATATTGACATCAGGAATAACCACTAGAAATTCTTCGCCTCCCCAGCGTGCAGCAACATCGGTTGTTCGACATGTTTCTGCAATGATCGTACTACAGGACCGAATAACCGCATCCCCTACATCGTGCCCATATTGGTCATTAACCTTTTTGAAATCGTCAATATCCACCATCACCACACCTATTAAGCTATTCTCCCGTCTGCTTCGTTCTATTTCGACCCCAAATCGGTCAATCAAACCGCGCCTATTTAGCAATCCTGTTAAAGGGTCCGTTAAAGCCAGCTCAATGAGTTGTATATTTTTTTCTTTCAACAACTGAGTTCGCTTAGCAACCTTGCTCTCAAGATCCTCCATATTAACATGTAACGTATGGCTCATGGTTTCAAAGGCTGCTTCCAGTTGCGCCAACTCGTCTCCTTCCAAAACTAACGGCCGCTGGTCACCATGTTGATAGCTTTCATCCACTTTCCGATGTAAAATTCTGATTTTTGATAAAATGGTCTTATCAACCAAAATCAGCCCTAATACAATCAACGTAAATGTTGATATTAGAAAAATAGAGAATGAGGTCTCAAGTGCCTGATTATTTACCAGTCTATTCACATTGATAAGCGAAAAATTGTACCAATCCAATTCGGGCAAATAACTAATCCCAACCGACCATGACTTCCCTTCCAGCCCTAATGTAAGTGAAACTGATTGTGAAGGGTTTTTCTTCAAGCTAGCCAAAAGCTCTTGTAGTTTTTTATACTGTTCTTTATCGTCAATAATCGTTTCCAATTGGCTCCTGGATTTGAGCCCCCCTTCATTAAGGCTATATCTATCAAGAAAAAATTCACCCGCACGAATAAGAATGCCGCCAGACGCATCGACAACCATATTAATCGACTTATCTGAATCAACAGAGCTAAATATTTCTAAAAATTCTGTAATAGGAAATCCGGTTCCTGCAAGTCCTACGATGTTTTTTCCATTTCGAATCGGTGCATTGACCCAGACAGAGACTTCCCCTGTATATTCATCGTTATCTAGATTAATTAAGTATTCACTGCCGGATTGCTTGGCATCGGTATACCAATTGAAATTTGGTTTCGACAAATCCAACTGATACAGAACCTTTGTTGGAAAAAACTGGTCCTGAGAATGGTTTGTATAGTAATTCTTTGTCTTATCTACAATGTAAAAAAATTGTCCACTGGAGAATAGCTTTCCATATGCGTTAAACTCTGTCATCGCTCCCGCTTTAAGAGCAGGGTTGAATTCATCGTCAGCCCATTTCTGCAAACTTCTATCGGAAGCAATGGCCTTGGAAATTGCCACCTCAGGTAAAATTGCCGAGAGTAAAAGCTGTTTTTCCTGATTAGCAATTGATTGAGCGAGCTTGAAATGTTCGCCGAGTTGAAACTCTTGAATGGACGCCTTGATCACCAGTGAACCAATGAACATTGATATTAGCGATGCACTAATAAACGTGACGACAAACTTAGGTTTGATGCCAAGATGGCGAATTCGCTGTGTTAGACCAGATGGCATGACGCCCTACCCCAATTTCTAGCACTTACTTAAACATAGAACAAAAGTAACTACATTCAATGTTATGGGATAGATTACTTATATGCCTCGGTATATCACCGAGGCATATACCCGCTTAATCCTCCATCCCATCCATCTCACCTCGAACCAGGTTCCGTAAAACTGACAGCCACAGGATGCTCACCGCTCCTTAGATAACTCCCCAAAATAACCCCCCAAAATAACTACGTTGAATGATGTAAAAAATCTAACACGCCTGATATCGTATTTTTGTCTCGCAACAATCGATTATGACCCAAACCCTCAGTGACTATTAATTTAGCATGTCCCCAATGTCGTTGTAACGACCCTGACACCTCAAAAAGGATTTGAGTATCATCTTTGTCATACACTAGCATCAACGGTATCGCCAAATCTTTGTTGCTTTTCAATAAATCAAAACGTTGCCATACTCCACGCCCAAACTTTGTTTCCATCAATTGCTTGTGTGCATTCATAACATTACGTCCAAGCGCCATCTGCGCCTGAGTTACTTTAACAATATACTCCAAACTTAATGGTGTCCCCATTAACGTTAACGACAACGCGGGAAATCCACGATTAATCACATCTACACTGGCAACGCCGCCCATACTATGGGCAATAATATGTAATGGTGATTTTTCTTTTTTAATGATGCATTCGATTATCGCTGCAAACTCAGTGAGATCAGTCCGTTTACCCGCTGCAGCACCATGTGCTGGTGCATCAAAAGCAATTACCTGAAACCCTTTATTAACAAGCGTTTTTATCATCGGGGTGAATTGACCACTGTGCCCTCCCCAACCATGAACGCAAAGAATCGAAGGTCCCTCTCCCCATCGATATACCGGTATGTCCTTATCATTGAATGACATCCATTCTGTATTTGCGGTATCAAGCCACGATTTGTCTTCCTTTTTTAAAGGCATTGATTG
>MAAC01015750.1_pt1 | contig 38043 bp, 37 predicted proteins | sample 1115981 | NCBI WGS metagenome assembly MAAC01 (sample SAMN04961126, study PRJNA320927) | seawater metagenome | isolation source: sample BD02T64 sea water enriched with oil for 64 days | place: USA:Gulf of Mexico | collected 2013-07-27 | reverse complement strand
TGGGGACGCCGTGACGGTGACGACCAATGGGACTCTATCAATACATTCACAAAAATGAATCAACGCCTTCATGTAGCATATGATTATATGGCTGACATGAACAGTGGAATGCTTTCACCGGTTGGAATCGGTTTTGAGCACATTGCAAATGACGGAGACTCACCTATTACTCATTCAGATTTATATGTTGGAGACGGTAGCCATCCTTCAGCATATGGTTCATACCTCGCTGCTTGTATTTTTTACGAAATAATTTTTGAAGCAAATTCTGAGGGGAACACCTATGTTATTGGAGGAGTTACTCCAGATGAAGCAACTTATATTCAAGGGGTCGCTCATCATGTATTAACCGCTGTTGATTCTATTACTATTGATTATACAGAACCAATAGCGCTTTTTAATGTAGTTTATGATGGACCTACGGCGACATTTACAAATCTGAGCGAACATGCTTTTGAATATTTCTGGGAATTTGGAGATGGAGAAACCTCGACAGAAGAAAATCCAGTTTACACATATCCAGATGATGAAGAATACGTAGCAACATTAACCGCTATTTATTGCGATCGGGAAAACACAAACGAAGGTGGTGCTGACCATTCAGGTTTAGTCGAAAACAAGTTACAAACCTTAAGTATTTACCCTAACCCTTCAATAACAGGACAGATTACAATCAACTATTCTGGTGATGAAGAAACTGTATTAATTTATAGTATTGATGGACAATTGGTATTAACTACTCAAATTGACAAAGAAGTGAAGTTAACACTTCCAAAGGGCATTTACATTCTACGTATTGATGACCTATCGAAACGCCTCATAGTCCAGTAATGGATCCACATAAATAAAAAGGCTCGCCCAACATTTAAGTTGAGGCGAGCCTTTTTTATTGCAATACTATTCGTATGCAGCTATCTGCTTGCTAAATCCTCGTCGAAGAAGATCCTAACCTCTGCTGTGTCTTTCAAAAAATCAACCTTCCCTACTTCTGCACGATTAATCTTCAACCCTGTTCTTTCCTCCAGGTCACCCAATAACTCGCCATACTTTGCAGGCTTAATGTTCTCAATCTTTTCGTAAATAATCATCTTATCTGCCTCGTTACTTTGCAATAACCAATTCTCCATCAGGTATACAATCAACCAAACAACTCCATTAATAAAGAGTAATTCAGCATAACTCAATTTACCTGACAACGCATTTATAACTGCCAGGCCAATAACAAGAAACAAATAAGTCATTTCTCGAATACGCATTGGATTCGTTAAAAGGCGACGCTGACTATCTTCATCTAATTGCCCTTTACGCTGCTGTAGGTATTCCACCAGGGCATTGCGATAACGACCACGGGACTCAGTCGTACCCAATGAGTTCAGCTGTAATGTCACAACATTGGCGACACCAAGCTGCTGCCACATTCGCCAAGTCATGGTGATCAGTTCTGCATCAATATCCGGCCCTTCCAGTCCGAATACCTCTACACCAATCTGGTGGAATTGCCGAAGTCTACCTTTCTGGGGCCGCTCATAGCGAAACATGGGACCTTGATACCATAGACGTTGAATTTGGTTATGGGTCAGGCTATTCTGCTCACAGGCACGAACACAGCCCGCCGTTCCCTCTGGACGGAGCGTCATACTGTCACCATTTCGATCGTCGAAGGTATACATCTCCTTCTCAACGATATCGGTAACTTCACCAATCGAACGTTTGAACAATTCTGTAGGTTCCAAAATGGGAAACCGAATTTCCCGATAACCATAACCGGATAACAGTTTAGCTACCGTCTCTTCTAGATATTGCCAACGGGGAGAGTCTTCGGGGAGCAAGTCATTCATGCCCCGAATTGATTGAATTTTTTTCATTAAGATTTCGCTATCAAATTTTCTTGTTGTTCAGCTTTCTTGCACGCCTTTGAGCGAATTAACTGTTCGAGTTCATCAACTAAATTTTCCTGGGGCAGCTTTTGACTCGGTTCACCATCGATATAGATCAGATTATTAGGTGTACCACCGGTTAACCCCAAATCAACTTCTTTAGCCTCACCCGGACCATTGACGATACAACCAATGACAGCCACGTCCATAGGAACAGTGATATCTTCCAGCCGCGTCTCCAGTTCATTCATGGTCTTAACCACATCAAAATTTTGCCTGGAGCAACTTGGGCAGGCAATAAAGTTGATGCCTTTACTGCGTAGTTTAAGACTTTTCAACATATCCCAACCGACTTTCACCTCTTCTACAGGATCGGCCGCGAGAGAAACCCTAAGAGTGTCACCAATACCATCCATCAGCAACAACCCCAAGCCAATGGAGGACTTGACAGTGCCACCTCTCAAACCGCCGGCCTCAGTGATACCCAAATGAAGAGGGTTATCAATCATAGTCGCAATTTTTCGGTAGGCCGCCACAGCCATAAAAATATCTGAGGCCTTCAGACTGAGTTTAAAGTTGTGAAAGTTAAGGCTATCGAGAATTTCCACATGACGCATGGCGGATTCGACCAACGCATCCGGGGTTGGCTCACCGTACTTCTTTTGCAAGTCCTTTTCTAAGGATCCCGCGTTAACACCGATTCGAATTGGGATATTGAGGTCTCGAGCCTTGTCTACCACCGCTTGTATACGCTTCTCACGACCAATATTTCCCGGATTGATTCGTAAACAATCAACACCCAAGTCAGCGACACGTAAAGCAATGCGGTAATCAAAATGGATATCAGCTACTAAGGGGACATCTACCTTCTGACGAATAGCACCAAATGCCTCTGCAGCATCCATAGACGGTACTGACACACGCACAATATCAGCACCAGCAGACACCAGGCGGCCAATTTGTGCAACTGTCGCTTCAACATCAGTGGTTTCAGTATTTGTCATGCTCTGGATAGAAATAGGCGCATCGCCACCTACGGGCACATTGCCCACCATAATTTGCCGTGATTTTCTCCGGGAGATTGGTGATTCAAAGTGCATTAAGCTCTGTTCCTTAAAACTGAGTTCCCTAAACCAGTGTGCCTTAACATGTGTTTCTCAAACACCATCCGATATATTTTCAACTTAACTCTCATCACCAATTTTCAACGTGACTGTATTGTCAGTACCAATGGAATCCACTGGCACCTGCTGTCCCGCATAGTTCAATTCAACACCTGGCGCATAGCCTAGTACAACGTCAAATGGTGGCATTCCAATGATATCCACTCTGGAGCCAGAAGGTTTCAGGTCTGCAATTAAAACATCGCCCCTAGCATCTAACACTTCAACCCAGCTTTGCTGGATAACCTTAATCTGTAACCTTTGGGGCTCAGGCGCAACGGGCATGGTAGCCTGATCATCCGCTGTTGAACTATCTTCATCTATAAAACTATCATTACTATTAACTAGCCTCTCATTATCTAGAGACTCAATCGGTAGTGCTGGCGTCAGTGTTAAACTTTTATGTTGCGTGAGTACGGTTGACATGGACGGCTGACTTTCGAGCAAACCTAATTCCGCACCATCACTCGACTTTGTCATCCAAAACAACACGACTGCCAGTAAAGCCAGTACTAAAGCCGCAATAAACTTCCATTGTCCAAACTTCTTCGCAGGCTCACCCATCAATCTAATCTTGGGCTCCCCTTGCTGGACATCCTGTGTCCGCATCAAATTTTCAAAACCAGCCAGTATCTCATCATCAGGAATACTGAGTATTGAGCAATAGCGTCTCATATACCCTTTCACATACAAGGGTGCTGGCAAGTGCTCATATTCGTCATTCTCAAGCGCATTTAGTACAGTCTGGGTTATCCCCAAGTTGAGAATAACTTCTTCAGCCGCCATGCCCTTTTCTCTTCGAGCTCGGCGTAACAATTCCCCTGGAGGAACCTGATCAAATGGCTCTAAAGCCTGTTCGTCTTTATTATTTTTTTTGCTCATTGTTCAGCCAGTTCTGATATTCCTGATTTTCTCGGGAATCGGGGAATAAATTTCTTAATGCCAAACCCTGGCTTGCTTCAGCATCCTTATTTCCTAAACTGCGTTCCAACCTTACTCCTAACCAAAGCCCCCTAGAACTGGGGCCTCTCTTGGTATTGTTATACTCATTTAACAGTTGCTTGGCCTTTGGGTAATCTCCGCGATTGTAGGTGAGATCAGCCAGTTCAAGGTAGGCGACAGACAATTGGGGGTTTAATACTGCGGCTCGGGTGAAGGCATTTTCTGCTTCAGCCAATTTACCGAGTTTTAACGCAGATATACCCACCTTGTAGAATAATTCCGCTCTCCGGGGGTAACCCAAATCTTCAGCCCCTTTGGAAAACTGGTGATAAGCTTCCTCATAACGGCCCTGACGGAGAAGAAAAAGACCATAGTTACTACGACCCCGAGTGAATAATGGGTTGTAAGTCAGAGCCTTTTTATAGTGTGCCTCAGCTTCACCAAACTCTCTTTCCTTCTGATACAACAATGCCCAGACATCGTGAAGCTCTGGAGAACGGCTGTTCACCTTCATCGCTTTATTCAAATTCTGCCGGGCACCTTCATGGTCACCTTTTGACATATAACCTAATGCCAACTGAATACGGTTTTCCAGTATTTTATTATTATCGGCAGGCTCTTTTTTTACGCCATCTGTAGTAGTCGTGGTGGTACAACCCGTCATTAATAATGCGGAGAGAATCCACATAATCAAGCATGGTGCCGATTGTTTTCTCACTACTGTTACCATGCGTTCACCCATCATAATACTCAGTTTACAAATCTGACTGGTTGTTCCTGATCCTGGCGCCGGTATCGTTCACTGCGCCGGGTTTTATCATTCACCGTGCCTGCCAACTGACCACAAGCCGCAGCAATATCATCACCCCGGGTTGTCCTGATAGTAGCAGTATGACCTGCATTATGTAGGATATCTCTAAATCGACTCAACGTGGTATTAGATACTCGCTTATAGTCAGAGCCCTCAAAGGAATTAAACGGTATCAAATTAATCTTACAGGGGATATCGCTGAGTAATTCGGCCAGCTCATGTGCATGTTCATTACGGTCATTTACCTGATCTATCAGGGTATATTCAACGGTAATTTTACGGCGGTTATCTGGCATTTTTTCCAAATAACGCCGTGCAGAGTCCAGTAGCATTGCTATGGGGTATTTTTTGTTAATGGGAACCAATTCATTTCGCAGCTTATCGTTAGGCGCATGAAGAGATATCGCCAGTGATACATCACTAACATCACCAAGCCGATCCAACATAGGTACAACACCAGAGGTACTCAAGGTCACTCGACGCTTTGATAATCCATAGCCATTATCATGGAGCATTAGACTCATGGCATCGACCACATTGTCAAAATTTAACAATGGCTCACCCATCCCCATCAGCACGACATTACTTACAACCCGGCCTGCTTTAGGCCCGAGAGATCCAAAGGATTTTGCCGCAATCCATACTTGTCCAATAATTTCTGCAGCGGTTAGGTCACGGTTAAACCCCTGCTTACCTGTGGCACAAAAACTGCAATCAAGAGAACAACCAATTTGTGAAGAGATACAAAGAGTCCCTCGATCCTTTTCAGGAATAAATACAGTCTCGATACAACTCCCACCATTGACTCGAATCAGCCACTTGGATGTCCCGTCAGCAGAATCTTGCTGACTGACCACTTCCGGGGCCACAATTTCAGCCGTCTCCTTCAGTCGCTCTCGCAAGTTCTTTGACAGGTTTGTCATCTGATCAAAGTCGTCTACACCCATCTGGTGTATCCACTTTAAAACCTGAGTTGCACGAAACGGCTTTTCACCAATGTCGGCAAAAAATAAGGCTAGCTTTTCAGCAGAAAGCCCCAGAAGGTTCACTTTAACCTTCTGGGGCTCTTCAGTTTGAGCTATTTCAGCGCAGCTTGCGCTCATAAAATATCCCGTTTATCGATACACTTAACGAGGACAAATTTCATCATTACTAAAGAAATAAGTCACCTCACGTTCTGCAGAGGCTGCAGAGTCAGAACCATGAACCGCATTGGCATCAATAGACTCAGCAAAGTCCGCACGAATTGTTCCAGCAGCAGCTTCCTTAGGGTTCGTAGCACCCATCAGGTCGCGGTTTTTAATGATGGCATCTTCACCTTCCAGCACTTGAATCACGACAGGGCCTGAAGTCATGAAACCAACCAAATCGGCGTAAAATGGACGTTCCTTATGTTCGGCATAGAAACCACCCGCTTTCTCTTCAGAAAGGTGTTGCATTTTTGCAGCCACAATTTTCAGACCAGCGTCTTCAAAACGATCATAGATTTTGCCAATTACATTTTTGGCAACTGCATCGGGCTTGATAATAGAAAGGGTACGTTCAATAGCCATTAAGGGGTCTCCAAAATAATGGTTTGTACAACATAGCAGGTCGGGGCCGCCCAACGGCTCGACTCACCTATAAAAAGGGTGGGAATTTTACTCCCGAAGACAAAGGGTTACAAGGAATAGCATAAACAACGATTAGGTAAATAGATGGCTCATGCAGCCAGTAATTTTGTAAAACGATCACAGGGCACAGGCATACTGAAATGGGCACCTTGGTAGGAGTGACAACCCAATTCCTTTAGTATCTCTAACGCCTCACGGTTCTCTACCCCTTCCGCCGTCACTTGCAGGCCATATTGCTTGGAAACCGCCATAATAGCTTCCACCACACCTCGGCTTTCAGGGTCACGATGAATGTTGCGAATAAACTCACGGTCTATCTTGAGATGATCGAAGGGCAATCGCTTAAGGTAGATCATGGAAGAGTAACCAATGCCAAAATCATCAATTGAAAACATCGAGCCCAGAGACTTGATTGCCTCCATCTTTTTAATAGCTTCGTCTACATCCTCGATCACCAAGTTTTCTGTCACTTCAAAGTTGATGTACTTCGGATCAATGTTGTAGCTCTTCATACTGTGCTGAACGATCTCAAATAATTGCGGATCGCGAAACTGACGAGGACTAATATTAATACTTAGCCTCATATGTTCAGCCCAAATACCTTGGTCAATAAAGTTACGAACATACTCACAAGCTGTTCGAATAACCCAACGACCCACATCCACAATCAAGCCGGAAGATTCCAACACCGGGATAAACTCAGAAGGCATATTGGTAATTTTATCCGCATTCATCCAACGCAACAGTGCTTCGCCACCCATGAGCTCACCAGTCTGAACACTAATCTGAGGCTGTACGTAGAGCACGAATTCATGGTTGTCCATGGCTTTCCGCAACCGAGTATTCATAGCGATCTGACGCTGTGCCTTTTCAGTAATACAAGGGTCAAAAAAGGCGATGCTGTTGCGGCCTTTCCGCTTGGCCTCATACATTGCAGTATCTGCATACTGCAACACACGATCAGCGGTGATGCCGGAGTCAGTCAGCAAGGCAATGCCAATACTGGCGGTAAGAATAACCTCGTGACCATCAAGGAACAGTGGTGTGGCCACGGCCTCCCCTATCTTTTCAGCAACGGCCTGAGCGTCCCAGGCAGCTTGCGAAATATTGTCCGATAATTGTGGAATGAACAATACAAATTCATCACCACTCATTCGAGCCAACATATTATCGTCCGTGACTAGACTGGCAACAGCTCGCCCCACTTTTTTGATCACCTGATCACCAACATTATGGCCCCAGGAATCATTGATATCCTTGAAGTGGTCCAGATCTAACATCATCATCGCGCCACACACCTGCTGCCCCTGATGCTCTTCCAGAAAGGTACCCACTGTTTGAATTAACATTTGTCGGTTTGGCAGGTTAGTCAACGTGTCGAAGTAATGGTCCCGGGTTGCCTTTTCCCAGGGTTGAGGGCTATTCGTATCGGCTACTTGCTCCGTCAGGATAGGAGGCTTAGCATCGTCTACATTGAGGACAACCTCACCTTCTAACGGCTGAGCCACCAATTCAGGATCAATGCATAAAGGATCTATCCTCGACTCAAAGTCCTTGGGTTCAGCTGTTGGCTGTATTTCTTCTGTGGGGGGTACAACTGGTGACGTGGAAAAATCTTTCGTCTCAAGAATCGACTCTGCCTCAGACGCCTGCCGGTTCAGCATCACCACCAATTCTTTACCATCTTCCGTGACATAGACAATATTTAGGGTGATCTCTGTAGGACCACCGTTCGAAGGACACTGCCACACAACCTCTTGGCTGCGGTCACGAAGTGCTTTTTTGAGCTGTAGCTTAAGATCCACCAAAGCGGTAGATTCATCACCAGTGATACTGTCGAGGGAGGCGCCAACCAGTTGTTTTAGTTCACACCCAAGGAGTTCAAGCGCATTTTTGTTGGCGTCGATGCAGACGCCGTAAGCAAAGAAAAGAGTGCCGTAGGGAACTGACTCAACCAGTACTTTATAAAGCTCTTCTTTAGAGCTCATTAACACCCCTTTGTCCATTATTATCGCTTGATGACATTCTAATCGAGTTCATCAATCCATGCCATCTGGATTGCTTCCAGAATCTTTTCACCACAGCGGTCTGGGTCATCATCAAAATCTGCCAACGCCAATACCCAGTTGCGAAGGTCAACAAAGTTAACGTAATGGGGATCAGCGTCCTCATGCACTTCCGATAACTCTATGGCAATATCTTGTATATCTGTCCACTTAAGCGGCACAGCTGACCTCCTAATGCTTCTCAGACACCATATTAATGGTGTATTTGGGGATTTCTACAACTAAGTCTTCATTGCCAACAACGGCCTGACAACTAAGCCTGGAGTCAGGATCTACCCCCCAGGCCTTATCCAGATAATCCTCCTCCAGCTCATCTGCCTCATCTAAAGAATCAAACCCCTCGCGGATATACACATGGCAAGTGGTACAAGCACAGGACTGTTCACAGGCATGCTCAATCTCAATACCTTGATCCAATGCCACTTCACAAATACTTTTGCCCGGCTCTACGTCAACTACAGCACCTTCGGGGCAGATATTATCATCGGGCAGAAACACAATTTTTGGCATTTCACACACCCTTCTCTATTTCGTTGAGGCTGTGCCCTGTCAGTGCTTTCTGGATACTGGCATTCATACGGCGGGCAGCAAATTCCTCGCTAGTCTTTGATACCATTTCAATGTGACGAGCAATTTCCCGGTGATTGGTACTTTGACGAACCTGCTTCAAATCATCCAATGCTGCTTCCAGGCAGTGATATTCTTTATCACTGAGTAATTCATGACCATCCTGATTCAGAGCCACAAGCAGGTCTTCATACATCCTATCCGCATCAACCTGTTGTTCGCGGAGTGCCCTCGCCTGCATATCCTCTCTGGCATGGGTATAGGACTCCTTAAGCATCCGGGTAACATCCTCATCGTTGAGCCCATAGGATGGTTTCACCTCCACATGAGATTCCACACCACTGTTCAGCTCCTTAGCCGAAACATTTAGCAAGCCATCAGCATCCACCTGAAAACTCACCCTAATTTTGGCTGCTCCGGCAACCATAGGTGGAATTCCTCGTAATTCAAAACGTGCCAGAGAACGACTATTGGAAATCAGCTCACGTTCACCCTGAAGCACATGGATAGCCATTGCTACCTGACCATCTTTGAAGGTTGTAAACTCCTGCGCTTTGGCCACGGGAATAGTCGTATTTCGATGAATAATCTTTTCCATCAGCCCCCCCATGGTCTCAATGCCTAACGACAGAGGAATCACATCCAGCAATAGCATTTCATCGCCTGGCTTATTTCCGACAAGCACATCGGCCTGAAGAGCCGCACCGATAGCGACCACTCGATCTGGATCAATATCTACCAGCGGTTGCCTGCCAAAAGCTTCTGTCACTTTTTCACGTACCCGCAAGGTACGCGTTGAACCACCCACCATGACCACATTGGCAACATCTTCTGGCTTTAGCCCAGCATCTCGCAGAGAACGCTTACAAGCTCTCAGTGTTTTATCAATCAGGGGGTCAATCAGTCGATCTAGTTGTTCTCGCTTCAGCTCACCCGTCCAACCCGCTACTGAAATCTCTACCTGAAGCTGACTGGAAAGAGACTCTTTCGCACTTCGGGCAGCCATCAGTAACTGGCGCTGCAGTGAAGGATTTAGATCGTCACCCAAGGCTGCCTGTTCACCCAACCATTGGGCCAGTGCTCGGTCAAAATCATCACCACCCAGCGCCGAATCACCACCGGTAGCTAGCACTTCAAATACACCGTGAGATAACCTCAGGATAGAGATATCAAAAGTACCACCACCCAGATCGTAAACAGCTATAACGCCTTCACCACCCTGATCTAATCCATAGGCCACCGCTGCAGCCGTGGGTTCATTGAGCAGACGCAACACTTTGACGCCGGCCAAAGTAGCCGCATCCTTAGTCGCCTGGCGCTGAGCTTCATCAAAATAGGCTGGCACTGTGATCACAGCACCTTCAAGTTGCCCATCCAGAGCCAATTCTGCGCGTTCAATCAGTACCTTCAAAATTTCAGAGGACGCGGCTACCGGACTAATTTCTCCAGCAACCGTGTTAAAATTAGGCATACCACTATCACTGGCCACCATGTCATAGGGCAGCTGACTTCCAAGTGTTTTGATATCTTCAATGCCACGCCCCATAAATCGTTTTATCGAAATCAGAGTATTCAAGGGGTCGTCGGCTGACTGAGCGTAAGCTCTCCGACCAACGGTAGTTTCACCGGAGGCAATGTAATGCACAACAGACGGCAGTAAGTGCTGGTTTTCACTGTCCAGTAAGGTCTCAGGTGTACCGCTCCTCACCGTCGCAACAAGTGAATTAGTCGTACCGAGATCAATCCCTACGGCACGTCGACGCTGGTGGGGTTCCGGTGACCGACCGGGTTCAGAAATCTGTAACAGGACCACAATTAATTACCATTTATTCACCGTCTAATTCTTGCTCAAACTGTTCCACTTCATTCAGTAATTTACTGAAGAACTGCATCTTTGCCACTGTATCAACAGCATCCTCGACATCAGCTTGACTGTATTGTTGACCAAATTCTCGTTGTAAATCGGCATACTGATCTCTAGCCTCTTCTGCCACTCGATCCAGGACAACGAAAGGCTCATCAGCCTCTCTTACCTCAGACAATGCTTCGCGCAACTCGATTTGTTGCATCAAAAAAGTCGAATCTCGGGTTATGCTCGCCTCTCTCGAGCTCTCAATCCCACTCAGGGACAACAAGTACTGGGCTCGAAGTAATGGAGACTTTAACTCAGTGTATGCCTGATTAATCACTGCGGCATATTGTACGGCAAGACGCTGCTCTTGAGAGGGCTTGTTGATATAACGATCGGGGTGAAACTCACGCTGCATTTGATGATAGCGGTTTGCCAGCAACTCAAGGTCAACCTGATACCCAGCAGGCAGGCCAAATATTTCAAAATAGTTGCTGGTGAAGTCCACAATGAATAAACCTAGCTCAATGAATAGTAAAAACCGATAGCAGGCTATCAGGTCAGTAGCGGCAGGGCCAGAATGACAGCCACTACCGTTTATACATGGAAGCTTTCACCACAACCGCATTCATCTTTAACATTGGGGTTGTTGAACTGAAACCCCTCATTGAGCCCCTCTTTAACAAAATCCAATTCTGTACCATCCAGATAGGAGAGACTTTTAGGGTCAATAAAGAGCTTAGCCTCTCCACTGGAGAAAACTTTATCTTCAGGCTCAAAATCATCCACAAATTCAAGTACGTAGGACAAGCCTGAACAACCCGTGGTCTTAACGCCTAAACGAATACCAAGACCATGGCCCCGGTGACTCAAATGCTTAACCACATGCGCCTCAGCTGCACTTGTCATGGTAATCGCCATTATTCAGTGTCCTCTTGGCATGCTCTGTATTTATTCACTATCTTCGCCGCGCTTTTGTCGCACATCTCTCACCGCTGCCTTGATGGCATCTTCAGCCAGTACGGAACAATGGATTTTCACAGGTGGCAATGCCAACTCTTCGGCAATCTCAGTATTTTTGATCTCTGAGGCTTGCTCCAGCGACTTACCCTTGACCCACTCAGTGAGCAGGGAGCTGGAGGCAATTGCCGATCCACAGCCATAGGTTTTGAACTTGGCATCTTCAATAACACCGTTATCATCAACCTGAATTTGTAGACGCATGACGTCGCCACAGGCGGGCGCACCCACCATGCCTGTACCCACATTGCTGGATTTATCATCCAATTTGCCAACGTTGCGAGGATTTTCGTAGTGATCGAGTACTTTGTCACTGTATGACATGATTAAACTCCTTCGTTCAACGCCCCAAGGTTAGTGCGCAGCCCACTCGACCTGACTCAGGTCGACACCATCTTTAAACATATCCCACAACGGGGACAACTCACGTAATTTCGTTACCGCATCACGGACTTTTTCGACTGTGTAATCAATTTCTTCTTCTGTGGTAAAACGACCGATAGAAAATCGAAGTGAACTATGAGCCTGCTCATCATCCAATCCCAGTGCCCGCAGCACATAGGATGGCTCTAGGCTCGCGGAAGTACAGGCCGAGCCTGAAGAAACCGCCAAGTCTTTTAACGCCATAATCAGGGACTCACCTTCCACAAAAGAAAAGCTAATATTGAGGTTACCTGCGACTCTGTGTTGTAAAGAGCCGTTAACCTGCACTTCTTCCATATCGGAAACGCCATTCCACAATCGATTTCTCAACACTAGGGTACGCTTGTTTTCCTCAACCATATTCTCTTTAGCTATGCGGAAAGCCTCACCCATACCAACAATCTGATGGGTTGCTAAAGTACCTGAACGCATACCACGCTCATGGCCGCCACCATGCATTTGCGATTCAACCCGCACCCGCGGTTTACGGCGTACATAGAGTGCACCGATACCCTTGGGGCCATAAATTTTATGTGCCGACAGTGACATCAGATCGACCTTCATCGTCTCCATATCAATGTCGATCTTGCCGGCGCTCTGTGCTCCATCCACATGGAAAAACACTTTATTCTCACGACAAATGTCACCAATAGCCGCAATATCATTGATCGTGCCAATCTCGTTATTAACATGCATCAACGAAACTACGGTGGTGTCTTCCCGAATCGCACTGGCAACCGCTTCTGGTTGAATAATACCCTCAGCATCCGGGTCCAGATAGGTCACCTCAAAGCCTTCTCGCTCCAACTGGCGACAGGTATCAAGTACCGCTTTGTGCTCGATTTTTGAGGTAATAATATGCTTGCCTTTTTTCTGATTGAAGTGAGCACAGCCTTTAATGGCCAGGTTGTCCGCCTCAGTAGCACCCGAGGTCCAGACAATCTCACGAGGGTCAGCATTCAGTAGTGCAGCCACTTGACCACGCGCCTCTTCAACAGCCGCCTCTGCCTGCCAACCAAAAGAGTGGGATCTAGAGGCTGGATTGCCAAAGTTACCTGTATTTGTCAGGCACTCCGCCATCTTCTCAGCCACTGCCGGGTCAACCGGAGTGGTTGCAGAGTAGTCCAGATAAATAGGTAGTTTCATTCAATTACTCCTGTCAGCTAAATTTTTTGGCTGACATTAACGTCTATGAGTTCACTCTGGCGCAAAGCCACGAGCTGGACCTCATGCTGATGCATCAAACTGTCCAGCGTAATACCACTCAGAAATCGATGTATCTGATGACTCAGGTCATCCCACAAATGATGGGTTAAGCAAACATCGCCACTGTGGCAATTACCCTTTCCACTACAACTGGTGGCATCAATGGATTCATTGACGGCATCAATAATTTCAGCAACATTGATCTCATCACTAACGCGGGCTAGCCGGTAACCACCGCCTGGACCACGCACACTGCTAACTAATTCCTGTTGACGAAGCTTGGCAAATAGTTGTTCCAGATAGGACAAGGAAATCTCCTGACGCTGGGAGATATCAGCTAGGCTAATGGGTCCCTTGTCACCGTGAAGAGCAAGATCCAGCATCGCAGTGACCGCGTACCGGCCTCGAGTTGTCAGCCGCATAGTGTTTCCCTCACTGTTATCTTATAGAAACAAATTTAGGGTCATTATGTAATAACCCACCTTTTTAGTCAAGTAAATAACATACTGTTTTAGTAGGTTATAAGCTTCGAATAAGCCGCCATACTACTTCCTTGATTCTATTGCCTTTTTCATCCTATAAGCCGCATTCTGAATCGCTGTTAACACGCCCCGCAGAATAGACAGCTCCATTTCATCAAGACGAATACGCCCATACAACCTGCGCAATCGGGTCATCGTTTGCCGGGGGTTATCCCTATCATGAAAGCCGATATCCACCAAGGCCTGCTCCAAGTGGTGAAAATACATCTCCAGATCCTGTGCTTTTGCCGGTGGTTGATCCCATTCACCAAATGATGGCAAAGCACCCTCAGAATCGGCCATTGACGCCATGCGCACCTCGTAACAGAGCACTTGTACCGCTGCCGCCAAATTCAGGGAGCTATAATCTGGATTTGATGGGATATGCACATGATAGGTGCACTTGTGCAGCTCTTCATTCGTGAGCCCTCTATCCTCTCGACCGAATATAATGGCCACATCGTGCTGCGCTGCTTCCTGCCAAACACGTTCACCACATTCACGCGGATTAAGAAGAGGCCAAGTGATTCGTCGTCCACGGGCACTGGTTCCAACAACTAACCCACACCCAGAAACAGCATCATCAAGATTGTCCACCACGACAGCGTTATCCAATACATCCAAGGCATTGGCCGCACGCCAAACAGCTCTGTCCGCAGGGTATTCTTTAGGCGCAACCAGATACAAACGTGACAGCCCCATATTTTTTAGCGCACGTGCGGCACCCCCAATATTTCCGGGGTGGCTGGTGTTAATCAATACGATGCGAATATTGTCAAAATTACTCATGCAATGATTTTCCAGAAGATATCTTACTGATAGTGACTGAGACCCTAGATTTTTTTCAATTTGGCTAGATTTCCTTTAGCCTGAATAGCTACAAACAGTCCTTCGTCTACCCAAGCGCCAGAGCGCCGCGAATTCTAGCAGGAAGAACTGGTTAAATCATGGTTTTTACCCTCCCCGGACTTACCCCTGTCTGGTACAATGCCGCGCTTTCTTCATGCTGGAATCTCTCACGATGGAACCCATGGTCAATATCGCCCTCCGCGCCGCACGAAAGGCAGGAGAACTGATTGCTCGAGCCTCAGAGCGCTCTGATCTGATCAAGATCGATGAGAAAGGCCGCAATGATTATGTCACCGACATTGATCACGCTGCGGAGAAAGAGGTAATTTATCACCTGCGTAAAGCTTTCCCGGAACACACCATCATTGGTGAAGAATCAGGCATGCTTAAGGGTGAAGACAATGACTATCAATGGATTATTGATCCTATTGATGGCACCACCAACTTTATTCACGGCATTCCGCATTTTGCTGTTTCTATTGGCTGTACCTATAAGGGCAAGCTGGAACATGCCGTGGTGTTAGACCCCATGCGACGTGAAGAATTTACCGCCAGTCGTGGCCGTGGCGCCTTCCTTAACGGCAACCGGATTCGGGTCTCTGGCCGTAAAAGTCTTGACGGTGGAATTGTAGCCACAGGCATTCCCTTCAACAGCCCATCCATCGAACATATGGAACCTTACTTGTCCTGCCTGACTGAGCTGGCAGGACAGTCCTCTGGTATTCGCCGACTGGGTGTTGCCTCACTGGATTTAGCCTATTTGGCGGCAGGCAGATTTGACGCCTTCTGGGAAATGAGCCTGAAGCCCTGGGATATTGCAGCTGGAGTTTTGCTGGTTAAAGAAGCCGGCGGCTTAGTGAGTGATTTTCAAGGTAGTGATGGCTATATGGAAAGTGGCAACATTGTGTGTGCCTCGCCAAAACTCTTCAAACCTACGTTGCAGGTGGTACAGAAACATCTAGGATATTTAAAATAAGTAAGTACCGCGGGTGACTTTCTTCACCGGCAGAGTGACCGATGGGTAGATTTAGCCATCTTCAAACAGAAGATGGCCGTCCAAGCCTTGCTTCTGCATAATGTCACGCAATCGATGTAAAGCCTCAACCTGAATCTGGCGCACACGTTCACGGGTGAGGCCAATTTCACGACCCACCTCCTCAAGAGTTGATACATCGTGCCCCCGAAGCCCAAAACGTCGAGCAATCACTTCACGCTGTTTATCAGACAACTCCGACAAACAAGTCTCTACAGAACTGATTAGATCATTGTCCTCTACCAACTCTTCTGGGTCGCAGGGGTGGGAATCTGCAAGGGTTTCAACCAAAGTTCGGTCGCCATCTTTACCTAACGGCACATCCACAGAGCCAACTCTCTCATTGAGTCGGAACATCCGTGATACATCCGCCACGGTCTTATCCATTGAATGTGCAATTTCTTCTGCTGTTGGGTCGTGCTCAAGCTCTTGAGCCAGTTGGCGTGATGCCTTGAGGTAGACATTCAGCTCCTTAACTACATGAATAGGCAATCGAATGGTGCGAGTTTGATTCATCAGTGCCCGCTCAGCCGATTGTCGAATCCACCAGGTAGCATACGTTGAGAAACGAAACCCAAGCTCAGGGTCAAACTTTTCCACGGCTCGCATCAGGCCCAAATTACCTTCTTCAATCAAATCAAGAAGTGACAAACCACGATTGACATAACGTCGAGCTATTTTCACCACCAGTCGTAAATTACTTTCGATCATCCGCTTTCGAGCAGATTCGTCACCCTTGTGAATTAGGCGAGCGTAGTAAACCTCTTCTTCCTTAGTAAGCAGAGGAGCATACCCAATTTCTTTCAGGTAAAGGCTGGCAGCATCGAGCACTTTCTCGGCCTTGCTGTGTGCAAGTTGCTCTTTTTCATTCTTATGGTGAAAATCTATTTCTTTTGTCACAAAGAATTTTTCACTCCACGTTGCCTATGACTTTTCTGGCGACTTTTTTCTGAGATTTCTGGTGAGGTTTATACCCATATTGTTTATAAACCAATACATTATTTTTTAGGAACAACCACATGAAAAATATTATGTATTAACTGACACCATATAACCTACTAGAAAACCATACCATAATAAATCACCCCCATCGATTTATTTATCAGGAAGGTCAACCACTTATCTTGATAGCTTAATACCAGAAAATACTTGGCCAAAGGGATTAAAACAAAGAATAAAACGTTAATGTTTCGGTAAATAACGCAGAGGATCAACCGGTTTTCCATCTTTGCGAATTTCAAAATAAAGTCGCTTTTTGTCTGAGGGGTCACCTCCCACCTCAGAGATTTTCTGTCCTCCTTTTAGCTCCTGCCCCTCCTTGACAAAAATCTTTCGATTGTGAGCATAAGCACTGAGAAAAACATCACTGTGCTTAACAATAATGAGCTTCCCATAACCCCGAAGCCCACTCCCAGAATAAACAACAACACCAGGTGCCGCGGTCACCACAGGTGCACCGAAATGACTCTGAATATCGACTCCTTTAAAAAGGCTTGTGCTGTTGAATCGCTTAATGACGCGGCCTGTTGTCGGCCATTGCCAACGCCAGTTGGAAGGTAATGCCGGTGCCTTTCGTGGGGGTGGTGCCGTCACCTTTGGTCGAGGTTGTGTTGAGGTTTTTGGCCGTGAAGATGAAACGGGTTTACTGGTAGCACCATGACTTGCGGAGGGCTTACTCGAAGAGGCTGTAGGCCGGGAAGCAACTCTCGGCATCCGGCTGGTATCTAAGGTTAATCGCTGCCCCTTATAAATGGTATATGGGTAAGATATACCATTAGCCCGGGCCAACTTATGTATATCCTTTTCATAACGCCAAGCAATGGAAAACAATGTTTCACCAGAGGAAACCAAATGGTTATTAATTTTTTCACTGGGAGGTGGAGAGCGATAATCTATCGGGGCTGGAGGTGGAGTGCGACAACCAGCTAAAACCAACAGCCCGACTACAGCGACAATACTTGCCCACCGAAAAGGTATTTGTTGGCATGACTGATCAGGCAAACTAATTTTCCCTATATGGTTCTCACCCCAGCTATCAGAGTTTCTTACGTTGCCCACCCACGTATTCCAGTGCAAGCACTAAAACTAAACCAAACAACATACACCCCACAGCGGCAATAGTATTAGGATCTATACCCGTCACCTCACCATACGTCGCAGGCATCAGTAAGTGATGGGACAACATGATTTCCCTGCCTTTGTGATCCACCATCACTTCCAGTGACTCCTTCCAGGGCCAAACAATCAACAGCGAACCCAACAGAAAGCCAGTCAACACAGAAATAGTGGCAGAATAATAATGGTGTAAAAGCCAGGACAACACCCGAGCAAAAGCCATGAGCCCACAGCCACAACCTAGGATAAATACCAATAAAATCTGCCACTGAAAATCACTGATAGCACTAATCATCACCGGATACATACCCAATAACAACAAGATAAAGCTACCTGAAACCCCTGGCAAAATCATTGCACAAATCGCCACAGCTCCCGCACAAAAAATGACTAATAAATCATCAGATCCCTGTATGCGTGGAGCAAAAGATATTCCCAGAGCCACAAGAGTACCTAGCCACAAACCCAGCCATTCTTTCCAACGAAGGTGTGGTAATTGGCGAAAAATATAAATAATGGAAGCGACGATCAGTCCAAAGAAAAATGACCAGACCAGTATTGGGTAATATTCAAGAGAATAACTCACCACTTGGGCAAGTGAAGCTATACTGAGTAGAATCCCACTAAACAATACGAATAAAAAATTACCATTAATAGCACGCCAGAATGCTGAAATACCCTGACTTTTTAGTAACTTTAGGGCATGAAGATTGATAGAGCGAATTGAATCTAACAGCTCTTCATAAATACCGCTAATAAACGCAATCGTGCCTCCAGAAACACCGGGAACCACATCGGCGGCGCCCATGGCCACACCTTTAAGAAAAAGTAAGAACTGTTGTTTTATTCTTTCCATAGAAGCATCTGATGGCGAGTTAACGAGTAACGCCATTGAGGAGAGGCACAAAACGAACTTGTTCAGCAACCCGCTCTTCAAAATTTGAACTGTCACCCTCACGAGTAATCACTCGCAGCTCCTGCTCATCACCAGGTCCTACCGGGATCACAAGAACACCATTTGGTGCTAACTGGTGAAGAAGCTCTTCTGGTACCTCATGGGGTGCTGCAGCACTGAGAATAGCATCGTAAGGCGCATTATCGGGAAAACCAAAACCCCCATCACTGTGAGACAGCCTAACATTTCTCAACCCCAATTTACGCAGTCGTTCCCGGGCCTTATCAAGCAATGGCTTAATGCGCTCAACACTGTAAACCTGACCAACCAGTTGCGCCAAAATCGCCGTCTGATACCCGGAACCAGTACCAATTTCCAGTACCTTTTGGCGCGGCCCAAGGGAAAGTAAAATTTCAGTCATCAGCGCCACCACATAGGGCTGCGACAACGTTTGACCATGACCGATAGGTAGTGCGGTATCTTCGTAGGCACGGTGCGAGAGCGCTTCATCGAGAAACAGGTGGCGTGGTGTTACTCGCATCACATCCATGACCCGTTGATTGGTAATGCCCTGCTCTTTGAGTCGTTCGATGAGACGTTCTCGTGTCCTCTGAGACGTCATACCGATACCACCGAACTCAATCGAATTCACCCTAAGAAACCCCTGATATTTATGTGTGATTTATGAAAGCCGAACTATACCACAGCACTTAGATTGCAACACCGGCCTGCACATCGACCCGGACACCAGCCTATAGCACCTGCAATTGTGTTAGCTCTCTCAATACAGACGTTGCGTAACCACCCGAAGGTAATGCAAATGATAATTTCAGGTCCATGTAGTCATTACCACCCTCTTCCGAGGTAAACCATTGCCAGCTCAACCCTTCAGGATGCAGCACCAGGGACCGTCGTTCCTGCTGCAATCCACTGAACTCCATTGAATTCATCCAATCTTGCCACAGAGACAAAACAGCCTCTTCAATCTCACGTACTGGTGCTGGCTCTCCACTTCGCCCTCTACCCCACAGCGGGCCGGTGGGTTTCTCTTCCCCCTCTAAAGACGACACCCAGCAACCCTGCCTAATACGCTCAGCAAGCACCAAGTTAAACAGGTAAGAACGGGCTGCAGATAAATAGAGGCCACCTTTTGGTGAGCCTCCCTTTGATGAGCCTTGCTTACGCCGCCCCCTCTGACGGTTTGATCCATACTGTTCCGCCAGTAATCGGTCCGCCTCTAGCAGGTTACCGCCGTTAATGCCAAACCGCTGCTCTCCAAAGTAGTTCGGCACACCCTGTTCAACGACTTGCTGTAAACGGGACTCCATTGCCTCTCGATCACCCTGAACCTGGCGTAGCCGTATCACAAAACGATTGGCCTCATGTATGCCACGACGGAGTTTTTTATGGTGACGAACAGAGGACAACACGTGGTATTCCGGTACTACCGGTAATTCAGGCAAATTCACCTCACCCGTATTGGGTAAATGTACGCTGAACCACTGACGAGTGGTGGCTCGACGATCCTTCAGCCCACAGTAACCAATAGCGACTTCGTCGACCCCATAAAACTGAGCTAATAATTGGGCCACCCAGCGGGTATTTTCACCCCGCTTTTCAATCTGCAGACAGAGGTGCTCACCTTCACCTGTAAACGGAAAACCGAGCTCTTCATAAACCTGGAAATCTTCCAGCTCAGTACGAAACAGCGCTGTTGCCACAGGCTGACCTTGAGCGAAAGGAAAATCCAACGAAAATTGTCGAGTAATGATAGTTACCTTAAGATGTTAATCTACGGTGAAAACAGCATTGTAAAGAAAGCGTTGCGACGAAAGTTTACGACCATCCCTACAAGAGTCAAATTTCATCACATAAAGCCTGAATGAAGCTAATTCTAAATACTGACTGTAAATACTATGCACATACATTATCTTCAGCACGTCCCCTTTGAAGACCTAGGCAGTATGGAAGTCTGGTTTCAAGCCCACGGACATACCCTAAGCGCCACTCACCTCTACAAAGAAGGAGAACCCCTACCTCAAGTAAACAGTTTTGACTGGCTGATCGTTATGGGTGGCCCTATGAGTGTCACCGATATCGAAACCTACCCCTGGCTCACCAACGAAAAGGCTTTTATCCAACAAGCTATCGATGAGGAGAAAATTGTTTTAGGTATTTGCCTTGGGGCACAACTCATTGCCGATGTACTTGGTGCAACCATTTCAAAGAATCCTCACAAAGAGATCGGCTGGTTTCCTATTCAAATATCTGAAGATGCAAAAGCTACACACCTAGGTGCTGCACTACCCTGTAAATTCGATGTGTTTCATTGGCACGGCGATATGTTTTACATCCCCAACAAGGCTACCCCTATCGCCTCAAGTGAAGCCTGTAGAAACCAAGGGTTTATCATCAACAATCGGGTTTTAGGGTTACAGTTTCATTTGGAAACTACACCGAAATCAGCACTGGACTTAACCCTTCATTGTAAGGATGAACTGGATAACAGCCAGTATGTTCAATCAGCGGAGGATATGCTTTCAAAGCCGGAACGGTTTAAAAAAATTAATCTAATAATGGATGAAATTCTTGGGTTCTTAGAAAAAACTCATGTTGGTTAAAACATATTAGTAATATTGATTGTTCGATGTATAAGAACCCACCAAGAACAAATATGGGCTAGAAGTTTTAAGGCTCACACAAAGCCAAGGCAGGCTTTTAGACCAAAGCAGATTATTAGAATAGTTTAGATCGATCCTTCGTTCTTGAGACATTACTGCTTTCCTTGCAATTTTACAGATGACAACCTGAGATATTGACGATCTACAATAGCATAACCTAAATACGAGTTAAGTTAGCAACACAACCACCTGACAAGAAATTCCTTCTTCTCTGCCTTCAAAACCCAGCTTTTCCGTAGTCGTTGCCTTAACATTTACTTGATCAATTTCACAACGCAAATCAGCGGCTAAATTATTTCTGATTTGTTCAATATAAGGCGACATTTTCGGTGCTTGAGCCACGATGGTCATATCTGCATTAGCCAGACTATAACCCTTGTTATTAATAAGTGAGACGACTTCTCGTAATAGCTGTCGGCTGTCTATTCCTCGGTAACGAGGATCGGTGTCGGGAAAGTGTCGGCCTATATCACCGAGTGCAGCAGCACCCAGCAGCGCATCACAAAGCGCATGAATGAGTACATCGCCATCAGAATGGGCAATAAGCCCTCGCCCGTGGGGAATAGTGACACCACCCATAATAATATGGTCGCCTCCACCGAAAGCATGAACGTCATAGCCCTGTCCTATTCTCATTCACCTAACCCCACAAACCCTGCTCTCATAGTGTTTCCTGCTGGTAATTCATGATCGCTTCAGCAATGGCCATATCTTCTGAGCGAGTGATTTTGATATTGTCGCGGCTGCCCTCCACCACCTGTGGGGTATGACCCAGCCGCTCCACGGCGGCGGACTCATCTGTAGGCTTCCAATGGTCACGTAGCGCTGTCTTCAAACTCCAGCTCAATAAACCGTAGCGGAACATTTGTGGTGTCTGAGCAGCCCAGAGCTGCGTGCGATCTTCCGTAGATTCTATATCAGCACCGTTTAACACTCGCTTCACGGTATCACTCACCGAGGTCGCCAGCACGCCACCCACCTTGTGATCTTTCAGGTTATCAACCAGCTTTTGAATATCGGCAACTCTGACACAGGGCCGAGCCACGTCGTGTACCAACACCCAGTCATCAGTGTGGGCTTCTCGCTGTAAGCATTCCAACGCCAACCTGACAGAGTCAGCGCGCTCATCGCCACCATGAACGGTACGAATTCGTGAGTGATTAAAGACCTCTAATTCCTGCCAGCGGTTGTCCTCTGTATTGACGGCCACCACAACAATTGACTCATCAACCGCCAACAGTCGCTCCAGCGTATGCTCAACCACTGTCTTGTTATTAAGCAATTGGTACTGTTTGGGCACTTCTCCACCAAAACGACTACCCGTTCCAGCGGCAGGCACAATAATCCAGCGGCTCACTTCTGCTCCTTATCGACAACCATATAAAAGGTCTCGCCTTCCTTCACCATTCCCAAGTCGGTTCTGGCGCGCTCTTCAACACTTTCCAGTCCATCTTTTAGATCACTCACTTCACCGGCCAAAATGCTATTGCGTTCACGTAGAACATCATTCTCTTGCTGCTGTGTGTCTACTTTGTGCTGAAGTACCTGTCTTTGGGCCATGCTGCCCTCACCCACCCACAGACGATACTGTAGGAGCAAAAAAAGCAGGGTAAGAATCACTAAAAGCCAACGCATCCCTAGATTCTACAGAACAAAGGAACTAACGTCAGCGGAGAACGAGGTCGGATCAGAAGTGAGAGAGAACTGAATACTAGGGGTAAAATGAAAATAGCCATCAGGGTGAGAATCCACACCTAATGGCTGTATAGAATAGAAATACCAACTAGGACTTGAATTCACCCCGCCCATGATAAGGTGCGGTACCGCCTAGCTCGGCTTCAATACGTAGCAAGCGGTTGTATTTAGCCACCCGGTCAGAACGGCATAGAGAGCCGGTTTTAATTTGGCCGGCCGCTGTAGCTACTGCCAAATCAGCAATGGTGGTGTCTTCAGTTTCACCGGAACGGTGTGAGATCACCACGGAATAGCCCGCGTCTTTTGCCATTTGAATGGCATCCAGTGTTTCTGAGAGAGAACCGATTTGGTTGAATTTAATCAGAATCGAGTTGGCCACACCCATCTCGATGCCTCGCTGAAGAATTTTGGTATTGGTGACAAATAGGTCGTCACCCACCAACTGAACACGATTGCCCAACTTTTCTGTTTGATATTTCCAGCCGTCCCAGTCAGATTCGTCCTGACCATCTTCAATGGAAATAATTGGGTACTGATCGCAAAGTTCTGCCAGAAAATCACTAAAGCCTTCGGCGCTGTAGATTTTACCTTCACCAGCGAGATCATACTGACCGTCTTTATAAAACTCAGAAGACGCACAATCCAGTGCCAGCGTAACGTCTTCGCCCAGTACGTAACCGGCAGCTTCCACAGCCTGTTTAATCACGGCCAATGCCTCGGCATTCGACGACAGATTAGGGGCAAAACCACCCTCGTCACCTACGGCTGTGCTTAGTCCTTTGCTACTGAGCACCTTCTTCAGTGAGTGAAATATTTCCGCGCCCACTTGAAGTGCTTCTGTGAATGTTTTCGCCGACACTGGCTGAACCATAAACTCTTGAATATCAACATTGTTATCAGCGTGCTCTCCACCATTAATAATGTTCATCATGGGTACCGGCATGCTGTACTGACCAGCAGTGCCATTGATGTCGGCAATATGTGCGTACAGAGGAATACCCTTGGCTTGAGCGGCTGCTTTTGCGGCTGCGAGAGAAACGGCTAGTATGGCGTTGGCACCGAGGTTCTCTTTGTTTTCAGTACCATCGGCATCAATCATGAGCTGATCCAGCCCTCGCTGATCCGTCACATCCTTTCCTATCAACAATTCTCTGATCGTGGTATTGATATTGGCAACAGCGGTGAGTACGCCTTTACCTAAATAGCGGCTTTTATCGCCATCACGCAGTTCTAATGCTTCGCGGCTACCGGTGGATGCACCTGAGGGTGCACAGGCCGAACCCACAAGGCCATTTTTCAAAATGACGTCTGCTTCAACTGTGGGGTTTCCTCGGGAATCGAGGATTTCGTAGGCACGAACATCTGCAATATTGCTCATTTATTTCTCCATTTTAAAACCGCTGCTGTTTAGCACTCAGTTTTTCATTATTCGGGATTAGCCGTCAGTGTCAGGCTAGATAGTATTCAGCTCTGAGCATCAGCTCTAAACATCAGCACCTAATTCAAGTTCAGGCTGGGATTTGATCACGTCATCAATGGCTTTCATCTGAACCAAAAATGGCTCCAACTTATCCAGTGGTAGTGCACTGGGCCCATCACATTTGGCATTGTCCGGGTCCGGGTGGGCTTCTAGAAACAAACCTGCCAGCCCAACAGCCATACCAGCACGACCCAGTTCAGCCACTTGATGGCGTCGCCCGCCGGAAGCAGCACCCATGGGATCTCGACACTGTAATGCATGGGTGACATCAAAAATGAGTGGCAATCCACCACTGATCTCTTTCATGGTACGGAACCCAAGCATATCGACCACAAGGTTGTCATAGCCCATACAAGCGCCGCGCTCGCACAACATCACTTTTTCATTACCGCACTCACGAAATTTATCCACAATATTACCCATCTGTGATGGGCTCAAAAATTGCGGCTTCTTCACATTGATTACCGCCCCAGTCTCTGCCATGGCTTTCACCAGGTCAGTCTGACGAGCCAGAAATGCAGGCAATTGAATAACATCACACACATTAGCAACCGGTTGTGCCTGATGAAGTTCATGGACATCAGTAATAACCGGCACTTGAAATGTCTGTTTTATTTCCTCAAATATTTTGAGGCCCTCTTCCATACCCGGTCCGCGATAAGAATGTATCGAAGAACGGTTGGCCTTGTCGAACGAGGCCTTGAACACGTAGGGAATCCCCAATTTATTGGTCACTTCTACGTAGTGCTCAGCGACCTGCATGGCAAGGTCTCGCGACTCAAGTACATTCATACCGGCGAAAAGTACAAAGGGCTTGTCGTTAGCGACAGGTATTCCCCTGACATCAATGGTCACACTGGGCTGGGACATGATTAAACTCCCCCTGCCTGTTTTAAGGCTGCCTTTACGAAGCTGGTGAACAGTGGATGTCCCTGACGAGGCGTAGAGGTAAATTCTGGGTGGAACTGACAAGCAAAGAACCAAGGATGGTCAGGAATTTCTACAATCTCTACCAAACTCTTGTTTTCTGACCAGCCACCAATTTGTAAGCCGGCTTCCTGCAATGCCGGCACATAGTTGTTATTAACTTCGTAGCGGTGGCGATGGCGCTCTAGAATATCGCCTACCCCATAAATATCTTTGGCCATCGTGCCATCGGCCAAATAACTTTTTTGGGCACCGAGCCGCATGGTGCCACCCATATCGGAATCCTTGCTACGCTTTTCTACATTGCCCTCAGTATCAATCCATTCAGTAATCAAACCGATCACGGGGTCAGGTGTGTTTTTATCAAATTCAGTACTGTTGGCATTCTCGATGCCACAAACATTTCGGGCAAATTCAATCATCGCAACTTGCATACCCAGACAAATCCCCAAGTAAGGAACATTGTTTGTCCGGGCGTAATTTACGGCCATAATCTTGCCTTCAACACCACGCTCACCAAAACCACCGGGAACCAGAATGGCATCGCAGCCATCCACTAGGGACATATCTTTTTCCAGATCCTCGGAGTCGATATAACGAACATTCACTTTGGCTTGGTTACGGATGCCAGCATGAATTAATGCTTCATTGAGAGATTTGTAAGCGTCCAGAAGCTCCATATATTTGCCGACCATGGCAATGGTCACTTCATGCTGTGGGTTCGCCTGGTTTTCAACAACCCAATCCCAGTCACTGAGATCAGCCTCTCCACAATCCAGACGCAGTCTTTCCACCACAATCTGATCTAGACCTCTCTTCTGCAAGTCACGGGGAATAGCATAAATGGTCTTGGCGTCCAGTAACGTGATCACCGCCTTTTCTTCCACGTTGGTAAACAGGGCAATTTTCTTGCGCTGGCCCTCATCAAGCTCTATGACAGAACGACACAGCAGAATATCTGGCTGAAGACCGATAGAACGCAGCTCCTTGACAGAGTGTTGAGTAGGCTTTGTTTTAGTTTCACCCGCTGTGGCAATATAGGGCACCAACGTCAAGTGCATCAATAAAGATCGGCTGTAACCCAGCTCTACTTTTAATTGACGAATGGCTTCCAGAAAAGGTTGTGACTCAATATCACCCACCGTACCGCCAACTTCAACGATGGCCACATCATGACCTTCACCACCTGCCAATATTCGGCGCTTGATTTCATCCGTCACATGGGGGATTACCTGAACGGTACCGCCCAGATAGTCACCACGGCGCTCACGGCGCAAAATTGTTTCGTAAACTTTACCGCTGGTGAAGTTATTGCGCTTACCCATTTTTGAAGAGAGGAAGCGTTCGTAATGTCCCAAATCAAGGTCTGTCTCTGCACCATCTTCGGTAACAAAAACCTCACCATGCTGAAAAGGACTCATGGTACCTGGATCAACGTTCAGGTAAGGGTCAAGTTTAAGAATGGTCACATTGAGGCCATGCGCCTCAAGAATTGTGCCCAGTGAAGCCGAAGCGATACCCTTCCCAAGAGAAGATACAACACCACCCGTAACAAAAATATAACGTGTCATTTGGACCCTTTCAAACACTCAAAAATGCAACTTAAAAAATGCCGAATAGCAAATAAGTCATTGAAAAGAAAAGCTATAGTGGTTGCCGGTAAGGCAAGACAAAGACCGGAGCCCATCTCGTTCAAGATGGGATGTCAGACTACCAGAAAGTGCTTTTTGTCTCAATCAATAAGTGTCTCAATTATTACTGACACCTAAGTGGCTGACGCCCCTCTCAGTGATTTGCACCAAAACTACGAAGGGAAGCACCATTGGATAGCAATACCCTGCTCACCTTCGGCTACTGAAAACTCATCGCAGACCCACAAATCCCCCACCGCTGCCAACTGGCCTTTCAGGTAAATGAGTGGCACCCGATGACGCAGCCAAGGCTCCAGACCATATTCCTGAAATAATCTTTTAAGGGTATTGGAGCCATTGCGCCCAACAGGTGTACAGCGCTCACCACCACTTCGGAACCGAACTTCGACCACACTGCCTTCTGCCAGCCTTAACCCTCTACCCGGCTCAGTCATAGTGAACAGCCGGCTATTACCGGGAAGAATTAAGTCTTCACTCGTTTTCCACATTAAAGACTCAGGCAGTTGATCAGATGTATCAACATCCACAGGCAACAAGTAAAGCCGCCGATGAAAACGGCGCAACTGTACACCAGCCCAACTGACCAATGGCTCTGCATCCTGACGCGCTGGCAACAATTCATGCAACACAGTATCCACAATGCGATGGCCTGGCTGAGATAATTGGTGCTGCCCTGCCCAGTGTCGGAGTAAATTACCCTGCCGGGAGACGTCTAACGTCATCATTGGCTCAAGGGCAATACTCCAACCAACACGCTCAGGTCGCTCATAAACGGCGATTAAATCTTGAGCGGCTAAGACCTCTGCCAGCTGATCTGTCTCACTACAAAGGGCTGCACTATGCGCAACTCTGGCCGGATAGTCTGGCCATCGCTCTGCGATAACCGGAACCACTCTCTTACGTAAAAAATTTCGATCAAAGGAAAGGTCTTCGTTACTTTCATCCTCTATCCAGTGTAAGCCTTCCGCTTTAGCATATTCCTCGAGTTCAGCTCGGGTATTTGATAATAAGGGGCGAAGTAATTCACCCTCACCCAATGATCGAGTCTGAGGCATGCCGGACAATCCTTTTGGGCCGCTGCCACGCAACAGTCGGTACAATACCGTTTCTACCTGGTCATCAGCATGGTGGGCTAGCAACATCAAATCAGAGGACGTCAGTAGTTTTTCAAATACGGAATAACGAGCTTCTCGGGCTGCCTGCTCCAAGCCTTGACCACTATTCTCGACAGTCACCGTTTCAGTTACCATCGAGACACCGAGCTCATCACAACAAGACTGGCAATGCTGTTGCCAGGCATCGGCATTCCCGGACAGCTGATGATTGATATGGATTGCCGTTATAGATTCTGTCCCCAGTAATTTAACCAGAGCATGGAGTAACACGTGTGAATCCAGCCCCCCGCTGTAACCAAGGTAACAGTGGCTGGCTGCACTAATTTTGGGAACATTGGGGGCAAGATGATCAGGGGAAAAAGGCATAATAACTCTAGAACCAATCACTCAAATACAGCATGACAAGATACGCAATAAAGGTGGAAATTAATAGTTCTGGTCAAAAACAACGAGCCCTTTAGGCAGTAAATAAAAGCCTTCCGTCGTTTTCTACAATTAACTCTATGTTTCCCATTGAGCCTCATCAACATGCAAAGAATCACTCATTATCAGCATCCATGCTACTTCATTGCTACCTGTGTAATGAAATGGCCCATTTAATCATTTCAACCTGCATTATCAGGATACCCAAGCGACCACTGCTTTTTGTGCAAAAAGGGTCAATTCAGTGTCTATACTTAGAAGCAAGGAATTGGACACATAATATCAGGGGGTATGGATGTCTGTAGAACCCACCATCATAACGCCAAATGCATCGACAAGAACTCAGCTGACGCCAAGTGCTCTACAGCAGGAGAATGATCTTTTTCGTGGTAGTGGTGGCATTAGTGAGGGGAACCGGGCGCTGGGATTTAAACCTGCTTTTTATGATATGGAAACAGGGGCCCTCCACCCATCCAAGTTTACCAATGGTATTGAAGCACCAATGCATGTACTGGATGGCCTGCCCAGTGAACTAGTGGAATCTCGTCTCGAAAATGGCAAGGTGGCAGCAGTAAAACCCGGTGTTATTTCCGGCTTTGTGCAAGGTAATCATTTCTACACACGGGAACAAGCCGCTCTGGCTACTGCACAATTAATTTCTCGTACTCAAATGCTGAGCAATCCCCTGCAACACAACCAACTACTCGCTGCCTGGGAACGTTTTGTGGTCGACCAGGATTACCCTACAGACTTAATACGCCCAGTGGTGGAAGATTCATGGCGGCGTTGCCACCAATTTGAACTTGATCCGGAGTTGCGCCACGCACCCATCATTTCCGACAAAGGTCAGCTTGAATACTCCCATTACCTTCACTCAGATTTACTAAATGCAGCTCGGCCCGTATTAGAACGCGCCAAAGAACATTTATATCGCTCCGATAGCTTAATCCTTCTGGCAGATGCTGGAGGGATGATTCTGGATGTGAGAGCAGATCCCCATGTGATCACCAGTGCCGGTAATATTAATTTGATTGAGGGTGGTATCTGGAGCGAAGACGTAGCTGGCACCAATGCTATTGGTACCGCATTAGCAGCCGCTGAGCCCGTGCAATTGTATGGTGCCGAGCATTTCTGTGCGGGTATTAAACACTGGACCTGTTCTGCCGATGTTATTAGAGACCCCCATGACGGTATGATTTTGGGTGCAGTAGACCTCTCGGGTTTAACCGATGCCTACCAAAGTAATGCTCTAGATTTTGCCATCATGGCAACCCGGTTAATCGAAGCTAATTTAGCCAGTGACTACTTCCGGTCCCGCGAGAAGGTGATTGAAGCCACGAAAAATATGTTTGAGGGTTGGAAAAATGAGGGGCTACTGGCCTTTGACCGACGCGGTAGGCTGGTTAAAGCTAATCAATTTTCACATCAGGCTCTTGAGGAGCTAGGGGCTGACTTAGTACTGACACCAGAATGTCGTGTCCCGGCTCTGGATCTTGATGCACCAGCTGCATCGATAGAAACACCAGAATGGCTGGAAACACCGCTACGCCTGCCTATCAAACTCAAAGATGATGAAGTGGGCACATTGATTGTGCTGTCTATCCATCACTAACCATGTACCACTTTCACGACAAGAATGATGCCTAACAGCCTGTTACATACACTAAGTATGTGCAATCAAGGATTACCGTAGCTCATCAGTCGCTGATAGCGACTTTCCAGAAGTTCATCAAGAGGCACTTTCTGTAGATTCTCCACTTGAATAATAAGACGCTCCTTGAGTGTTGCCGCCATGGCTTCAATATCGCGGTGAGCACCACCAAGGGGCTCTGGGATGGTTTCATCAACAATACCCAAATCCTGCAAGATAGATGATGTGACGCCCATGGCTTCAGCCGCATCTGACGCTTTTTCTGAGGTCTTCCAGATAATATTGGCACAACCCTCTGGAGAAATTACAAAGTATGTGGAGTACTGCAACATATTGAGATAATCACCCACACCGATGGCCAAAGCGCCACCCGAGCTACCCTCACCAATGACGGTACAAATCATGGGTGTCCTCAAACGAGACATGACTGCCAAGTTTTGAGCAATGGCTTCACTAATACCCCGCTCTTCAGAATCAATGCCGGGGTAGGCACCGGGTGTGTCAATCAGGGTGATCACTGGCATTTTAAAACGTTCTGCCATTTCCATCAGGCGCATTGCCTTACGGTAGCCCTCCGGCTTTGGCATGCCAAAATTACGATAGACTTTCTCGTTAACACCGCGACCCTTCTCTTCACCAATCACCATCACGGGCTTACCATCAAGCCGGGCTACACCACCGACAATGGCTTTATCATCACCAAAGTGACGGTCGCCATGTAATTCATCGAAGTCTGTAAAAATACGGCTTATATAATCTGTGGTATAGGGACGCTGAGGGTGACGAGCTACTTGTACAACTTGCCAAGCAGTGAGGTCAGAGTAGAGTTTCTCTGTAAGCCTGTGGCTTTTATCCCTGAGCTTAGCCACTTCATCGGTAATATTAAGTTCGTTGTCATTACCGACCAGCTGCAGCTCCTCAATCTTGGCTTCAAGCTCTGCAATGGGTTGTTCAAAATCCAGATAATTCAGGTTCATATTGCCTTGTTGTCCATAATATTTACCATTGAGTAGTAGTATTTGCAGCCACGTGAAAGTTACCCTGTAACCCTCGTTAGGATTCCATCAATTGTACTAACAGTGCATGGTAATTCATAGCCAATAGCTCCTCTTCTAGAACCTAAGATGCACGCTATCTAATCCAAACAACTCCCGAAGTTTATGCAGTAGGTCATCCTCTGGCGCTACCAACCATTGCTCTCCCAACGCTATTTCACCCACAGCAGAACCGGAGGTATAACTGATACGTATGGGGCAATCACCTTGCTGATAAGGTGCTAGAATGTCCGCCAACTGCTCAATACCTGAGCCATTCAACTTTTCCTCATTCGCTTCAATATCGATACCCTTGAGATAATTCACTCGAGCTTCAAAGAGGCTTTTTACCTGGTTAGCTCGCATTTTAAGGCCGCCCGTATAATCATCCTCGGTAACCTGGCCCTCCAACACGAGTAATGCATCTTTCACAATTTTATCGCGATATTCCTGAAAGGCATCAGCAAAAATGGCCACATCGATTCGGCCACTAGAATCATCCAGTGTAATCACTGCCATATTGTCGCCGCGACGGGTTTTGATAACCCGTAAATCCACTACCAGACCAGCAGCCATCTGTTTATTTCTGTCGGGTTTAAGATCAACAATCCTGCCGCCCACGAAATGTGCCAACTCCTCCTTGTACTCATCGATCGGGTGACCCGTAAGATAAAGGCCTAGAGTCTCTTTTTCACCACGCAACCGTTCTTTGGCAGTGTTACTACGAATTCGACGGAAGCTTTGATAGCCAATCTCAGGGGCACTCTCCTGTGGTGTCGCACCAAACAAATCGCTCATACCGCAATCTGTATTACGGGTGATCTGTTCTGCCATTTTTACGGCTTCTTCCATAGCAGCTAGCATTACAGCACGACGATAGCCGATATCGCCCTCGGGACCAATGTTGTCCATCGCGCCTGCACGAATCAACGCTTCCAGTGCTCGCTTATTGATCTTCCTGCCATCTACTCTCGCACAGAAGTCAAACAGGTCTTTAAATGGGCCGCCCTCCTCCCTGGCAACAATAACCCCCTCTACAGGCCCTTCACCTAGCCCCTTAATTGCACCAAGCCCATAGATTACTTCGCCTTTATCAGACACCGTAAAGGAAAACTTACCTCGATTCACATCCGGGGGTAACAACGGCAAATTGAGTGCATGACATTCATCATTCAGCGTCACCACTTTGTCGGTATTTTGCATATCTGCCGATAATACGGCTGCCATAAATTCTGCGGGATAATGCGCTTTTAGCCAAGCGGTCTGATAGGCCAGTAGCGCATAGGCAGCTGAGTGAGATTTGTTAAAACCGTATCCGGCAAATTTTTCTACCAAATCGAAAATCTTGATCGCCAGATCAGGGTCGATACCCTGCTTTTTTGCGCCCTCTTCAAAGATGGCCCGTTGTTTGGCCATTTCTTCCGGCTTTTTCTTACCCATAGCACGGCGAAGCATGTCCGCACCGCCCAATGTATAACCTGCCAGAACCTGGGCAATCTGCATGACTTGTTCTTGGTAAACAATGACGCCATAGGTAGGTTCTAGCACTGGCTTGAGGCTTTGATGCTGAAATTTGGCATCGGGGTAAGCAACTTCAGCTCGACCATGCTTACGATTGATAAAGTCATCTACCATGCCCGACTGAAGAGGGCCTGGACGGAATAGCGCCACCAACGCCACAATATCCTCAAAACAAGCCGGCTCAACCCGTTTGATTAGGTCTTTCATACCCCGTGATTCAAGCTGGAAAACAGCGGTAGTTTCAGCCCGCTGCATCAGGCCATAGGTAGCAGGGTCATCTAATGGGATGTTCTCAATCACCAGGGCATCCTCGCCCACTCCCTTGCGCCCTTCATTTACCATCTTCACCGCCCAATCAATGATGGTGAGCGTACGCAAGCCAAGGAAGTCAAACTTGACCAACCCCGCTGACTCGACATCATCCTTATCAAACTGAGTGACAAGTCCCTCACCCATTTCATCACAGTACAGGGGTGAAAAATCGGTCAACATCGTCGGGGCAATAACAACACCACCGGCATGTTTCCCTACATTACGGGTAATGCCTTCAAGCTGTAGGGCCATTTCCCAGATTTCCTGGGCCTCTTCATCATTATCTAAGAACTCTTTTAATACCTCTTCCTGCTCCAATGCCTTTTCAAGGGTCATACCGATATCAGGGGGGATCATTTTTGATAATTTATCGGCCAGTCCATAAGGTTTTCCCTGAACCCGAGCAACATCACGCACCACAGCCTTGGCTGCCATCGTGCCAAAAGTAATAATTTGAGACACCGCATCACGACCATATTGATCGGCCACATAGGCAATGACCCGATCCCGGTTATCCATACAGAAATCAATATCGAAGTCAGGCATAGAAACCCGCTCAGGGTTTAGGAATCGCTCAAACAGCAAGTCATATTCCAACGGGTCGAGATCAGTAATACCGAGCGAATAAGCCACCACTGAGCCGGCACCTGAGCCACGGCCTGGCCCCACAGGGATACCGTTCTCTTTGGCCCAACGAATAAAGTCCATCACGATTAAAAAGTAACCGGGGAACCCCATCTGGATAATGATATCCAGTTCAAAACGTAAACGGTCCAAGTAAGTCTGTCGTCGAGCCTGATAATCTTCGGCTGATTTATTAAGAATTTTATCCAGCCGGTTTTCCAAGCCCTCGAAAGAAAGTTTCTCAAAGAAACTATCGGTGGTCATGCCCTCTGGGATAGGATATTCAGGTAGAAAATATTCACCGAGTTTAAGGTTTAAGGTGCAGCGACGGGCAATTTCGAGGCTATTCTCAATAGCCTCCGGAATATCACTGAATAACTCAACCATTTCCTCGGGTGAGCGTAAGTATTGCTCGTCACTGTAACGATGCTCACGGCGTGGGTCGCCCAGAACCCGGCCTTCACCAATACAGACTCTTGCCTCGTGGGCCTCAAATTGGTCAGTATCAAGAAATCGCACATCATTGGTGGCCACTACCGGACAATTAGATTTTGTAGCCAGTGTGACGGCGGCATGAATAAAATCTTCTTCCTTAGCACGGCCTGTTCGCGTCAGTTCAAAATAGGTTCTGTCAGGAAAATCTTTCAACCAACCCTGAAAAAGCTCATTAGCCTGCTCTGGTTTATTGGAGAGTAACGCCTGCCCCACATCACTCAGGCGTCCAGAAAGAAGTAATAAGCCATCAGAGGCTTCACTTATCCACTGGCGTTGAACAACAGGTTTTCCCTGCACCTGGCCTTCCTGATAGGCACGAGAAATCAGTTTGGTGAGATTGCTGTAACCCTGTTGGTTCAAAATCAAAAGTGTCACCCAACTGGGAGCCCCGTCTTCAACGGGGTTCAACACCTGAAGGTCTGCTCCACAAATAGGCTTTACACCCGCACTCTGAGCTGCCTTATAAAATTTAACCAAACCAAAAAAGTTGGTAACATCGGTTAATGCAACGGCAGGCATACCCATTTGAGCGACTCGCTGAACCAATGGTTTTATCCGCACGATGCCATCCACCATTGAATATTCACTGTGCAAGCGGAGATGAACGAAGGGTGCTTCCATGAGCAAGGTATTGTTCCTTTATTCCAGTGGCTTATCGTTAAATGAACTTATCTTCAAATAGATTTGGTGATCTACCAGCTGACTGCTTAACTAGGCATAAAATATCAGTTTTATCCGTAGTTTTGCCGGTATCGCCGAACACCTGACAGGCTTTTCCTTAGGTAGCACAGCGCCTACTATCCTACTGCATGGTTTCTGGTCGTTCCAGAAAATCAGGAAAATGAAATGGTTCAGGCGGTATTTATTAAATTTTAGGCATTTCGGAAAGGACGTCATTGAGGGGATGCACAGTGTCAATTTCACTCATGTCATTGTCAGCGTTTTGGTAGCTAACATACTTCTCACTGGCTCAAAGGAATGGCGGTGGATGGGACTTGGCCCAAGTTGTTTAATTGCCTGTATATGCTGTTTGGTACCATAGCCCTTATGTGCCGCGAATCCGTAACCGGGATATTGCTGATCAAACATGCACATTTCATTATCTCGGCACACCTTAGCAATAATCGATGCAGCACTAATCGCAGGCACTTTGTCATCACCTTTGACGATTGTCTCACCAGAATAATTCCATTCTGGCATACGATTGCCATCTACGGCCACATACTCAGGTCTAAGTTCCAGCCCATCAACTGCTCGCACCATAGCCATCATCGTGGCCTGGAGGATATTGTATTGATCAATTTCAGCAATGGAGGCTCGAGCTATATGCCAGAAAAGGGCTTTTTCACTAATTTCTATCGCAAGTTGTTGACGGCGTCGTTCCGTCAACTTTTTTGAATCAGCTAATCCAGCAATAGGCTTTTCCGGATCTAGAATAACCGCTGCTGTCACCACATCACCGGCAAGAGGGCCGCGCCCTACTTCATCCACACCGGCCAGTAAATCACCTTGATAATTTAACGCAAAATTTTCTGCCATCACCCGGCCTCGATCAACTGAGCCAATGCGTCTGCAGCAGCCTCACTCCCACCGTGGCGGAGGGATTCATGAAGCGTGGTAAAGCGCTGCTCTAACGCTGTCACCCGCTCTGGGTTTAAAAATAACGTTAGTACCGCTTCACTGAGGTTCTCTACTGTAGCGGCATCTTGTAACAGTTCCGGCACCAGTGCCTCACCAGCGAGCAGGTTAGGTAGTGCAACAAAGGAAACCTTGGCCATTCTTGACACAAGAGCAAAGGTATATTTTCCCATCCGGTAGCTCACCACCATAGGTTTCTTCAACAGCATCGCCTCGAGCGCTGAAGTACCCGATGACAGTAACACCACATTAGCGGCAGCCATCGCAGTGAGAGACTGCCCATCCAAGAGAGTAACGGGGAGGTCTGGATAACCTAGCAGGATAGCCTCCAGCTGCTCTCGACGCTCCGGGCTAGCGGTAGGTATCACCAACTGCAACCCCGATAGATGGGCCTGACAATGTTGACTTGTGTCCAGAAACAACCGGCCCAACGTTTCAACTTCTGAGGCACGACTGCCCGGCATGACGGTTAAGACCAAACTATCAGTGGGGAGGCTCAACTGTTGCCGGGCTGCTAACGTATCGGTTTGCATCGATATAGTTTCTGCCAGTGGATGCCCTACACAGGCGACTGGAACACCATGCTGTTGATAGAACGCTTCTTCGAAGGGAAGTAAGGTCAGCATTAAATCCACTGCCCGAGCAATTTTCTTAATTCGCCCTTGGCGCCATGCCCAGACTGATGGACTCACATAGTGAGCTGTTTTGATCCCTTTTTTACGAAGTTTTAGCTCCAAACCCAGATTAAAATCTGGAGAATCGATACCGACCACCAGATCAAACTTATTATCACTGAAGTAATTGAACAGCGTCTTTCGAATCCGTAAGAGTTCTGGCAGACGTTTTAGAGGCTCAACAAACCCCATCACAGAGAGACGATCAATGGGGAATAGTGACTCAAAGCCTTCTGACAGCATTTTACTGCCACCAATCCCCACAAAGACGGCACTTGGATAACGTAACTTCAATGCATGGATCAGCCCAGCACCGAGCTGATCACCGGAGGCTTCACCGGCAACCAAACCTATTCTAAGCGGTTGAGACATAAATCAGCGAATGATGCCGCGGGAAGAAGCCCGAACTGAATCGACTAGAGGAAGTACATCAGGATGTTCTGATGCCAGCTCATCCAGCTTGAGCAAAGCTTCATCAAGTGAGAGGCCCTGACGATACAAAATTTTATACCCCAGCTTTATTGCAGCAATGGCCTTTTTATCAAAACCTCGCCGCTTCAGGCCTTCAGAATTAATCGTACGGGGTTCGGCTGGTGAACCAAAAGCCATGACATAGGCAGGAACATCCTGAGGCAGAAAAGCAGCAGGACCAATCATAGTATGAGCACCAATTGAAACAAATTGATGAACCAAGACATAACCGGACAAGATTGACCAATCACCCAAGCTCACATGACCTGCAAGTGAAGCATTGTTGACCAAAATGCAATTGTTACCCACCGTACAATCATGACCAATGTGCACATAGGCCATCATGAGGTTGTCATTGCCAATTGAGGTGAGTCCACGATCTTGAACAGTACCGCGATGAATTGTGACGCCTTCACGGATAATGTTGTTATCACCAATTTCCAGGCGGGTTGGCTCACCGTTGTATTTAAGGTCAGGCGTATCCTCACCAACGGTAGAAAACTGAAAAATCCGGTTATTTTTACCAATAGTAGTCGGCCCTTTGACCACCACATGGGAATTGATAACAGTGCCTTCACCAATCGTCACGTTGGGCCCAATCATTGTCCAGGGGCCAATCTCTACACCCTCCGCCAAGACTGCCGAGGGATCAATAATTGCTCGTGGGTCAATTAGAGACATCGTAATCAGTCTGCCTTAA
>MAAC01010142.1_pt1 | contig 38044 bp, 39 predicted proteins | sample 1115981 | NCBI WGS metagenome assembly MAAC01 (sample SAMN04961126, study PRJNA320927) | seawater metagenome | isolation source: sample BD02T64 sea water enriched with oil for 64 days | place: USA:Gulf of Mexico | collected 2013-07-27 | reverse complement strand
TTTGGCATGTAAGTCGATTCCGCAATAATATTTATGTAAAGTAGTATAGAATTTCATCGAGCTTTCTCCTTTTTGGTTTTGTCGCCTTAAAGTTTAGCTAAATGCTGAACTTTGGGGAGAAGGCTCAATTAGTATCAAGTCATTTAAACGGAAAATTAACAGTTGGCCATCGCTACGCAATTATAGCCAACCATTAATTTCCGCTTAATGAGGCGCTATAACTCAAGTTCAATGTCTTGTACTTACATCTAGTTTTAACTATACTTTGTACCATATAAAGTACAGCTAAAGGTGTTATTCATGAGTAGACTTCATTTTGATCAAGATATTCAACCACTTTCTGATTTCAGAGCTGGTGCAGCGTCATTTATTCGTCAAATTAACGAAACAAGAAGACCAATTGTGATCACACAAAGAGGAAAAGGTGTGGCTGTAATTGTCGATGTAGCAGAGTATGAGTCTATGCAGGAAAAAATTGAATTGCTTGAAGAAGTACAAAAAGCTGAAGCTCAACTTTCTGCCGGATTAGGTATTTCTAATTCGGATGCTCGCGCACAAATTTTAAAGAGTATTAATCCTTGAAAGTAGTTTGGTCTCCTTTAGCGTTAGAAAAACTAGAAGCGTCAGCTAAGTTTATCGCTCTTGATAAGCCATCGGCTGCTGACAGATGGGTGAATGATGTTTTTGATCGAACTGACTCACTAGGTTCTCAACCTGAATTAGGCCGAGAAGTGCCTGAGTTGTTAGGTTCAAATTATCGTGAAGTAATATTTGGTAGTTATCGCATAATCTATAAAGTTGAAACTGAAATTAAAATACTAACTTTACGTAATAGTCGTCAGTTGCTTAATTTAGGTAATATTGAGTTATAACAAGTCACACAAAAGGACAATTTATAGTTGGCTCTTATTCGTGCCTCACATATTTTAGCTAGCTATAAATTTCCTCTTATTGAGGCGTTGGTTTTTATCGAAAAGTGATGCGCATCACGCTAAACTTGTTGCATGATTAAATCTTTCAAGCACAAAGGCCTTAAGAAATACTTCCAGACGGGTAGTATTTCAGGTATTCAGGCAAAGCATCAACGTAAATTACGTATGCAACTTGCTGCAATCGATACCGCACAAGAAATTGATGATATCAATTTACCCGGCTTTAAATTACATCCATTAAAAGGGAATCGTGACGAGGTTTGGTCTATTACTGTAAATGGTAATTGGCACATTACTTTCGAGTTTATCGATGATAATGCTTATATTCTCAACTATGAGGACTATCACTAATGAGTATGCATCATAATCCGCCACATCCTGGGGAGTTTATCTATGACGTTTATTTGGAGCCTTCTGGCTTTAGCTGCCGTTATTTAGCTAAACAGCTAGATGTTGCATCGTCTACTTTAAATAGAGTTCTAAAAGGTCAAAGTGCTATCTCACCAGAAATGGCACTTCGCTTATCTAAAGCAATTGGAAGAACTCCTGAGAGTTGGCTATCAATGCAAAATAACTACGATCTTTGGCATGCTAAACAACAGATTAACTTAACTAATGTCCACTCAGTAAATTTTGCTGTGGCATAAAAAATATAAAAAATAAGAATAGGTGTCGCGCAGCCGACACCTTATTATTCGGGTGTTGGACAAGCCCGAAGTCTGCTTTATAGTGTAAATAACGATTTGCTTGTTGAAGGGATTGCTCTCAATTACTTGATCGCAAGACGCACGAAGCTAATGCGGAAAATAAAACACTTTTTAGTCGGTTTATTCTTTACTGTTCCATGTGTTATTTTCTCTCCTCTCTCCTCTCTCCTCTCTCCTCATTCCTTATTACTTGCCGTTGCCATTATCCTTATTATATTTGCCTTTCGGCTAACTCGTTCGTGTAATACCAATGCAGTTCATTTCATGTTGGCATCAAGGGCAACGTCGAATAGCCCGAGGGCTAGTGGTTTCTTTTGTGGGGTTGAGCCAGTCGTGAATGGGTAATAAGAGCAGCTGTATAACTAGCCGTAATTGTTTAGCGCTCGACGATAACAGTCCATAATCACGCACCCGTTGTAAGCCTTTGGGCAATACATGTTGCAGTATCAGCATTAAGAATTTGAGTGTTGGCAACGTACGTTGTGTTATTTTGTTCGTTGTACTCTCTTTATAACGAAAGGTGACGTTGTGTTGGTCATAATGAATAATGTCTTTATCGGGCAATACACCATGATATAAATACTGTGATAGGTACTTTAACGCAGGTAAGCCATGACCGATTTTCTTACAATCAACGACCCATTTCAAGGGAAGCTTTTTTATATTAACCAGTGACAAGTCAGGGGGGTCTTGATGGCTTCGAACACGCGTGCTCGCCAGACTTTAGCGAGTGCAAACTCATTAAACAAAAAAATTAGAAAAACGTGTTTTAGCTATCGAGCATAAAAATTTATAACACATATAAGCCGTAATGGTAGCGAAGTTGAGCAATTAGGATTGAGTCGTTTTGTTGCTTATAAACAATTCTATGTTCATCATTTATGCGACGAGACCAATATCCTGACAGTCCATGTTTTAGAGGTTCAGGCTTTCCAATACCTTCATTGGGAATTCTTTGAATATCTTTAATTAGCAAGTTAATACGTTTTAGTATTTTTTTGTCTGTGGTTTGCCAATAAAGGTATTGTTCCCAAGCTTTAGTTGAGAACGTTAGTTTCATTCCAGAAGCTCTTTTTCTGTTCCGTTGCCAGCTTCAAGTTCGGCGATAGATTCTAAAAGATCTCTAGCATTTGCCGGTGATCTGAGTAAATATGTAGTTTCCTGCATTGCGTTGTAGTCTTCTAAAGACATCATAACAACAGGGTCTTCACTTTTACGGGTAATAATTATTGGGGCGTGGTCGTTACAAACATGCGCCATTGTGCTTGCTAAGTTTGCTCTAGCTGAGGTATAACTTATTGCATCCATGTTATTCTCCAAAATGGCCATGTACGTTAATTGGTACAGTGTAGCGTGGTAGCACATATCAAGTCAATCAAGCAGGAAAATTTACAGCTGGCTGTTTTCACTGCGTTTAACATTTTAGCTAGCTATTATCAGCCCCTTATTGGGGCTACATGGTAACAATCATAGCAAGGAGTAAATATGAGAATTCAGGCAGATGTAGGGACGATCGATATATTAGGTCATTTAATACTTTGGTTTATTTTAATATTAATAACATTCGGTATTGGTGCGTTCTTTTTCCCTTATTCATTCTCTAAATTCATACTTAATCGTTCACAATTAATCGATGAAAGTGGCAGTCCTAGACAGATGATATGCCACACCGACATGTTCGGAAATATTGGTCACGTAATTCTTTGGATTATAATTTCTATCATTACTTTCGGCTTAGGTTATGCGTTCTATTTTTACAAAGTCTGGAATTACTCTTTAAATAGTACCACTATTGAGTAATTTGTTACCATACAAGCATTTTAAGCGGGACTAAAACTCGTATCGATATAGCAAATAGTTGGGCAAGTGAAATGAAACAAAACTCAAAACGTTATGGGATCAATGGAGTAGTTAACGTTCAAGTCATACCTGGAATTGGCCATAGTTCTTCTAAGCTAACTCCTTATTGTGCCAAGACTCTGTTTGGTGGTTCAGGTACATAACAATAAACTATGGCGTCAATAGTTGATTTTTAATTGTTGTCGCATCCCACATCACTCCGTCTCTTATCACTGAATTTAAGATCACAATCATCTTTCTAACACAGGCAATAATCGCTACTTTTTGGGTTTTTCAGCAGCGACTAATCGCTGATAGGTTGTTTTGAAAATAGGATTACATTGCATAGCTGACATCATCGCTATGTATAAAACCGTTCGAATTTGATGACGGCCTCCTTGAGTTTTTCGCTTAGAAGCCAACCTAACCTGATGGCAGGTAATATCAAACATTTCCCGTAATCAAAAAATCATTGTAACTTTATTGTAATTCAATGGTTGAATTTTCTCATATCATGACGCGTTTCTCATTCGTTATGAAAATCCATAAACAAAAAACCAAAATCTGACATTGATTCAATATGTCAGTGAATTGATTGGTTAGGTCAATTTTTTAACGTTTTTTCATTTTATAGTGTGGTTACTTTTTTTTTATTAGAAGACTCACCTATGACTGACGCTTATATTTTTGACGCAATTCGAACCCCACGAGGGCGTGGTAAATCAACCGGCGCTTTACATGAAGTAAAACCCATTACCTTATTATCCAATTTATTAAAAACTTTAGAGCAGCGTAATAAGCTAGACACCCAACATGTTGATGACATTGTTATGGGTTGTGTTACCGCGGTTGGCGATCAAGGGGCTGATATTGCTAAAACAGCGGCCATTGCTGCAGGTTGGAGTGATAATTTGGGCGGTGTTACCATCAATCGTTTTTGTGCCTCTGGTTTAGAAGCGGTCAATCTTGCGGCAATGAAAGTTCGCTCGGGTTGGGAACACTTAGTGGTTGCTGGTGGGGTTGAGTCTATGTCGCGTGAAGCGATGGGTTCAGACGGTGGTGCATGGGCGCTTGATCCGCAAACCAATGTTAATACCTCTTTTCTGCCACAAGGCATTGGCGCTGATTTAATCGCGACATTAGGCGGTTTTAGTCGTGAAGATGTTGATGCTTTTTCGGTGAAATCACATCAAAAAGCCGCAGCGGCATGGCAGCGTGGCGCATTTGCTAACTCGGTTATTCCGGTGGTCGATCAAAACGGTTTTGAAATTTTAGCCACCGATCAATTAATTCGTCCAGAGTCTACGGTTGAAAGTTTAAGTAAATTAAAACCTTCATTTAAACAAATGGGTGATATGGGTTTTGATAATGTTGTCAAAGAAAAATACCATTATGTTGAAGCCATTAATCATATTCATACCGCAGCAAACTCCTCAGGTGTGGTTGATGGCGCTGCGGCGGTATTAATTGGCAGTAAAGCAGCGGCTGAAAAACATGGTTTAACCCCAAGAGCAAAAATTATTGCTACGGCTATTGTTGGTGAAGATCCAACGATTATGCTTACCGGCCCTGCTCCAGCGGCGAGAAAAGCGTTAAATCTGGCTGGCTTAACGCCAGAAGACATTGATTTATATGAAGTGAATGAAGCCTTTGCCTCTGTTGTGATGCGTTTTCAAGCCGACCTTAATGTGCCTGATGAAAAAGTGAATGTTAATGGTGGTGCTATTGCTATGGGACATCCGTTAGGTGCAACAGGGGCGATGATTTTAGGTACCTTGTTAGATGAATTAGAAGCACGCGGATTAAAACGTGGCTTAGCAACATTATGTGTTGGTGGTGGTATGGGTATCGCAACAATCATTGAATTGATTTAAAGGATAAATAAAAATGACGTCAGTAAAATATCAAAAAGACAGTAATAATATTGCTCACTTTATTTTAGATAAAGAAAACGCTTCAGCAAACTTGATGGATTTAGCCTTTGCTGGTGATTTTGCCAGTGCAACACAGCAGTTAGCGAGTGATATCGCCAACGAAAATGTTGTTGGGGTGATTATTCGCTCAACCAAATCAACCTTCTTTGCTGGAGGTGATATCAATATGCTGTTTAAGGCAGGTAAAGATGATGCCGAGCAAATCATGTCATTGTGCACGTCAATAAAAGCCTCAATGCGAACAATTGAAACCTGTGGTAAGCCCGTTGTTGCTTGTATTGCTGGTGCAGCAATGGGCGGCGGCTGGGAAATTGCATTATCTGCGCATCATCGTATCGTATTAAAAAGTAATAAAATTAAAATGGGCTTGCCCGAAGTTACCTTAGGTTTGTTACCGGGTGGCGGTGGTGTCACTCGTATGGTGCGTTTATTAGGTATTGAGGCCGCTATGCCTTACCTAATGCAAGGTAAATTATTGACACCAGAACAAGCAGGCAGTTTAGGTTTGATTCATGGTTTTGTTGACGATGAATCATTATTGGTTGCCAAAGCGACCACGTGGATTCAAGAACATCAAACGCAAGCGCTTACTGTTGGCGTTAATGTACAACCTTGGGATGTTAAAGGTTATAAAATTCCAGGCGGTACACCACGCAGTCCAAAAGTAGCGAGCACGTTACCTATTGCGCCAACAATTATTCGTAACGGCACTAAAGGTACATTACCTGCGCCGGAATTAATTTTTGCCACTATGGTTGAAGGTGCTCAGGTTGATTTTGATAACGCTTGTCGTATTGAAACTCGTTACTTTACTGAACTGACTATTGGCTCAGTCTCTAAAAATATCATTAATACTTTTTGGTATAACCTTAACGAAATTAAAGCCGGTGGTAATCGTCCTTCAGCAATAGAAAAACGTAAATTTTCAAAAATTGGCGTGTTAGGTGCGGGCATGATGGGCGCGGGTATCGCTTATAGTGCCGCTATTAAAGGAATAGCCGTTGTCTTAAAAGACACTAGTTTAGAAAATGCTGAAAAAGGCAAAGACTATAGCGCAAAAATTCTTAATAAACGCGTTGCTCGTGGGCGTTTAACTGCGGAAAAAGCGGAAGGGATTTTAGCCTTAATTCAGCCAAGTGCTGATGTTGCTGACTTAGCCGACTGTGAATTTGTTATTGAAGCGGTATTTGAAAATCGTGATTTAAAAGCAGTCGTAACAAAAGAGTCTGAAGCGGTTATGAGTGAACAGGCTATTTTTGCTTCTAATACCTCAACATTACCGATTACTGGCTTAGCTGAAGCATCAGCTCGCCCTGCTAATTTTATTGGTATGCACTTTTTCTCTCCAGTAGAAAAAATGCAACTGGTAGAAATAATCTGTGGTGAAAAAACCTCAGAAAAAGCCTTAGCACGCTGTTATGACTTAACCTTACAGTTAGGTAAAACCCCTATTGTGGTTAATGACAGTCGTGGTTTTTATACGTCACGGGTATTTGGTACGTTTGTTAAAGAAGGCATTGCGCTACTTACCGACGCACATCCTGCATCGATTGAAAATGCTGCTTATATGGCAGGTTTTCCAGTCGGTCCATTAGCCATTACGGATGAAGTTAGTCTGACGTTATTGGAAAAAATCAGCAGCCAAACCAAAGCTGATTTAGCCCTTGAAGGTAAAACCTTAACCGCTCATCCAGCGGATGAAATTATTAATGACATGATCGCTAAAGGTCGTTCAGGTAAAGCTAATAGTGCGGGTTTTTATCAATATCCTGTTGATGCTAAAAAGCACTTATGGCCTGAACTAACCACATACAATACCCAGAAAAATGCCATTTCATTCATTGATATCAAAGAAAGATTGTTATTTATCATGGCAATAGAAACGGCTCGTTGTGTTGAAGAAGGAGTTCTTCGTTCAACCGGTGATGGCAATATCGGTTCTGTTTTTGGTATTGGTTATCCTCAATGGACTGGCGGTACATTACAGTTTATTAATCAATATGGTTTAGCTAAATTTATCACGCGTGCAGAAGAGCTGACGGCTCTTTATGGCGAGCGTTTTTCAGTGCCCGCGTCTTTATGTGACATGTTAGCGTCTGGTCAAGCTTTTAATGGAGAGAAATAAACGATGAGTATGCCCCTTAGTCAGTTAAAAGTATTAGATTTTTCGACTTTACTGCCGGGCCCATACGCTACCATGATGATGGCAGATATGGGGGCGCAAGTATTGCGTGTAGAGGCAATAGGTAGGGATGATTTACTGAAAGCGTTTCAGCCTCAACATAAAGGTGTTTCTTATGCTTATTTGACCTTAAATCGCAACAAACAAGCGATAGCGTTAGATTTAAAGCAAGTTGAGGCGGTTAATATTGTTAAAGAATTAATCGCTGAATATGACGTGGTTATCGAGCAATTTCGCCCCGGTGTTATGACTAAGTTAGGTTTAGATTATCCGACATTAAAGAAGATAAACCCTAAACTTATCTATTGTTCCATTACGGGATATGGTCAAAATAGCTGTTATAAAAATAGAGCAGGGCATGATATTAACTATTTGGCCTTAAGCGGTTTAGCCAGTTTTAGTGGTACGCAGCAAACAGGTCCTGTGTTAAGCGGCACACAAATTGCCGATATTGCCGGTGGCTCTCATCATGCGGTGATGGGCATTCTTGCCGCTGTGATTGAACGCGGTGTGTCAGGTAAAGGTCAACATCTAGACGTCAGTATGGCCGATGCGGCTTTTGCTCTCAATGGTATGTTTGGTGCCGGTGCTGTTGGCGCCGATATCGACCCACAATTAGGTGAAACCGCACTTAATGGTGGTTGCTTTTATGACTACTATCAAACCTCAGATAACCGTTATATTTCGGTGGGTAGTTTAGAGCCGAAGTTCGCCGTATCATTTTTTACCCATATTGGTCACAGCGAATGGTTAGCTCGGGTTGCATCAACAGATGTTAACGAGCAACAGGCACTTAAACAAGATATAGCTAACGTGATTGCCGAGCAGTCATTAAGTTATTGGCAAACCTTGTTTGAGCCACTTGACGCTTGTGTTGAGCCTGTGTTGACAGTGTCGGAAGCGGCTAAATCACAATTAATGCAAGAGAGAAATATGCTGGTTGATGTCAAATCATTAGCAGGAGATATTGTTAAACAAATTGCGCCAGCCATTAAGTTTTCAAACACAAATAGCGAACTTCCTATGTGCGTAACTGAGCCTGATGGAGTTTATATTAAAAAGTTATTGCAGGGTTTTCATTATCAAGCAACCGATGTTGAACAGCTATTAAAGAATAACGTAGTTAAGTAGTTATTGCATATAGATCAGGAACGTCATCCCCGTGGTGTATTAATCGGGGATAACGTTTTAAAAAAGTAATATCTAAAAAGTAACATTTAAAATAAGTGCTAATAACTTGGCATAAAAAAGGTGATAAAAATGATTTCAAGAAATGTTTTCAACAATGACCATGAACAGTTTCGTGATAGTGTGCGAAAGTTTTTAGAGACAGAAGCCGTTCCTTTTCATGCTCAATGGGAAAAAGACGGTCAAATTGATCGTGAACTTTGGCGAAAAGCCGGTGAGCTAGGGTTTTTATGTCCTACCGTTCCTGAAGCTTATGGCGGCGTAGAGGTAGATTTTCGTTATAATGCCATTGTTGTTGAAGAGGTCTCTAAACTCGGATTAACCGGTATTGGTTTTAGTCTTCATTCAGATATTTCAGTGCCTTATATTGTGAATCTTGGCACCGAAGAACAAAAGCATAAATACCTGCCTGGTTGTCTTTCGGGTGATATTGTCACGGCTATTGCCATGACTGAACCGGGAACGGGCTCTGATTTACAAGGCATTCAAACAACCGCGATACGCGATGGCGATGAATACGTCATTAATGGCTCTAAGACCTTTATTACTAATGGTCAACATGCTGATCTTGTTATTGTTGTTTGTAAAACGGACCCTACGGCTGGCGCAAAAGGATTAAGCTTATTTCTTGTTGAAGCAAATACTTTGGGCTTTGAAAAAGGCAGTAACCTAGAAAAGGTTGGGTTAAAAGCACAAGATACTTCAGAGCTGTTTTTTCAAGAAGTACGCGTACCTAAAGAAAGCATGTTAGGCGCTGAAGGCATGGGTTTTAAGTACTTGATGATGGAGCTACCTCAAGAGCGCTTGAGCATAGCGATTGTTGCGGTTGCGCAAGCGCAATCAATTTTAGAGCAAACGGTTGACTACGTTAAAGAACGCAAGGCCTTTGGCAAACCCATCGCTTTATTTCAAAATTCTCAATTTGAGTTGGCCGAAATGGATGCTGAAATGACCTGTATGCGTGTTTTTGTTGACCGCTGCTTAGAACTTCATATTGAAGGTAAACTTGATGCAGTGACAGCCTCTAAAGCTAAACTCTTAGCTACCGAACTACAGTTCAAAACAATCAATCGTTGTCTGCAACTTCACGGTGGTTATGGTTATATGTGGGAATACCCAGTAGCCAGAGCTTTTGCTGACTCTCGCGTGCAATGTATTTATGGCGGTACTAGCGAAATCATGAAACTGATTATCGCGCGTGCGTTACTAGAAGCCGATTAATTTTATTTGATGTTTAGTTAACGTTTACTTGGCGTTTACTTAATGTTTATTTAACGATAGACGGTAACAAACTTATGTAACAGCCTATCATTATTGCGCTTGAAAAAGATAATAATGATAGGCTGTTCCTCTTAAAAACCAAACCAAACCAAACAAAACCAAATTAAAAAAATGGCCTTAGAAAGGGCTAAATTCATTAACGGTTTTAATTCTTATCCAAGCGATCGCTTTTACTGAACCATAATCATCTTCTTTAATGATCACTTTGAGTATTGTAAGAAGATATCAATTTCACCTAGACAATAATTCATCCCAGACTAGTAGCAACGTCACCAAAGCAATCATTAAAAATGGCGAGACAGTAAAACTAAATAGCTTTAAATATTCCTGTTTTTTTAGATATTTATTAAGTACCAGTGATTGGAATAAACTTGTAATACTGGATGTCGCCCGATTATTTGGACATATTATGTTGATTATTTTTATTAATACACTTGTTTACCGAATATGTGGTAACGATAAAATTTACTGTCCGCTTTAGGCTCAAAATTGCCGTTATAGGCACTTAACTTAACATGGCTATGTAGATAACTCAGGAACCATTATTTAATGTGGTGTTATTGTTTGTAGGAGCGCTTTCAACCGCGATTTTTAAAAGAAATCGAGGATAAATCATCTCCTACAGGTGAAAGCTAAACCCACTTACTGATTTCCTGATCAAAGTGCATAGGCACGTAACTTAATGTTAGTTAGTTAGCGAGGAGAGTAGGTTGGGCTATTGTCGTTTCTAGTTTGTTTTTAGCGCACAAAATAATCATAAATCGACCGATATTATCGACCTATTTTACAGTGCCTGTATGGATTTTTACTTGCTACTCCCTCGAAAATGGGCACAAGGAGCCATAGGTTTTCAACATGTTTAGCTCTTTTTCTTGGTGATATATCCGTTCCACCTCAAGATGAAAGCTGTATCTTGAGGTGAAATGATACACGTCTAGCTAATGGCGCGCTGCTGGTTTTCCCAATAAGGAGCTCTTAGCTCTACTTTTCGTATCTTGCCTGCGCCAGTCATTGGAAAAGGCTCGGTACGAAACTCAATACTGTGGGGAATTTTATAGCCAGCTATGTGCTCACGGCAGTGGTCTATCACACTTTCTTTTGTTGTTGTTTGATTTTCATTAACGCGAATAATGGCATGTACCGCTTCGCCCCATTGCTCACTTGGAATAGCGATAACTACAGATTCCTGAATGGCCGCGTGATGAGACAGTGCATTTTCGACTTCAGCCGAGAAAACATTTTCTCCACCAGTAACTATCATGTCTTTCACTCGGTCAACTAAGAAAATAAAACCATCTTCATCCACGTAGCCAGCATCACCTGTCATGATCCAGCCATCAATAACCGTTTTAGCTGTTTGCTCATGGTCGTTCCAATAGCCCATCATGCTGTTTGGACCCAATACAGCGATTTCGCCCACTTCGCCAGTAGGTAAAGTGTTGCCAACAGCATCTCGTATTTCAACATTAACGCAATAACCCGGACGACCGGCCGAACGAAGCTTACCTGCTTTAGGTCCTTCTAATACATGATAATCCGCCGTTAAAATAGAAATTAGCGGTGACATCTCTGATTGTCCATAGGCTTGCATAAATCCAACCGTGGGCATTTTTTCCATCGCTGCTATTAAGGTGCCATGCGGCATGGGTGAAGCGCCATATACCAATGATTTCAGGCTGCTAAAATTTGCTTCATTGATTGCTGGCGTTGCCAACATCATGGTGATCATTGTGGGCACTAGTAATGTGTGATTAATTTTCTTTTTCTCGATAATGGCAATAACGCTAGTTGGTTCGAAAAAGGGAATAAATACTTGCGTCATGCCGCCCATTACCATGGCATAACTGACGCCAACATCGGCTAAATGAAACATTGGCGCAGCATGAAGATAACGATCATCTGGTTTATTTAAGCCCATTTCTGCGACAACGGATATAGCACTAGTCCACAAGTTAGCATGCGAGAGCATAACCCCTTTAGGAAAGCCTGTTGTGCCACCGGTATAAAAAATACCAGCAAGATCATCATAACTGCCTTTGCTAGGCGTCATTGGGGTTGAATCTTTGAGCAATTGTTCGTAGTTAAACATTCCTTCAGGGGTTTCTTTATCACCCATATAAATCACGAATTTAATTTTATCGCAGCTGGCAATAAGCGCCTTAGCCATAGGTAAAAAAGTGTCGTCAACAAAAAGAACACTACTTTGAGAGTCTTTGAGGGAATATATATTTTCTTGTAGCGACCATCTTATGTTTAATGGCACAACCACGCTCCCTGCCCATGGAATAGCATTGTAGTATTCGAAATACTTATCTGAATTCATCGCTAATATAGCCACATGAGCTTGCTTATTAATGCCAAGTTTAACTAATGCACTGGCAAGTCTAGCAACCCGATTCTCTACTTCTTTCCACGTATGCTCTTGGTCACCAAAAGAGGTGCCAATGGTATTGCCTAGTCTAGTTGCATTGCGTTGTAACGCTTGATAATAATACATAAAATCCTCATTATTTTTTTTATTGAAAGTGAATTAATTTATCTGGCTGTTAATTCAATACGCTCATTTTTCATCATGCTAACTATTATTTAATCGGCTGAGCGTAGCGCTTTAATGCTGGCAATGCCTTCATAATAGATGTTGATGTAATGACATGATTCTTATTATTAAAAGTATCGACTTGTTCGCGGTGAAAGTATGACATTAGAGGTCAAAATTGAGATTAATTGGCGTTTAAAGATAACGTTATGCGCAATGAACTGTCTTGATAAAGCATTAAGCCCTTTATTTATGGGCTACAGCCTTATATTTTGTCAAGGTAGGAGTAAAGGCTGATGATTAGTTAAAGTGGCAGGTAGACAGTAAATTTTAGTTTCTCGAAAAACTATTAGAAAAGGGGATGAGCTTAAGGTTGGATGACTTGATAGTGATTTGCTCGCAATGCTTCAATGGCAGCGTTTAAGGTGTTATTTTTCACTAATACGTAGTCAGTATCGAAAGTAGAAATAGCAAAAATACTTATTTTTTCATTCGCTAACACTGTGGCTATGTTTGATAAAATACCCGTTAACGAAAAGTCTAATGGCCCTACAACTTCTAGCGCCCGCCAGTCTCCTTCAACTTCATCACTTTCTATATCAATACATTGCGGCAGTACTATAGAAATTTCATCAAAGGTTTTAGCAATAAAATAAATAGGTGCGGAAAACACCTGGGCAGGAATTTGGCTATTTTGAGATAAACTATGAATGGCAAAGCTTTCATCTAACTGTTTTAACGTTAATTGCATCACGCCCTCAGTATTGGCAAAGTTGCTTGGTTTGCTAGCATAACAACTTTTAAAGGTGAACTCTAGCCGATGTAAAAAGGTGTTTATCTATGTTTTTGAAAGATTTGATGATGGAAATAGCGTTTTACAATGATTTAACTTACGAATTAGCGAATATGACGGGTAGTATGGTAAAAATGATATCCACAAAAGCTGTGGATATCATTGTGGGTAATCTTTGGGTTAATCGTTAATTCATTGATTTAAATGAGTAAATCTGTCGGTATAAAAAACACACCCTAAATAATTATTAACAAGGGGACTAAAATAGAATGAAAATTAGCGGTTAATTTAACTTTGACCATTAAGCTTGATATTTTAGTGGTTTATATCACGAAAAATATTAATTTTATTGGCCTTTGTTAACCTTTATTGATAAGCCTGATAACTGGCTCTGAGCAGAGTGAGGAGCAATTAAATAAAACTCTATCGATGAACTACCATAGTTAATCACTAGGATAGGTTTGTTTGTTATTATAGCGGTTACTCGCGGGCAAAGATTGATGCAAGGCAATAAAGTAGTCTGAGTAACAATTTTTTACAAGCTAATGCGAGGGTATTAATTGTTGTAACTTTTCCAAGTCTCTCTTTGCTGCTATAGTTAGCTTATGAACTTATCTGTAGTACAAATCATAAAATTAGGTCAGCAGTACCTTAATCTTTGGCCCGAAAAGCCAGAATTAGCGCGCTATTTCGCCGATTATACCGCGATTCAAAGTGCTCGATTTGTTTGTCGTTATTTTCCTGCACTGGCATTATTTACTGTTGTTATGCAGCTGTATTTTGGCTCTGGTTATCCGATGGGGCAGGGAAGTATTGATAATGCTATTAATACTTTAAGCGTGGCATTGGTGTATGGTTTATTTATTTTATCTATTCCTGTACAAGCATTAGTGGTGTTAGGTGTAAAAGCCGATAAATTTTTACCGCCGTCATTAGCCTCTTGGTATCGAAGTGGCTTAGAAAAAGCCAAAGAGCAAGATAACCTAAATAAACTTACCCATCTAACCGTTTCAAAACCCCGATATATCGACTTAGCGCAGCTTTTGCAGTTAACCTTTGCAACACGTAGCTAGTCAATTGATACATTCAGATAAGATAAATTCAAGGTAGGCGAGAATTTATTCACGCTATTCTTTTTGATATAAACGCAAAATAAAATCTGCCTGACAGCTAAACTGCTCAGTATTTTTCAGTTGCTCAATAAGGGCCGTTGACGCTTTAAAAGCAAAGGGTGTCATGGCTAATAAGTTAAGCACATCGTCACTGTTATCAAAAATCATCGGGTAAGTCAGCTTTTCTTCGGCAACTAATTTTAACGCCTTGATAGGAGCTTTGCTTATGTCATGCTCGTTAGCATTACGGTAAATTAACTGTTTTAATTCATATAAATGCTGCTGTGCGGGCGTAACGGTAAGTAAATAGCCGCCTTGCTTTAATACACGAGTAAATTCGTCTTCTAAAATAGGCGCATAGACCGAGGTTAGCCAAGCAAAGTAATTATCAGCGAAACTTAATTTAGATAAGGTGCCAACACTAAAGTGGCAGTTTTGATAACGCTTAGCGGCTATTTTTATCGTTTCTTTGGCAATATCAACACCGTACACTTGGTTGATTGATGTTTTATGCTGGTGGCTATAAAAACCTTCGCCACAGCCAGCATCAAGTAAGGGGGCATCTAACTGGCCGTATTGTTGATAAAGGGCGAGCATTTTATCAACCAGTGGTTGATAAAAACCCTTATCAAGAAAAGCGCGGCGAGCAAGTACCATGCTTTTATTATCACCGGGCGCTTTTGAGTGCTTAAATTGCACCGGTAATAAATTTACATAGCCTTGTTTCGCTCGATCAAAACTATGCTTGTTTGCACAACAGTAGCTTTGGCCAGTAAGCAAGAGAGCTTGCTGGCAAAGTGGGCAGAGATAATTAGCTGCTAAAGTTATCGTCATATTGCTTTTATCAATTATTTTCAAAAGTTGACCATATTGGGGCGTGGTCTGACGGTTTTTCTATGCCTCGTAACTCATAGTCCACCTCAGCTTCAATGCAGTGAACACTCATTGAAGGTGTGGCTAAAACCACATCGATACGCAGACCTCGGTTATCATCAAAACCGCGTGAGCGATAATCAAACCATGAATAACGCTCAGTGCGCTCAGGATGTAATTGACGGAAGGTATCGATAAATCCCCAATCCATTAGTGTTGTTAACCACTCACGCTCTTCTAATTGGAAAGAACACTTTCCTGTTTTTAACCAACGCTTACGGTTTACCTCTCCAATACCGATATCGAGATCAATAGGAGAAATATTGATATCGCCCATCACAATGACATTTTCGTCATTGCTATGGTTATCATTAAGGTAAGTCATTAAGTCTTGATAAAATTTACGTTTATAAGGATATTTTGTTTCGTGGCTTATATTTTCACCTTGTGGGAAATAGCCATTAAGCACAGTAACTTTTTCGCCCGCATCATTAGTGGTTTCTACCATGATCATTCTACGCTGTGCTTCATCATCATCGCTTGGGAAACCCTTTTGCACGTTAATAGCTGCTTTTTTACATAACATTGCCACGCCGTAATGGGCTTTTTGACCATGAAAATAAACATGATAACCCATGGCTTCAACGTCAGCTAAAGGAAACATTTCATCGTGTACTTTTATTTCTTGTAAACCAATAATATCAGGTTGATGTTTATCAATGATAGCTTGTAATTGATGAAGACGAGCGCGTAGGCCGTTGATGTTAAATGAGATTATTTTCATAGATGTTTAGCTCAAAATAAAAGAACAATAATTGCCAATGATCTTGCTTGTTTAGCCGTGCTCTCGCAAGTTATTTTTACATTAGTTGTTTACAATGGACGAAAATCAAACAACTACAGGCTGATGTGTTAAATAATGTAATTTAACGGTAACAGCTAGTACCGCGTATTGTTAATGTTCTGTAACTTGTTTAAGCTTGTCTTAGTTGATAAAAATTATCTAATAAAGGAAGCAAATATGACTGATTCAGTGAAAAAAATATTATTAGTTGAAGATGATCGCCAGTTATCTGATTTAGTAACTGATTTTTTAACCAGTGAAGGTTATCACGTCAGGCAAGAGTTTCGCGGAGACACTGTTGCTAAACGCGTAGAGCTTTTCAGTCCTGATATCATTATTTTAGATATTATGTTGCCGGGTAAAGATGGTTTTGCGGTTTGTCGCGATTTAAGACCAAACTTTTCAGGGCCTATTTTAATGCTAACGGCGAAAGGAACTGATTTTGACCAAGTACTTGGTTTAGAAATAGGCGCCGATGACTATGTGATTAAACCTGTCGAACCAAGAGTATTATTAGCGCGAGTAACGGCTTTATTGCGTCGAGGTCAGCTGCCAAATCAAAATCAAGAAGCTGGCGAAGTTAGCTGTGGTGATTTACATATTAACAAAGCATCGCGAAAGGTTACTTTGCAAAGTGATAATGTTGATTTAACCAGTCAAGAATTTGATTTACTGTGGTTACTGGCCAGTAAAGCTGGTGAAGTTCAAAACCGTGATTATATTTATAAAGCGGTTGTTGGCCGAGAATACGATGGTTTAGATAGAAGCGTTGATGTAAGAATTTCTCGTTTAAGAAAAAAATTGTTTGATGACACAGAAACACCCTTTAGAATCAAGACTATCTGGGGACAAGGATACTTGTTTGTGCCAGACGCATGGAGCTAAACTTTACTAGGCGAAACAGTTATTAACTGTTTCGCTTTTATTTTATCTATAGGATGTAAAGTATTAAGCAAATGCAGGGATGCACATTTGCTATTTATTTATATTATTAACCTTTTGTAGGCCACCAATGACCTCTCGTATCAGCTTTGCCGGACGTTCGTTTTTCAGTCTTTATTTTCTTATTATTGCAACATTTATCATTTTTTCTTGGTTACTTGATAATGTTTGGAATAGCTATCTTGAGCAAGATGTAGAATCTTATACTGGTTACAAAACTATGCTGGTGGCGGTAGGGGATTTTGTGCAAAAACACCCCGGGACTGAATGGCCAGAATTGGTTGCCCAAACAGGTAAACGTTATCAACTGCCTTTAAAGCTTATTAGCTTAAAAACGTTTGATGCCATGGAGCACAAAGATCATCACTCGTTAAAACATGAAAGCACACATGTTTATTACTACCAAGGTATGGTTACCTTACATTATTTAATTCCTAACACTGATGCTGTACTCACGCTAGGGCCAGCAGATATGCCCGCTAGACCCAGAATTAAAGCTATTTACCGTGTCTTAGTCTTAGCGGCTATTGCTGCGATCATCTTTTTTTGGTTATGGCCTATGTCTCGAGATTTAGAGTTATTGAAAAAAGCGACCAGTGAATTTGGGCAAGGTAATTTTAATACTAGCGCACCGACAGCCAAGTCAAGCATGACAGCGCCAATGATAGACTCTTTCAATATGATGGCATCACGTATAAAACGCTTGATTGAAGCACATAAAGAGTTAACCAGTGCGGTATCGCATGAATTAAGAACGCCATTAGCGCGTAGTAAATTTGCCTTACAAATGTTATCAAGCGTTAAAGATGAAGAAAAAAGAGCTAAGTACGAAGCACAAATTAATAATGATGTTTGTGAGTTAGAAGGGTTAATTAATGAAATGCTAATTTATGCCGCATTTGATAGCGATAAGCCAGAGCTTCACTTTACTAGCCAGAATATCAATGCCTTGGTAAATAAGCAGATAGCTAATCACGAACAGGCAGGTGCAAGTATTGAGTTGATTGATGAAACAGACAATTTGTCAGCTATTTGTGATAACCATTTTATCGACCGAGCACTGAATAATTTTATTAGTAATGCGATTAAATACGGTGCAGGTCAGGTGAGAGTAACCATTGCTGTGATACAGCCAGCCAATGGAGCAAAACACAATAAGCTATGCCAACTTTGTGTTGAAGATAATGGTGAGGGTGTCTCAGATGAATTTAAAGCGGTTATTTTTGACGCTTTTTCTCGCGGTGATAACTCACGCAATAGGGAAACCGGTGGCTTTGGTTTGGGCTTAGCGATAGTGGCACGAATTATGGAATGGCACCATGGTAGCGCGAGTGTTGCTGATAGCAAATTAGGAGGCGCGGCATTTACATTAACATGGCCCGTTGAGTAATTATGTTAGTACCTGTAAATAATGACAATAAATAGCTAAAAACAGGTAAAGTTTTTAATTATTTAGCCGATAACTTTTTTACTGAAACAATTTAGTAAAAAGAGCACTGGCATTGACTGTTGATGTAGTAAAACAAACACTTAATCATTCTGTAAATTCTGAGGTCGCCGCCTCAGAATTTTCGGTGCCAACAACCTTGTTGCATGAATTGCAATTGGGTGAGCAATTAAATGAAAGTGTTCATCAAGCAAGGCGTGCCGATTTTTCTTTAATGCTGGCTATGCTTTGTGATGATGTTCGAGAGCAAAGTCAGTTTGTTTTGCCACAGCAAGAGTTAACTAAGACAGCGCTTGATAGCTGCGCATTAAGAAAACAGTTTGAGTTACCTGAACAAGCACCCTTAGCGCTAAAAAACCTCGAACAAATCAATCAATATAACCAAGCCCAATATGTTGACGAAAGTAAACTTACCAATATTCATTTAAGCAATGCCATGCAACCTAAACCGCTCGCTTTTCGTGACGATGCTCAATATATCGCCAGTAGTATTATGGAAAACACTACGCTAGTGTGTCAGGAAAAGCATGCCAATGAAAAAGCCGATGTCGTTTTAAATAAACGTCTGGCAATGGATGTAAATGGTTGGTTAAAAAACATTCAAACGTCTTTAGTTAAAGCTCGTGTAGTGGTTGATGTCGCCGCTTAACAAGTGTTTATAACGACTTTTGACAACAGTGTTTATATTTTTTATCTTTTTTCTTAGTCCAAGCAGAAGGGTAATGATTACAAGGGCATAATTGGTTACGCGTTATCTTTTTTGACAGATTGTCTGGTTGATTACCTAGCTGACTTCCTAGTTGATTACTTATCTGGTCATGCATAATTATATCGCCATCAACATAACGCCACTGTTTGAGATTACTGTTATGACTCTTTGTTTGACGATCACTTACTTCTAGCACAAAGCGAGATTTCTCCCGCATTTCAAACACGCTATCGTCAGCTATATAAAAGGCTGAAAACTCGACAAATTGCGCTGATTTATTGCTTGGCACGGTGGCATTTTCTGCATTGCTATCAGCTTTTTCGCCTGCATGGATAATCAGGGCAAACCAATGACTGCCTTTGGCGGAGTCTTGAATATCCTCTAACGATATTGAATTTTGACTTTGCTTAGCGTAAGTATCAAAAATATATTGATACTCTTTTGTTGCATAAGCACTAAAGCGAGAGCGCATTAATTGCTCGGGTGTTTGAGCGTGTTTATGTTGGGTGATTAGTAGCTGACAGCATTGGGCAAATAACAGTGTGGAGCCACAAAAACAAGCTTGTTTTGAATACATAGTAGTAAGACCAACAGGGTAAAAATACAATCGAAAAAATAGAGAGAGTAAGTCTATCATGTTCGTTAAATTCATCCCATAAAATAGGCAACTGGTAGCTTTGCCTTACACTTGACAATAAATTTCATTTATTCTATTCATCACTGTATATTGATTATTAACGCTATGATCAGTATAACGCTAACAAAACATCAAGTTACTTAACCCGTTAAAGACCTTAAATTTATGAAACCTCTGTTATTTAATACCATGATTACCGCCGCTTTAAGTTTTTCTTTAGTTGCCTGTGTCAGCACTGAAATGCCAAACAATAAGGCTTCGAGCGCCGAAACGCCTGCCGCTGCTCTTACATCTACAATAAGTGCATCTAAAATAAATACGCCTAGCATAAGTTCGCCCAAAATAAGTGCGGCTAATTCCGCTAATCTAGATAGCACTATTACCTTAGAGCAAATTATGGCTGATCCAGACTGGTTTGGTCGTGCGCCACAAGCGTGGTACTGGGGCGATGATAGTAATACTGTTTATTATCAGCAAAAACGCTTAGGTAATCCTTTAAAAGATTTGTTTGTTAAAAACCTGTCATCAGATGCTGCTGATAGTAATGGTACTAAGGTAAGCCTTGCTAATATGCATATTGCTGCAGATAAAAATGCCGTGCTTAATTTAGCGGCTAGTCATGAGGTTTATACCTTTAAGGGCAATGTTTTTGTTAAGCAGCTCGCCAGCCAATCGGTACAACAATTAACGTTTACCTCAGCCAATGAAAGTGAGGCAATGTTTTTAACAAACGGTGAAATTGCCTATCGTATTGATAATGTTTTTTATGCCCACAATATGCGTACCGGCCAGATTACCGAGCTGGCTAATTTACAAATGGCTGATAAACCCAAAAGTGTAGAAGCACCAAGTAGTTATTTAGCGAAAGAGCAACATAAGCTTATCGGTTATATTGCTTTACAGCATAAAAACAAGCAACGACGTGCCGAGCAAAAACAAAATTTAGCCAAAGAAAATGCCAGCATAAGCGAAACAAAATTCTATTTTGGCAAAGGTAATATCGTAAGTCATGCCAGTTTATCACCCTCTGGCAGTAAACTGCTGGTTAGTATCGCTTCGGCTAAAGCAAGTCGTGATAAAACCGATATTATGCCTAATTATATTACTGAAGATGGTGTTATTGCCGCTGAAAAAGTGCGGGCACGTGTGGCTAATAATCAAAAATATAAAGAAGAAATTTTTATTGTTGATTTAGCTAAAGGTGAAAAGTCTGCGCTTGCTTATAGCACTTTGCCTGATTTTGATGCCGATGTCTTAGCGGCGGTTAAAAAAGAAAACTATGCCCGAGCAGGCAAGGAATATAGCAGTAAAAAGCAAGCTCGTAATATTCACTTATTACAAATGTGGAATCCGGTGAAATGGAGCGCAGATGGTAGCCAAGTTGCCTTGATGTTAGAAGCTTGGGATAACAAAACCCGTTGGTTAACAACGGTTGATTTTACCCATAACAAGTTAGTGAATCAGCATAAATTACATGATGATGCCTGGATTAACTATGCTTTAAATGAGTTTGACTGGCTAGGTAATGAGGCGCTTTATTATCTGTCTGAAGAAAGTGGTTATTCTCACCTTTATCATAAAATGCTGAAAAACAGTAAAGCTAGCCAGCTTACTTCAGGAAAATTTGAAGTTAGCGAGGTGGCCTTAACGAAAGATCAGCAGCACTTTATTTTTAAAGGTAACCGTAAACATCCGGGTATTTATGAAATATACCAAGTGGACTTAAACAAGAATGTAACCGCGTTAACTGATTTAGGCGGCATGAATGATTACGCGCTAAGTCCAGATGAGTCTAAATTATTAATTGAGCATTCAAGCTTAACTATGCCGCCAGAGTTATATGTAAAAGCACTGGCATCTAATGCAGAAGCAAGCCAAATAACTCATACCGTTTCAGAGCAGTTTAAAGCGATGCCATGGTCAACGCCAAGCATTGTTGCTATTGCTTCCTCTAATCAAAACACTCCTATTTATTCACGGGTTTATTTACCTCATAATTATAATAAAACAGCTGAGAAAAACCGCGCGGTTATGTTTACTCATGGCGCAGGGTATTTACAAAATTCACACCTTGGTTGGTCAGGTTATTTCCGTGAGTTTATGTTCCATTCATTGTTAGTACAGCAAGGTTATGTGGTTATTGATATGGATTATCGAGCCTCCGCAGGTTATGGCCGCGATTGGCGTACCAGTATTTATCGTCAGATGGGAAAACCAGAAGTAGAAGATATGCGTGATGGTGTTAATTGGTTAGTTGACCATGCTAATGTTGATGCTAAACGTGTTGGTACTTATGGCGGCTCTTATGGTGGTTTTTTAACACTGATGTCAATGTTTACCGCCCCTGATTTATTTGAGTCTGGCTCAGCTATTCGTTTGGTCTCAGACTGGGCTTATTATAATCATGGTTACACATCAAACATTTTAAATACCCCAGAAGACGATGCCATTGCTTATGAACGTAGTTCGCCCATTTATTTTGCCCAAGGTTTAGAAAAGCCATTATTAATCAATGCGCCTATGGTTGATGACAACGTATTCTTTGAAGATACTGTGCGCTTAGTGCAACGCTTAATTGAGCTTGAAAAACAAGACTTTGAAACGGCTATTTATCCAGTTGAACCTCATGGTTTTGTACAGCCAAGTTCATGGTTAAATGAATATCGTCGTATATTTAAATTATTTGAAAATACCCTTTAATTGTAACTATTCACCACCGAGCCTTGTTATCTTTGTTATTCTCGGTGTAGTGCATTCGCAACTCGGTGTTCTCTGTGGTAAATATTGCTAAGCTGAATAAATGCAATCGAAGTAGTTCCCGCTAAATTGAAGGCAACTTGTTTACCACCGAGCCGCGATGCTTCACAGAGGGCTCTTCGAGCCTACACCGAGACTTTGTTATCTTTGTTATATTCTCGGTGTAGTGCATTCGCACCTCGGTGTTCTCTGTGGTAAATGTTTCTAAGTTAAATAAATACTTTTACTTTGACTGGTTTGGTAAATCGTCATGAATTCCATCGGGCATAAGGAGGTAAATAATACTAAAAAGTAGCCCGCCTAAAGCTCCCCATAAGTGAGCATCAATAGCGACATTCGCTGCAATTAATGTACTGATATCAGTACTTGCTCCATAAATTTGTTCATGAGCAATTTTGAGCCAAACACCTATAAACAGTAAGTAACCTGTTTTATCCTTAGCGCGAATATCCATGAGTGCACCAAAAACAAAAACACCATGTAACACCCCGGATAAGCCAACATATTGTGTTAAATGGGGGCTAAAATAATAGAGACCTAAACTGGTGATTAGTGCCGCTAACAAAAAGAGTGCAATATAATTTGATTTGCTGTAAAAACGGCCATGTAACAGCCACAGCATAATCAAAGCAGCTAAATTAAGTAATAAGTGATAGTTATTGGTGTGTAAAAAATGACCGGTGAATAAGCGCCATATTTCACCTTGGCCGAGCAACTGTTTTTGATAGACAAAAAAATCAGTGAAGGTATTACCAATCATTCGTTCAAGAATAAACGCGAGTATGGCGATGAGTGCTATCGAACCTACTATCACAGAATGTTGCGGGGCTAATGGCAAGGAAGAGAGTTTCATATATTTTGGCGTTTTTTTGATATAGGTAAATAATGAGCTGCGGTAGATCTTAGATAAGTATACAATTAAATTCAACAATTTATATCGTTAAAAATTTATGTCTCGCACTTTATGTCAACACTGTCAACGACCGACTAAAGCATGTATTTGTACTTTTATCACCGCGATTAGCAACACTATTCCTGTGATTGTTTTACAACATCCTAATGAAGTTAAGCACAGTAAAGGTACCGTAGCCTTACTCGCTAAATCGTTAAAGCGTTGCCAAGTCATTGTTGGTGAAAACTTTAACGATAATGTCGAACTATCACAGCTATTAAATCAGTATCATGCCTTATTACTTTATCCAAGCGAGCAAGCTGAGGTTTTGTCTTGGTCGGCAAGTATTAATCGAGACCAAGTTAAAACGCAGCAAAGGACGAAAACGCAGCAAAAGGAGCGATGTTTAATCCTACTTGACGGTACTTGGAAGAAAGCCTATCGCATGTTTATGTTATCTGAAAAATTACAGGCGCTGCCGCAAGTTTGTTTACCAGAAAAACTCGCCAACAGTGGTCAATATTTAATTCGAAAAGTGGCAAAAGCAAACGCGCTGTCAAGCCTTGAAGCATGTTGTTATGCGTTAGCATTATTGGAAAATAGTGATGAAAGCAAAGAAGAAAATGGGGAGGAATCCTTAGATTTAAGTCGATATCTGCCACTGCTAAATAAATTTGCACAGTTTAATCAATTTCAGTTATTGTTTAGGCAAAATCAAAACCATTAATTGCTATTAATTCCGTTCATACCTTTTATATTAAGATAAAATCAAAAATATGATCTCAAAAAAACTTATAGCCTTATCTGCTGCGAGCTTATTACTATTTACTTCGGCAGCTATTGCTAATCCACCTAACCAACACAGAGAAGTCCGAGAGCCAGAAGCTGCAACGGGTTATGTTGACAAAAAAGCGGTAAAAGGCAACAAGTTTATGGTGGTTGCTGCCAACCCTTATGCCAGTAAAGCAGGTTTTAGTATATTGCAACAAGGCGGTAGCGCTGTTGATGCGGCTATCGCGGTAGAGTTAGTATTGGCCCTTGTTGAACCACAATCTTCAGGTATTGGTGGTGGCACATTCATGCTTTATTGGGATAATAAAAAGCAAAAAATGACCACTTTTGATGGCAGAGAAACCGCGCCAGCGGCGGCAACAAGTGAATTGTTTTTAGATAAACAAAGAAAGCCATTAAAGTGGATAGATGCTGTCGTAGGAGGGCGCGCTGTTGGCGTTCCAAGTATGATGGCAACCTTAAAAAAAGCCCACGATAAATATGGCAAGTTAGCTTGGCCTGTTTTGTTTGAGCAAGCGATTACGCTGGCAGAACATGGTTTTGTCGTTTCGCCACGTTTAGAAAAATTACTTGGCATGAACTTTAATCCCGGCATACACACCTTGCCAGAAATTAACCAATATTTTTTCCCCAATGGTAAATCAGTTAAAGCTGGTGATTTACTGGTTAATAAAAAATTAGCCAAGGTTTTTCGTAGTATTGCCAAAGACGGTATTGAGGTTTTTTATAAAGGTTGGATTGCTGAAAAGATTGTCGAAAAAGTACAAAACTCAGCTATTTCACCGGGTTTGCTTACCATGAAGGATATGGCCGCTTATCAAGTGAAAGAACGTGAGCCTGTATGTGGTAGTTACCGTGAATATAATGTTTGTGGTATGGCGCCGCCTAGCTCTGGTGGTATTGCAGTTATTCAAATGCTTGCCCAGCTACAACGTTTTGACTTGGCTCAATACCAACCTAATGATGCCCAAGCTATGCACTTATACACACAAAGTGCTCGTTTAGCCTTTGCTGATAGAAACCGTTATATCGCTGATGCTGATTTTGTTTCTGTGCCAACAAAAGGCTTAATCTCACCTGAATATATGGCTAAGCGAGCGGCATTAATAAACCCTAAAAAAGATATGGGCAGGGCGGTGTCAGGAGTTCCTGAGGGCGCGTTAGCATTAGCTGATGATTCAGCCATTGAGCGCCCCTCTACCAGCCACTTCTCTATTGTTGACGAACAAGGTAATGCGGTGTCAATGACGAGTAGTATTGAAAATGGTTTTGGCTCGGCATTGATGGTGGAAGGTTTTATTCTAAATAACCAACTAACCGACTTTTCATTAGCGCCTAAGCAAAATGGTCATTGGGTGGCAAATAGAGTGCAAGCAAACAAACGCCCTAGAAGCTCTATGGCACCAATGATGGTGTTTAATAAAGACAACTCCCTTAAATTATTAGTTGGCTCACCGGGTGGTAGCAGAATTATTAATTATGTTGCTCAAAATATTATCGGTGTACTTGATTGGCAACTGGATCCCCAACAAGCGGCTAATTTACCTCATGTAACTAATCGAAATCACATCACTACGCTAGAGCGCGGTACACCAGCTGAGTTATTAAAGCCAGCACTTGAAGCCAAAGGGCACAAAGTGCAGCTTCGTGATTTAAACAGTGGCGTGCATGCTATTGAGGTCACCAAAAATGGCTTGATCGGCGGTGCAGATCCGCGTAGAGAAGGTTTAGTCTTGGCGCAGTAATTTGAGTGCTATCTGTAGTCTGAAACGGTTGTCATTGAAAAATGATAGCCGTTTTCAATTTTGGCGTAGAGTGGTTTGATTAGCTCTAATGATTTAGCGTATCAAAGTGGTTGTTTTGATTTTTAAAGTCATAATATCAAAGCTTTTGGTTGTTTTTTTTATCTAGTAGTACCGTATAATTAGAGTTAAAGTTAGGATTGGAGTGAAAAATTACTTAACAATAAACAATGTAAAAGTGTTTTTATATTCAATCTCTAGTTCTTTTAACTTATCAATATGCTGAGCCTCTATGATGGTGTTTTTTGTTAATAGAACATTGTGATTATTATTCATTAGGTTTTGGGCTAATATGTTGCCAATATTGAGTTGTGCAACATTTACTGGATATTCAATGGTTCCTTCTATTGCATTAGGCATTTTTTCAAGTAGTTTTAAAAACAAACTTACTACTGACGGATCGAATTTTGTTTTTGATAATTTTTTAATTCTATGCTTTGCTTCAATAATTGAAATAGGTATTTGGGTTTGCCTCCCTATCACTAAATCATCAAATGTCGATATAACACTTATGATCCTAGAGCCTAGCGGTATTTCCTCTTTGGATAAATGATTGGGTACTCCTAAGCCATTATAATATTCGGGTATACACTTGATAATATGGGCAACATGGCTTAATTCATTCACCTTTCGCAATAATTGGTAGCCTTCACCATAAAAAGAATTATATAACGTTTTTTCTTGTTGACTTAACAAGTCAGAAGAAACAGACAATATTGATTGTGGAACAAGTAACTTTCCTGTTTCATAAAGTAAGCCTGTTATATATATTTGAAAAGTTTCTAATTTCCCACAACTGGATTGTTCAGCAATAAGCCTTGCTTGTCCAGCAACTCTATAATTATGCCTACTTTCATCTAGAGTGTGATGTGAAATAATCTCGGCATACAGATCTATAAAAGTTGAAAATGTTCTTTTTAATCGAACAAAGCTTTTAGCTTCTTTGTATGAAAGTAGTGCTAATTTTTCCTTTCCTTTATCAACCTCTAGCTCTAATGCATTATTCAAAAGGGATAACTCGGCATTTTTTTCTATATTCTTCTGTAATAATTTTTTTGATTTTGTTTCAGAAATAAATAAATCATAAGCTAATTTAAGTTCTGAAACTAGCTTGTCGTTATTCCACGGTTTAGTAAAGTAGTGAGAAATTTTTCCTTCATTGACCGCGGCAACCGTTAAATTTATATCGGCATGACCAGTTAATAAAAAGCGTTTAGATCTCTGGCTAATTTCTGTGATTTTAGATAAAAATTTTGCACCATCCATTATTGGCATACGCATATCCGATATCACTAATGGAACAGGGTTACTTTGATAGAACTCAAGTGCAGCAATAGGATCAGAGAACAAATGTAACTCAAACTTGTTACGTAATAATCTTTTCAAAGCATTCAGTACTTCTTCCTCATCATCAACGATTAATAACTCTGGTTTGAACATATCTTTTATTCCTGTCACAACAAGGTTTGTTTACAAAAAATTATAACTAAACATTAGCTTAATTTAGCATCCCTAAAACCCATGTTTAATATCATATATATTATTATCATTTTGCAACAAACTCTCTTATTTTGAGAAAAATGTTCTATGCTTAACCATAACAACATTATTGATTAAAGCGAGTTTAATTGCATGAGAGCCATTCATGAGTAACCAGCCTGTTTTAGTGCTTGTTGATGACGATGCAGATGTTTTAGCCGCACTGAAAAGAGCTTTACATAGCCTATCAGCAGAGATTTATAGCTTTCAATCTGTATTAGATGCTATTAATTTCTGTGATTCTACACGTCCAGATGTTGTTGTTTCTGATCAACACATGCCAGAATTAGATGGTTGTGATTTTTTAGAAAAAGTCAAAAAGCGTTGGCCCGATTCGCAAAGAATTATTCTATCTGCATACAATGACTTTCAAAAAATTTCATCCGCTTTCAATTCAGGTGCTGTTGATAGGTTTATTTGCAAACCATGGGATAACAAAGAACTTATTTTCATTCTCAATAAAGCTATTAATACTCCTCGTGAAAATAGTTTTACTGCAAATACCGAATTGTTTGATATTCCCGTCAATTTTCATGGAATTATTTCTGCAGATGAAAGTATGCTTGACCTTTTTAATAGTATAAAACATGCCGCAACAACTAATGCTCCTTTATTTGTGATGGGAGAGACAGGAACAGGAAAAGAGCTCGTTGCCCGTGCATGTCATCATGAAGGTTTTCATAAAACAGAGCCTTTTGTCGCAGTAAATTGTGCTAACTTTACTGAACATTTGATTGAGTCCCAATTATTTGGTCATGTGAAGGGAGCATTTACGGGGGCGGTAACCAATCAAGAGGGCTTATTCTCTGCTGCAAAACAAGGCACATTATTTTTAGATGAAATCTGCTCTTTACCTATCTCTTTACAAGCAAAATTACTGAGGGTTATTCAAGAAAGAGAATTTTGTCCTCTTGGTACCCATAAAGTGCAAAAATTTCATGCTCAAATAATTTCAGCATCATCAAATTCTATCGGTAATGCATTACTTAATGGCGAGTTTAGAGAGGATTTATATTATCGATTAAATGTAATTACGATAGCCTTACCGCCATTAAGGGAGAGAGGTACTGATTTACTATTGATCGCGAAATACTTTTTAAAAAAATTTTCAAAGATTGAAAAAAAACAATTTATAAAATTGTCGCGAGATACTATCAAAATAATTTGTTCCTATGATTGGCCGGGTAATATAAGACAATTAGAAAATGTCATTCACGGTATGGTTATTCTCAACTCGGGTACAGAAATTAATGCTGAAATGATTATTAAATCACTATCAACGACAGTTAGTATTTCTTTAAATAGAAAGTTGTCAAAAGGGCTACCTTCTAATACCGAAAATCTTGTAAATAATGCTGAGAGGATAAACCAAGGTACACAGCATAAAAATCAAGTAATACAACCGTTATGGCTTGTGGAAAAAAATGCTATTGAATCAGCAATATCTTTTTGTAGTGGCAATGTGCCAAAAGCTGCTGCGTTATTAGAAGTGAGTCCTTCAACCCTTTATCGCAAAAAGCAAAACTGGTAATTCTATAATGAAAATCTAACGGGTAGTGCTCATCATCGTTACCTTAATATGTGTGTGGCTCCCTGAATTCAGCATGCTCACGCTTAACCTGATTTTAGTTGATCAGGTCATATCGCCATCAACCAAAATTATTCATTCACAGTAACCTACGTTGCTGATAATATTTAATGACTTTTAAATAGTCGTGATAAAGAACATTACTGGTAAAACTTTTTATGCCTAGCTCTGTTATTTTAGGTAAAAAAACCGCTTGTAACTCGGCATCTGGGTTTATTAATAATAGAGCTGTCCCGTGGTTAACTTGATGAAGTTGCTCGCTTTTTTCTACTAAAACCGTATCTTCACCTTCCATAGCCTGCTTATCGTCACTATTTTCGTAACCTCCGGTAATCTCAACTTTTATGCCTAAACTTTGTTGAAAATTTTCAGCATTTGCCAAGGAGTTGGCTCGCATAGCAACAAACTTTTCTGAAAAATAATGAATATATTGAGTCAGTATTTGTTGAGTATCTCTATCTGGGTCAACGGTATAAAAGATAAATTGTGTGTCTAAACTCTTATGGCTGGCGCTGAGCAAGTCGTCAAGCTGGGTTAAGGTGAATAAAGTGGTTGGGCAAATATCAGGACAGTGAGTATAACCATAGGTAATAAAATGCCAACCTCCCAAGAAGTAATCACGATTAACAGCCTGTCCCTGATGGTTGGTTAATTGAACCTCTGTTAATTGCTGTGCTGTTTTTAATACTACGCCCTGTATTTTTGGTAATTCAACTCCCGTGTGAGCATAAGTATTAGTAGTTAAGCGATAAAAATATATCGTTGAGGCAACGATAACTAAAATAGGCAGTATCGCTAATGCTTGTTGCCAACTAGACAATTTTTTTATCATTATTTTCATCTTGATTTACCACCAGTGAAGGGCCAAGCGATCAACTAATAAAGCCACAAATAATGCAATTAAATAATAAATTGAAATACGAAATGTTTTCAATGCTAATTGATTATTGGCTGCTATTTTTAATTGAATGGCATAATAGCCAAACCACAACCCCAACAGTAAAACCAATGATAGGTAAAGCTCACCAGAGTAGTGAAAAAAATAGGGGAGTAAACTGGCTATCACTGTTGCTAAGGTATAAATAACAATGCAAGTTTTAGTGTAGTCAACGCCTTTAATTACCGGCAACATGGGTACGTTAGCTTGTCGATAATCTTCAAGTCTGTCTATTGCTAAGGGCCAGAAATGGGCAGGTGTCCACAGGAAAATAATCAAAGTCAATAATAATGGTTCCAGCTCAATATTATTGGTGATACTTGTCCAGCCAAGTAATGGCGGTATAGCACCAGCAAAGCCGCCATAAACAATGTTTTGTGGGGTTTTATGTTTTAAAAAACAGCTATAAATGACAGCGTAGCCAATAAAGCCAGCTAAGGTTAGTAACGCGGTTAAGGTATTAATATAGGTTAATAATAAAAACATTGAACTAGAGGCTAAACTGGCGGCAAAAAACAGTGCCTGTTTATTGCTAATACGTTGAGTAACTAAAGGTCGCCATTGTGTTCTTTGCATTTTTGCATCAATGTTTACATCAATAATGTGATTGATAACCGCCGCAGCACTAGCAGCAAAGCCGATAGCAATATTAGCGATTAACATCAACTTAAGATCAAAACGATGCTCACTGGCCAGATACATGCCAACCATAGCGGTGATCAATATCATCAACACTACTTTCGGTTTGCATAATGCAAGGTAATCTCGCCACGCTGTTTTTCATTTGCTCTTCTTAACAGCATAGCTGTAATATCAAGGATTAAAAAACGACAAAATGCGGGTAATAAAGACATAATCAGCCTCACTAGACATCAAGGCAATAAAAATTAAAATAGCAATGGGCGGTAAAAATAATAATAATTTAACCGCCATACGCTCCCATGCTAAGTGCATAAATATCATGATAATTAAACCGGCTTTTAAAAACATAAAAGCCAATATAAGTGTCCATCTGAGTACGCCTTGAAATTGAAAATAGTCGACCATATAAGAGCAAGCACTTAAGACAAAAAGTAATAACCATACTTTCAAGTACAAACTGATTGGGTGCTGCTCAGGTTGTGATGCAACATGCTGAGTTTCGGTAGGTTGCTTCATTATACTTGCCTCACCATAAGTAGAAAAATGCAAAAATGAATACCCAAACTAAATCAACAAAGTGCCAATATAGCCCAGTAATTTCAACGATGTGATAACCTTGCTTGTCATACTTTCCTTGGCTAACACGTTTGGCAATCACGCTAAGATAAATAACACCAGCACTGACGTGTAAACCATGAAAACCGGTGATCATAAAAAATGCCGCGCCAAATTGATTAGCGCCCATTGGGTTTTCCCAAGGCCGTACGCCTTCTTCTACTATCAATTTGGTCCACTCAAAGGCTTGCATGCCAATAAAACTAGCGCCTAATAATGCGGTTGCTAGCATTAAATAGACTGTTTTTTTCTTGTTTCCTTGATAGGCATAATTAACTGCCATGGCCATAGTGCCGCTGCTAGTGATTAGAATGAAAGTCATAATGGCGATTAATACTAAGGGGATGTGATGGCCGGCAATCGTTAACGCAAAAACTTCACTTGGATTAGGCCAAGCAGCGGTTGCAGACATACGTACATTCATATAACTGGTCAGAAAAATACTAAAGATAAAGGTATCGCTTAGTAAAAATATCCACATCATCAACTTGCCCCATGGCATGTCAAAAGATTGTTTATCTGCGCTCCAATCGTTTACGACACTTTGCCAAGGCGAGGCATTATTACCTTGACTATTATCTTGATTATTATCTTGGTTTTCGGTTTGATTGATTTTTCGATGTTTATCATTTGGCATAAATCCTCCTTAGAAGCCACAAATCAAGGCAATAGTGTTGAAGGTGTCCGCATCACTGGTTAACAAAAAAAATAAAAATAACCAAATGAAAAATAAATAGTGCCAATAAAGCGCACACAGCTTGAGGCGAGAAGCTAACTGCTGATAAGAGTAGCTAAAAGCAAAGAGCCAAATACAACGCATAAATACCAACACGCCGCCAATAATATGTAAAGCATGAACGCCAGTAAGTAAAAAGTAATAACTGTTGGCGGGGTTGGTCGTGATATAAAAACCTGACTGATTTAGTTGCTGCCAAACCTGAACTTGGCCACTGATAAACAGTAAAGTAAATAATGCGGTGGCGGTTAATGAAACAATGATGGCGTATAGGCTTTGCTGCAGAGCAAATTTTTTCGCTAAAATAATACTAATACTGGCCAATAATAAATAAGCACTGTTTTGCCATAAAATATCGGCATTGGTAAACGGTAACCACGGCTCTCCCGACAAGGCTTGGAAGTCAAAAGACTGGGTACGCTGTAAAAAAGTGACGGTAAATAAGAAAAATATCACTGTGATCACCGCTAAAAAAAATTGTAACGCGGTACTCGCGGATTTTTCTCTATTTTGCGCAGCAAAGGGCAGGTTAGTTTGTTGCGCTAATGTTGTCGGCAACCAAGGTTTTTCTTGTAAAGACTTTAAAATAGGCATTAATTCTCTCCCTGATTATTTTTTCTCACACTCGTAAAGTATTCAACCTCATCAGGGGATACATTTTGTGGAATAAAATCATCTTTAACCTCAGGGACACTATAATCGTATGCCCAACGGTAAACCTGAGGTAATTGTTTGCCCCAATTACCATGGCCAGGAGGAAATTGTGCTGTTTGCCATTCTAGTGAAGTTGCTTGCCAAGGGTTTTTCCCTGATTTCTTACCTTTAAAAATACTCCATATTACATTAACAATAAAAATCAATTGTACTAAAGCAACAATAATGGCCGATACCGTAATACCCGCGTTAAGTGTTTGGGCTGAATCAGGAATAAATTCGGTATTTCCCATGGCATAATAACGGCGTGGCACACCTAAAAAACCTAAATAATGCATTGGCAGATAGATGGCATAAGTACCTAAAAAGGTACCCCAAAAGTGAAATTTTCCCAGCTTATTATTTAAAAATCGGCCCGTTAATAACGGAAACCAATGATAAATAGCTGCAAATAACACCATTATTGGCGATACGCCCATCACCATGTGAAAATGAGCAACAACAAAAAAGGTATCAGACAAAGGTAAATCTATGACGACATTGCCTAACATTAGCCCAGTTAAACCACCATGAGTGAAGGTGAAAATAAAACCGATCGCAAATAACATTGGTACCGTCAGGTGGATATTTCCGCGCCATAACGTTAACAGCCAGTTATAAACTTTTAAAGCCGTTGGAATAGCAATAATAAGTGTGGTGGTAGCAAAGAAAAAACCAAAATACGGATTCATGCCGCTAACGTACATGTGGTGTGCCCAAACAACAAAACTTAAACCACCAATGGCGATAATGGCCCACACCATCATGCGATAACCAAAAATGTTTTTTCTAGCATGTATGGCTATTACGTCAGAAACCATGCCAAAAGCAGGTAAGGCAACTATGTAAACTTCAGGATGGCCAAAAAACCAAAACAAGTGCTGAAACAATATTGGGCTGCCGCCACTATGCTCTAAAGTTTCTCCTAATGATAAAATTGCTGGCATAAAAAAGCTGGTGCCAATAACCTTATCAAAGATCATCATAATGGCACTGACTAACAAGGCTGGGAAAGCTAAAAGCCCTAAAATTGTTGCAACAAAAATTCCCCAAATCGTTAAAGGCATACGCATTAACGTCATGCCTTTCGTTCTCGCCTGTAAGATAGTGGTGACATAATTTAATCCCCCCATGGTAAAAGCGACAATAAAAATGCCTAAGGATACAAGCATTAATAAAATTCCTGCATGTTCACCCGGCGTGCCACTTAAAATGGCTTGCGGTGGATATAAAGTCCAACCAGCACCCGTGGGGCCGCCACTAACAAAAAAGCTAGCGAGTAATACCAAAACGGACAATAAATAGGTCCAATAACTCAGCATATTCAAGTAAGGAAACACCATATCTCTTGCCCCCACCATGAGTGGGATTAAATAGTTGCCAAAACCGCCTAATAACAATGCCGTTAATAAATAAATCACCATGATCATGCCGTGCATGGTGACAAATTGCAGATAAGATGAGGGATCAATAAATGAAAATTCGTTAGGGAAACCAAGTTGCAGGCGCATCAAACCTGACAATACTAAGGCCACTAGACCTACCGCTATTGCCGTGATCGAATATTGAATGGCGATAACTTTATGATCTTGACTCCATATATATTTAGCCAAGAAACTACTAGGATGGCTTGATTGATCTACTTGATCAGCAATTGCCACATTTCCCATTTCTGTCATTGCATGCTCCTACCGTATTTCAGAGATAAATTCACCTAGCATTAGAGAATGAATCGATATAACTCACCACATCATTAACAGCCTGTTCATCATGTAAAATCTTTGACATCAATATCATTTGTTTACCATAGAGATCTGCGGGGTGTGTTCCCCGAATACCTTGTTGGTAAGCGTTAATTTGTCGCTTTAAATACCAAGCATGTTGTCCGGATAATTTTGGCGCGTTCATGGCAAAAATTCCTTGCCCATACTCGCCGTGGCAATAGGCACAGTTTTTATAAAACGATTTGCCTTTAATGGCATCACCGGTAGTCACAGACATATTTTTAATGGGTTCTTTTTCAATGATAGCGTTTTCAAGAGGACTTTTTTTTGTAGGAACTTTTTTTATAGGAGTTAAAGCGCTAAGGTAGGCGCTAACGTCGGTAATGGCTTTATCATCAACTAATAAAGCTGACATGGCGGCCATTTGTTGGCCATATAAGTCATCATTATTTTGGCCTCTGATCTTTTGTTTGAAGTAACTCAATTGTCTATGTAAATACCAACGACTTAAACCAGCTAGTTTAGGTGCATTCATCGCTTTATTGCCCTGGCCATCAATGCCATGACAAGAAACACAGCCGGCATAATGTTGTTTGCCTTGCACTATATTTGCGTTGTCGTGAGTTAAGCTTTCACTAAAGGTAGGTAAACTGGCGAGCCAAGTTTGATAGTCATTGGCCGAGTCAACTTTAACATAGCCGCGCATGGTAAAATGAGCAATGCCACAGAGCTCTTCACACAGCAGTTCGTAGCGCCCTAATTTAGTTGGGGTAAACCAAACAAAAGTAACGGCACCGGGAACTAAATCCATTTTTACTCGAAATTGTGGTACCGCAAAATTATGCAAAACATCTTTTGAGCGTAACAGCACCTTGACTGGCTGATTAATAAGTAGATGTAACTCATTGCTTTTTACCAGTAAATCATCAGTGCCGTTAACATCATTGACATTAATGCCAAACGGGTTTTCCTCGCTAATTAAGGTTGTTGCGGTTTTACCTAATTTACCATCTTGGCCGGGTAGGCGATAACTCCAATGCCATTGCTGACCAACTACTTCAACAATTTTATTGTCTTTAGGTACTGAAATGAACTGACCCCAAACAACAAGGCCTGGCGCTAGCATTGCCGCCACACCAAGCGTCGTAACTAAGGTCAGCCAGACTTCTAGTTTGCTGTTTTCAGGTTCATAATCAGCGCGTCTATTCTTATTGTGACGAAATTTAAAAATAGCAAAGGAAAGAAATAGGCTTACCGCGACAAATACTGTACCGACAACCCACAGAGAAATATTAATGGTGTCATCAATTGCTTGCCAATTAGAGGCTAGTGGGGTGAACCACCAAGGGCTAATAACATGAAAAACTAATGTGGCAATAACTAGTAAAATAATAACAATGGCTATCGTCATAACACATCCTTTTTAAAGTTACAGCACTTGAACTAGGTGGTTAATTATTGACCTCTTCAGTTATTAACATAGACCATTTTTGATAAAGTAGCGAAAGGAAGGTTAAGAAAATGTGGATAAATTATTTACAAAATTTCAATGTTTCTCTTTAAGTTCTCAGTTGATTATTTTTAGGAGCACAACCAATCACAAAACAGCTTGGCTAATATTTTTACAAGCTGTTTTGTGCTGAAAGTACTGCTGACACCCTAACAATCTGATGCGCTAAGGCATACTTTTCATAAATCGTTTAAAGTTGTCTTGCGCTCGAATAACCCAATTAGGCGTTGATTCACCAAAACCAGACATACCGACATTCGGGTGAGTTTTCATTACGGCAGCTAATGCCAGTTCTTGGCTAGGCTCTGCATCAACAAACAAGATATGTTTACCATTATGCAGCACTTCCTGAAAACGTTTAAAATTGATATTGGGTTGTTGAATGCCAATAAAGCCACCTTCCCATGTACAAAAACCTAAGATGATGATCGCTAGAAATATAAAGGGCATCCAGCCTGCTGATGATTGATGCCAATTTAACAAGTAGGTAATCGATAGGAGTATACAGGCACCGATTATACCAACGACAGCACCTAACTCGGTAGAATGTACCACATCTTGTTTTAACACCGCGGCAACTTCATGTAGATGATGATTTTCCACTGCAGTATCATTTTCACTTAATACATGAATTTGTGGTTCGGTGAACCCTTGTTGTTCAAGTTCACTTTCAACTTTTTCCAATTCACTAAGGTCATCGGAAACAAAATAATGTCTTAACATAATAAACCTCATTCAAGCTATTTATATATTATTGCTCCCTGTATCAAGTGAATCGACGGATAGACCTGATAATTTATTCTTATAAAGGTAAGTATAGCAAAGTTTAAAGAACTGCTATGGCAAGGTAATAGAGAATTATTAAGCTCCGTTTGATAACAAACGAGTAGCTTAGTTGTGGGCTAATATCGTTATACTTCTTTTTTATCAAGTGCCGTTTATCACTCACTTCAGTCTGCATTGTTATGGCTTTTGAACTACACTAATAAAGGTAGCTAAGAGTGGTGTTTGATATGTTTCACTGCATGTATCGTATAGCTTTATTATTCTTGTTGTTAAGCGCTCAATTAATGGCTGGGCAAACAGCAATAGCCAGTGCGACCAAAATGCCAGTGCCAGTGTTAGCGATTAAAGGCGCTATTGGACCCGCAGTGGGGGATTACATTAGTCAAGAAATTATCCTCGCTAACACTCAGCCACAGATCGAAGCCATAATTTTAACGCTAGATACACCCGGTGGCCTCAGTTCCAGCTTGCGGCTGATCAACCAACAAATTCTCAACTCTAAAATTCCTATTATTTGTTTAGTTTATCCACAAGGAGCCAGAGCTGCTAGTGCCGGAACCTATATTCTTTATGCTTGTCATATAGCTGCCATGGCTTCAGCAACGACTCTTGGAGCAGCAACCCCTGTGATGATTGGTGGCGACTTTCCTGCAGGCCAAAAAGCTGCAGAAAAACCAGCAGAGCCAACGGCAATGGAAAAAAAAGTATTAAATGATTCGGTGGCTTATATTCGCTCGTTAGCACAATTACGTGGTCGCAATGAAGAGTGGGCGGAATTAGCAGTGACCGAAGCTGCCACCATGTCGGCTCAAGAAGCTCTGGCGGCTAATGTGATCAACTTGATTGCACAAACCCCTGAGCAATTATTATTGGCGCTTGATGGCAGTGTTATTACCATCAATGAACAGCAACATGTACTTAAGCTCAGTGACCTTGTCTTAGAGTACCGAAAACCCGACTGGCGTAATCAATTTATTGCCACGATTACCAATCCCAATATTGCTTATATTTTAATGTTGCTTGGTATTTATGGTCTGCTGTTGGAATTTTATAGCCCAGGCATCAGTATTGCTGG
>MAAC01017528.1_pt1 | contig 38098 bp, 38 predicted proteins | sample 1115981 | NCBI WGS metagenome assembly MAAC01 (sample SAMN04961126, study PRJNA320927) | seawater metagenome | isolation source: sample BD02T64 sea water enriched with oil for 64 days | place: USA:Gulf of Mexico | collected 2013-07-27 | reverse complement strand
TTTATAAAATTTGCTATTGGGTGTGACTTTACCTAAATGTTTCTGCTGACTTTAAAATTTAATATTAATTTAAAATTTAAAGAATCATGAAAAATTTTATAATTATGGGGATTTTGTTATTCACATTATTCTCTTGTACTAATAATGAAACAATAGATGATATCCAAACAGAAGTCTTTGATGTGCCAGAAGTCACTAAAGACGCAATTATTAATGCGCCTTTAAGCCAACAAATGGAATACAAAAGATATCATATGGAGGTGCTGGCATCTTGGATAGGAAAAAATAGCGAGGAGATAAGAACGATGGCTTCTAGTCAAAAAACTTCAAAGACTGGTGAAGCTCAAATTTTTTTGATTGAGGATTTGGTATTTAATTTAATAGAACGAAAAGGAACAAATAAAGGGTCTAAAGGGTCCGATACAGATGAGAATTTAGAGAAGGTAAAAAACTCTTTAAACGCTTTTAAGGAATTGGGAGGAGAAAGTTGGTATCCTACAGTATTTCAAAAAAGTGATTTATCTAGTGAATCTAGAAGCACTAATAAATTGGGCTAGCTCTTGAAGAGCTAGCCCTTTAAAATTTAAAACAATGATAAAAAAAACAACCCTTTTACTACTTTGTTTAATAAGTTTAGAACTATGTGCACAAAAATCATATGATATAAACAATCGTCAAGGAGGATTGTTTTTTTCTGTAGGATCTGAATATAGAATTACACCAATTTATTCAATGGATGCTAGCTTATCAGGTTTTGTTCCTGTAAGTGTTGATCTTCAAAATTCTGGTGTCGCTTTTTTTTATGCTTTCGACTATTTTGTAACTAAAAATTTATCTTTAGGTTTTTCTAATAGCATTAGGTATGATTTGCATATGTTACCAATTGATGAAATAGAAGGAGATTTTGGTGTTAGAGCTGCTGATAAAACATTTATTTTTGGTTTTCATTTTTACTTAAATTATCATGTTAAAGTGTTTGAAAATTCTGAGCTTTTTATTCGTTTGGGAAAATCTTTTTTAAATGGAGGTACTGAATTTAGAGAAAAAGCATCTTTTTATGATGACAATGGTGATCTACTTGCCTCACTCTTTACTCAAGAAGATTTCGAATATCAACCTTGGAATTTTGGGATAGGATACAAAAAGAATAAAGTTAGTTTAATGCTAGGGGCATACACAACTTCAGTTACTAATTATTTTAATGATGGTTCTGCATTTATCGTTCCTTATGTACAATTTAAATACAATTTAGGTAAGTTGTAATTTTTTTTTCATTTAAATAGTTTGTCTATAAACTGAAGTTTTATGATTTAGTTGATCATGTCCAAATATTTTAATGTTTTTATTGTCAATATTGATTTCGACAAGCTACCCCGTCAAATTAATTTTTAAGGACTTTTAAAACGCTTTAATTTTTAAAAGATTAGTCACGTTTTATGTTTATTTTAAAATTAATAAGTTTCTAAAAACATCAATATCTACAATATTTCCCATGATTTTATATGGTGATTTTTAATGAGTTTTTTCAATGTCCAGTGTAACAATTTTATTTGGTTGACGTCTTATATGTATAAATCAATCAAAATTAATCAATCATGGAATTAGTATTAACACAACAAGACATTGAACCATTACCCAAACAGAAAAAAGAAGTATTTACTTTTAAAAATGAAGGCTTATTAAGTTCGAATTACAAGAAAGAAACTTCTAAAAATTTCTTTTACTCAAATCCAAAATCTGTATTTGGAATTAAACAACGTATTAAGAGCAATCAATTTCAACTTACATCAAGTATTGAAACTATCTTAAAACTTTCTGTTTTTGTTATTGCAATGGTAATTGTTATGAATTAGACTGCCCATTGGAAGCTTAACTGCGTTTAGAAACAATATTCTCAAACTCTTTTATTTTATTATATAGTTAATTATTTAGTGATTCAATTCACTAAAAGGATATCTATTATCTGAAATTATCATTTAACTTTTAATACTTAAGATTATGGGATTTGGAGGATCGGCCGCAGTGATGGTTACAATAATGAAAAACAATGGGAATTTAAGAACGAAAAGCCGGAGTTTGATTTTCCAGAAGCAACACCAAAAGTTCTAAGCGACATTCGTGAGCGCTTAAAACACGAGAATAATAAAATTAGAAAGCGAAGAATACTAATTTTTTAGTTATTGTAAGCTTGATAATAACAGCAATTATAATGTTTAATTAAAATTAGAATATAACATATGTAGAAAATTTCATTTTAGAATTAGTTAGTCATATAATCTCAATAGTTGAGATTATATAAAAAAAGAAAGCCACAACTGTAGCAAGAGTTGTGGCTTTTTTATTAAGTTTCGTGTTCTAGTTTAAACTTTCTTTAATACGTTTAATTGCCTCTATCAATTGATCTTGTGAAGCAGCATACGAAATACGGATACAATCAGGATTTCCAAATGCTTCACCAGTTACTGTAGCAACCAGTGCTTCTTCTAGAAGGTAAAGTGAGAAATCGGATGCATTATTTATGGTTTTACCTCTAAAAGTTTTTCCAAAAAATGAAGATATATTTGGGAATACATAAAAGGCACCTTCTGGTGTGTTTGTTTTAAATCCTTCAATATCGTTGAGCAGCTCAAGTACCAAATCTCGACGTATTTTAAACTCGTCAATCATAAACTGTACTTTAGAAGGAGAAGCTTTCATTGCGGTGATTACAGCACGTTGTGCAATACAATTAGCACCACTAGTTATTTGGCCTTGCATTTTATTACAAGCTCTTGCAATTTCTGTAGGAGCACCAATAAATCCAATACGCCATCCCGTCATTGCGAATGCTTTAGACACACCATTTACAGTAATGGTTCTGTTATACATGTCTTCAAATTGAGCCATGCTTGCATGACCACCAACAAAGTTGATATGTTCATATATTTCATCAGAAACCACATATATATTTGGATGATTTTGTAAAACATCAGCCAATGCTCTTAATTCGGCTTTACTATATACAGAGCCACTAGGGTTGCAAGGTGAGCTAAACCAAATCATTTTAGTATTAGGAGTAATGGCAGCTTCCAATTGGCTGGCTGTCATTTTAAAGTCGGTATCAATAGCAGTTTTTACTTCGACAGGAACGCCTTCATTAAGCTTTACAATGTCACTATAACTTACCCAATATGGACATGGTAAAATAACTTCATCACCTTTATTTAACATCACAGCAGCAATGTTTGCTAAAGATTGTTTGGCACCTGTAGATACTACAATTTGCGGTAAAGTATACGTTAGGTTATTATCACGCTTAAACTTAGTAATGATGGCTTCTTTTAACTCAACATATCCATCAACGGGGGTATACGAATTGTAATCATCATTGATCCCCTGAATAGCGGCATTTTTAATAAAATCGGGAGTGTTAAAGTCTGGCTCACCAAGACTCAGTCCAATAATATCCTTTCCTTCGGTTCTTAATTCTCTTGCTTTAGCTGCCATCGCTAAAGTAGCAGACGTTGACATGTTTAAAATTCTGTCTGAAAGTAGGCTCATTGTATTTGTGTGTTTCGTTATGCAAATATTAAGCTAGTTTAGGTTTTCTTCCTAATACTTTTAGCTGATTATAGTGTTCGGCTACAGCTGTCCAAAATGAATTGTACTCATTATAAGGTAAGCTAAATTCTTTTGCAGTGTCCTTCACTATATTTGCTAATTTTTTGTAGTGTACATGACTAATGTGAGCAAATAAATGATGCTCAACTTGTCTGTTTAATCCACCAGTATAAAATTCTACTAACCAACTTTTAGGAGAAAAATTTGAGGTAGTAAATAGTTGGTGAATAGCCCAAGTGTTTTTCATATTACCATTTTCATCTGGTAATGGCATTTCTGTATTTGGCATCACATGTGCCAATTGAAAGATTACGCTTAAAATTACTCCAGCAGTATAATGCATTATCAAGAAACCTATTAAAACTTGCCACCACGCAAATCCTAAAAATAATGGTAAAACAACCCAAACCGCATAATATACTATTTTACCAATAATTAATTTGGTCCATTGTGTAGCAGGGTTAGGGAATTTACCATAGGATAATTTACGTTTCAAATATAGATAAGTCTGTTTAAAATCAGTGGTTATTGCCCAATTTGCAGTTAATAGCCCATATAAAAAGAAGGCATAATATTTTTGATATCTATGAATTTTAAGCCATTTAGTATGCTTAGAAAAACGAATGATTCTACCAGCATCTATATCTTCATCGTGACCTTGAATATTAGTATAAGTATGATGTAAAACATTATGCTGTACTTTCCAATTGTAATCGTTCCCTGCTAAAATGTAGATACTACTCCCCATTAGTTTGTTAACCCATGGTTTACTAGAAAAAGAACCGTGATTAGCATCGTGCATCACATTCATTCCAACACCAGCCATTCCAACGCCAACAATCATCATGAATATAACTTGTACCCAAGTTGGTAAATCAATAGTTAAAATTAAAACTACAGGTACAATAAGTAACGAAAACATTACGATTGCTTTAATGTACAATTTCCAGTTTCCTGTTCTTTTAATATTGTTGTCTTTAAAGTAGCTGTTTACACGGCTATTAAGTGTTTTAAAAAACTTAGCCGAGTCGATTCGAGAAAATGATAAAGCTTGTTTTGTCATCAGTATAAATTTAGACTATCATAACGTAAAGAGAGTCGTTTTTATTTAAGTGGCAAATATAGATAATAATTAAATTGGTATTTCATCATGTTTGATATTTTATGCACACAAATTATTATATTTTTGTTAAAAATTAAACAGTTTATGGAACTTGTCTTAAAATACTTTCAGAATCTTACAGAAATTCAACAAGAACAATTTGAAAAGCTTTATAGCTTATATGTCGATTGGAATTCTAAAATCAATGTAATTTCTAGAAAAGATATTGACGAATTGTACTTGCGTCACGTGTTACACTCCTTAGCAATTGCAAAGGTGATTGAGTTCAAAGCAGGGACTAAATTAATGGATGTTGGCACCGGAGGTGGCTTTCCTGGAATTCCATTAGCAATATTATTCCCAGACTGCTCATTTCACTTGGTGGACAGTATAAATAAAAAACTTAAAGTAGTTGAAGGCGTTGCACAAGATTTAGGACTAACCAACGTAAAAACTACGCATACGCGTGTGGAGGCCGTTGATGATTATTATGATTTTATTATCAGTCGAGCAGTGACCGCAATGCCTATGTTTGTCTCTTGGGTAAAAAAGAAAGTGAGTAAAAAGAGTAATCACGAACTAAAAAATGGTATTCTCTATTTAAAAGGTGGAGATTTAACCGAAGAATTACAGGGCTTTCCTAAAGCAACTCAGTATAGTTTGAGTGATTATTTTGAAGAAGATTTTTTTGACACCAAAAAAGTTGTGCATTTACCCTTAAAATATAAACCTAAGCAATCATGAAAATAGTATTACAATTCTTATTGAAAATTACAATGTTTCTTGCCTTGAGTAGTGTCCTGTTGGTTAGTTGTAAACAGGGAATTTCTCGAGAGGATCGATTGGAGCAACTGTTTCATGGGGAACTTGAAATTATTGACCTTACGCATTCACTTAATAATACAAGTCCGTATTGGCCAAATGAAAAAGGGAGTCCGTTTAAATACGATACTATTTTTGCGCATAAAAGTGGAGCACCTGGCATGGGAGCCTATAGTACTCCAGAGCATCAAGGAACACATTTGGATGCCCCTATACATGGTGGTGATAATTTGAAATCAGTAGATCAACTTACTACTAAAGATCTTTTTGGTCCGGCTATAGTCATTGATATTTCTAAACAAAGTGAAGCTAATCCCGATTATACTTTAAGTAAAAGAGATATTCTGGATTGGGAGGCAAAATATGGAATACTCCCTAAAGGTGTAATCGTACTATTGTATACAGGTTGGAGTAAAAAATGGGCTGACTATAATGCTTATAAAAATGAAGATACTGATGGTAAAATGCATTTTCCTGGATTTTCTAAAGAAGCTGCTCAATTTATGATTGATGATCGTGATATTAGAGGTGTTGGAATAGATAATATGAGTGTTGACGCTGCTCAGGCTCAAGGTTTTCCTGTGCATGGTGTGATTAATGGTTCCGGGAAATACCAGTTAGAAAATGTTGCCAATGTGCATCTATTGCCTCCAGTCGGTACATATCTTATTGTAGCTCCTATAAAAATTCAAGGGGGCTCTGGTGGTCAAGTACGACTGTTTGCGATATTACCTTAGGTAGTTATAATAAAAGCCTAAAACCATATACGGTGAGGTTTCCTTTTTTAAAATCTAAATCTTCAGAGCGTTTAAATCCAATTTTTTCATACATGCTCCAAGCAATTTGCATGGCATTTGTAGAGTGAATCACAATCTGTTCTTGCTTTTCGAATTTTGCTAAATCAATACAAGCCTTAGTTAGTAGTTTGCCAATACCTTTACCTCTTGTATTGGGATCGACAGCCAACAATCTAAAACCAGCTGCATTTTTTTCTTGAGTCGCGATACCATCTGAACCATAATAAGCCATGTCGCCAAAATAGACAACAGCACCACCAATAGAACCACTAGAAGAGGCAGCCACAAGTAGTTTTACTTTTGAGTCCTCAGTTAACTTGCCTACACTTTTAAGTTTTTTATAATATTCAGGACTCTCTTCTGGGCCAGGAAATCCTTCCAGTTGTGAGTATACCATAATCATTAATTCTCCAATATTGACAAATTCATCAGAATGGGCTTCTCTAACAATATATTCTTTAATACTCATAACAAATGTTTAAAATTAAAAGGGATGACGAAGTTAGGGATTTTAAACTATTGATAAAGGTCATTTGGATATTATTGAAACCAAAAAAAAAGCCTATTTCTCACTAGAAACAGGCTTTTTTCATATTGGTTGGTGTTACTATTCTCCTAAAAATGGATATCTATAATCCACAGGAGTAACAAATGTTTCCTTAATCATTCTAGGTGAAACCCAACGTAATAAATTTAAAGCAGATCCTGCTTTATCATTGGTTCCGGATGCTCTAGCACCTCCAAAAGGTTGTTGACCTACAACAGCTCCTGTTGGTTTGTCGTTAACATAGAAGTTTCCGGCACAATTTTGTAATGCTTTAGAAGCTTCTTCAACTGCATAACGATCAGTTGCAAGAATAGCTCCAGTTAAGGCATACTCACTTGTTTCATCTACTAATTTTAAAGTTGCGGCATAAGCCTCGTCTTCATATACGTAAATAGTCATCACAGGGCCAAATAATTCGGTACACATGGTGGTGTATTTGGGATCTTTAGCGACAATAACTGTTGGTTCTATAAAGTAGCCTTTGCTCTTGTCATATCCTCCTCCAACAATAATTTCGGCATCACTATCAGCTTTTGCTTGATCTAAATATTTAGCTAACTTATCAAAAGATCCTTCATGAATTACCGCAGTAATAAAATTACTTAAATCGGCCGGAGAGCCTATTTTAAATGAGTTTACGTCTTCAATCACATATTTTTTTACGTCCTCCCACATGCTTTGTGGTACATAAGCTCTTGAAGCAGCACTACATTTTTGCCCTTGGAATTCGAATGCGCCACGAACAATTGCAGTAGCAACTTGCTTTGCATTTGCCGATTTATGTGCAACAATAAAATCTTTTCCACCAGTCTCCCCAACAATTCTTGGGTAGGTTTTGTAGTTGTGGATATTGTTACCGATTTTTTTCCAAAGTTCTTTAAATATAAATGTAGACCCGGTAAAATGTAGACCAGAGAAATCTGGACTAGCCATTACAGTATCAGTAATCATAACAGGATCACCAAAAACAACATTGATAACACCGGCAGGAACACCAGCTTCTTTAAAGACATCCATTATTATTTTTGCTGAAAAAACCTGAGAATCACTAGGCTTCCAAACCACAACATTTCCCATCATTGCCATACAAGCCGGTAAATTTCCAGCAATAGCAGTGAAGTTAAAAGGTGTTACGGCATATACAAATCCTTCAAGTGGTCTATATTCAATGCGGTTCCAAGCATCGCTTGTACTTTCTGGTTGATCGTGATAGATGTCCGTCATGTATTGCACATTAAAACGTAAGAAATCGATCAGCTCACAAGCAGCATCTATTTCAGCTTGATGTACAGTTTTAGATTGTGCCATCATTGTGGCTGCATTAATTTTGGCTCTATATGGACCTGCAATCAATTCGGCAGCTTTTAAAAAGATACCTGCACGTTGCTCCCATGGTATTTGAGACCATGCTTTTCTAGCTTCTAAAGCCGTGCTTATGGCATCATCAATATGCGATTTTTCGGCTAAATGATAAGTTCCAACAACATGTTGGTGATCATGTGGAGGAGACATTGTTCTGGTGTTTCCAGTTTTAATATCTTTTCCGTTTATATATAATGGTACATCAATTTTGCTGTTAAACATCTCGTTATAAGCATTGAGTACAGCGTCACGCTCTGGTGATCCTGGAGCATAACCCATAATAGGTTCGTTTACAGCGACTGGTACGCTAAAAAATCCTTTTCCCATGATTGTTTTTTAGTTTATTGAATTATGAAAAATTGAGCAGCAAAGTTACAATAAAATTTATGGATTATTTTATCCTTTTGTATGCAAATATTGCCTTAAAATCTTGTGTATTTTTTGTAAGTTGCCAAATAGTTTTTAGACTACGTTATTTATGTGTACAGTGACTTTAATACCAAAAGGCAAGTGCGGTTTTGTGTTAACCTCTAATAGAGATGAAGCACCAAATAGGATTTCTCTTGCTCCTGAGGTTCATTCCATAATGAATACCAAAATGATTTTTCCTAAAGACCAAGTCGCAGGAGGTTCTTGGATTGGAGCGAGTGAGAAGCATAGAGTGCTCTGCATATTAAATGGCGGATTTGATTACCATGAAAGGCGAGCTGAGTATAGGCTGAGTCGGGGAATAGTTGTTAGAGATTTATTGGCATGCCAAAACATTGTAAAAGCAATAGAAGCCTATGACCTTGATGATGTAGAGCCATTTACCTTGGTCATTGCCGATTGGAATAATGATTTAAAGTTTTTTGAATTGGTATGGGATGGGAAATCAAAACATTTTAAAAATTTGCCCTTAGAACCACAAATTTGGTCGTCTTCTACCTTATATACACAAGCAATGAAACACGAACGCAAACAGTGGTTTGATGACTTTAAAGAAAAGACATCGTTAAATGCGGAAAATTTGTTAAGCTTTCATGAAACAACAGAAATTAATAACACTGATTATGGTGTTATTATGGATCGTGGTTATGTCAAAACAACAAGTATTACACAGGTTGAAAAGATTGATAATGAGCTTGTCATGAGATTTAACAACTTTCACGACAAATCGAAACAGGCACTTATATTTAAATTACCTCATGTAATAAATGGTTAGTACAGGAATTATTTTATCAATGGCTTATCCGGACACCATCGTAATGGTGGCGGAGGAATGGTATTCACCATTGCTCAGGTTTGTAGGTATTGGTAAAAAAAATTACGTTCGTGCAGGTCATGCTGCGTTAGTTTTAATTAATAAATCAACCGGAATCTTGGAATATCATGATTTTGGGCGTTATATCACACCTGAACCTAATGGTCGTGTTCGAGGAATGAATACTGATCATGAGTTAAATTTTACTATTAAAGCACATATTAAAAATGGGATCATTAAAAATATTGATGATATATTGGGGTTTTTCGCAACACATCCTAAGTTGACACATGGCGAAGGGCGATTAATTGCATCCATATGTCACGCTGTAGATTATGAAAAAGCAAAAGCGTATATCACAGCTCAACAAGAGCGTCACTTTGTGCGCTATGCCGCTTTTATTAAGGAAGCAAGTAATTGTGCTAGGTTCGTAACTTCAACTTTAATAGCCTCAGTGACAAGTATTTCGATGAGGAAAAAATTGATCAAGTCAGAGCGTTTTACACCGAGTACAGTTGGAAATGTTGTTATAGCCAATACTGGTGAATATGTGTATCAAGTAACTCAAAATGGAGTTATCTCAAAGTTTGAATCGTCGGCTGGAGCAGAAAATATTCGCTGTTTTTTGGATCGTTTGAAAGATCATAAACCAAATTTTGTGGGGACACTTAAGCCCATTGCGATAGATCATGCCCATGAAAATGCGCAATGGTTAAATGGAATTGGAGCAGGGGCATGGTTCGAACTACATGAAACTCCTGTTGCTAATGAATTTCGATTTAGGCGCATTTCTTCATATGGAAATATAGACGTTGATGGGTTGTATAAAGTAAGTGATAATGGGTTTAATTATAAAGCATCATATAGCTTTACACATTATTCTAATTGCGCATTTTATCATATCGAACAACATGATAAGGTATATAGGTTCGATTTAATTGATAGGATTAATTAAGTGCAAAGACGGCGCTTAATTTAAAAGAGGGAATAGAAACTTTAAACTCTTTTGTGGTTGTGAAATTAACCATATTGTAATGCCCTTGCATCGCTCCAAATGGAGATGTTAATAAGCAACCTGAATTATAAGTGTGTGATTCTCCTGGTCTTAATACTGGCTTTTTTCCAATTACACCTTCACCATCAATAATCTCTACATTATTGAGAGCATCTAAAATTTCCCAGTGTCTGGAGTTTAATTGAACAGAATCTTTGCTTTGGTTTTCAATCGTAACTTTATAGCCAAAAGCAAAATGCACTTTATAATTTTTATAAAATGTGCCTTCGAAATTAGTTTCGACTGATATTTTTATACCTCTGGTGACCTGTTGTACCATCTTAGTTTTAAAGGATATACTTGATTCTATATCTAGTGCAAAAATACTAAATAAAGTATTAAGTAAGTTATTTTTTGGAAATCTTGGCTAAATTTAACGATATTTTAGATTATCAGTTTGTGATTGTAGCTGAACTGCTTTCTGTAAAGCCAATAATTTTGTCAAATCTTCCTAATATCACAAATTATCTTGAAGATACCTGTTGTTTCTCATGATTATAAATAGGGAGCTTATGTGATGTGATATAAGACTCTAACGTCTTAAAGAATGCAATTATATCATCGTGATCAACAGCGGTATTAATAGTGACTAGCCTTATAAAAGTTTCCCCATTAAAATTTCCATAGCCTACCATTAGTTTGGCGTTTTCATATAGTGCAGTGCATAATTCATCAGCGGGAATATCTCTATAATTAAAACACACAGAAATAGAATTTTCAAAACTGTAAAGCGTATAATCTGGATTGCTTTTGACGTAGTTTCTAGCCGTTTCAGCTAATTGGAATTGATGATCAACTATTTTTTCAATGCCATAAGTTCCTACCGATTTCCATAGAGTCCACAACTTTAAAGCATCGTTTCGTCTGCCACATTGCAGCGAAGTTTTACCTAAATTATATTCATCATCTTCTGTTTGATACAAATAATCGGCTTCGTTAGCAAATGAATGGTGAAGTTGTTCTTTGTGCTTGGTCAAAATTATGGAACAACTTAGAGGTGTGCCTAGCATTTTATGAGCATTTAAGCTAAATGAATCGGATGCTTCCAAACCATAGCTTAGATGTTTATATTTAGTACTAAATATAACTCCACCACAATAAGCGCCATCTACATGTAACCACAATTTAAATTTCTTGCATACCTTACTAATGGCCATGATATCGTCAAAAGCACCTAAAACGGTGGTTCCTGCTGTAGCATTTACAAAAAACGGCTCAAATCCGTTCTCAATATCGTTTTGTATAGCCGCGTTTAAATGGCTTACAGACATTTCTCCTTTGTGATTTGTTTTTATTAATCGTACTTGATTTCGACCTATACCAATTAATGCAGCATTTTTAGAAATCGAATAATGAGAGGCTTCAGAGCTGTACATGGTCATTTTATTTGAATGACCTTCATCTCTTATATTAGGATTTTTAGCGTCTCTTGCCATAATTATACCCATCATATTGCTCATGGATCCACCAGGTGCCAAGGTTCCTCCACTATTTACAGGGTATCCGGCGAGTTGACAAATGTTTTTAATGACTTCTTTTTCAATGAGAACTTGTGGTCCTGCAACCTTATAGGTATACATGCTGTTATTAAACATAACAGATAGTAATTCTCCAAGTGTGGACTTCCCTATTCGACCACCAAAAAGTTGATTGAAAAAGGATTTTGAGGCCGTTTTTGGAGTGCTTTTGATGAGTTCGACTAAAATTTCTTGAAAATCATTATCAAGAGTGGGGTGATCATTTAGTTTTAAATCGAGTTGTTCAATTAATCCATTTGCTACAAGAGGTTTAGTAACAGGGTTTTTAATTTCTTCAGCTAGTAAAACGTCACATAATTGCGAGAATAAAACAAGATCTTTATGCATAAGCTATCGTTAAGGGCTTTCGTTATATTGTAGTATATGTTTGTCAATAAAATATTAGAAACTTACAGAACTTAGTTTATCTAATTTGAATTTAGTTAGAAATGTTAAGAGAAGTCGTTTCTCCAAACCCAATAATCTTATCGTATCTGGCTCCTAAGTCTCTATAATACACTAAAACTTTATAATTATTCTCAGTTTGATCAAAATTTCCACTAATAGCACCTTCATCCAGAGTTCCATTGTTGTCTACTTGTACATACTTATAATTGTAAAATCCTTGTTTTAAAGTCAGATTTGTTTCGTAATAACCAGTACTCGGGTTAAATGCCATTTTAGTGTCATCTGTAATTGCGTAATTATTAAAATTACCATAGACATGAATATTCCTATCGTTTGATATTTCAGGATGCTGTATTGAGAAATGCAAAACCGTATAATCAGCTTCAATAGTAACATTATCGGTGTCTAAGGCAGTAATTAAAAAGTTCCCGTTAATATCTGGATTGTAGGTATACGGTCTATTTGCTCTTATGATATCTGTAAATAGATAATGGTTATAAATGTCCTTCAAATCTATAAATTGAACGCCTATATTGGCGCCTCGTACGTCTTTATTTTCAAAGTATAAATATTCATTACCTCCCCAAAAACTCGATTCAGTATCATATCTGTAAATGAGTTCTCTACCTAGGGTGTAAAGCGGTTTTAAATTGTTAATTGCCGTGTTAAGATTGTTATTTTGTATTACTAATGTCTTAATTGTTTGTTTGGGGTTATTGAATAATAGAGTTGATGATGAAATTTTGAAATCTACACATTGTTTTTGCTTTATATATTTCACATCGCGAGATCTCTTAATAGTAAGGCCTACATTAGCTAAATTTTCATAAATCATAAATTTGCGACTAAACATGAGTTCATTATCTTCATTATAGATTTTTAACATGTAATTCCCAGATAATTTTATTCGTGTCTGTGAATTTGGAATCTGTAAATTGTAATGTGAATAAATTTGGTATGTATTAAACGAATTTTCATAATTAACTATACGTACATTATCAAAGCCTTCAAGATATTCAGATTTCATAAGCCTTGATGGGGTCCAGTCAAAATTAAAGTGATCTATAACATAATAAAAATCGGCTTCGTCACCATTTATTGCGTCAAATTCTAGTTGAAGACGATTATTAAGTTTTAATATGGGCAATTCGCTTTCGTGTGTGTTACTTTTGAAAGTGATTGTTTTTATATAGTCTGGCGGTTGTACTTCGAATTCAACTTGGGAAAAAGCTAAATTTGAACAAAGTAACAGCGAGGTGATATATGTTATTAAGGTCTTCATGAAGTTTAATTTTCTGTGTAAATATAATCAAAATGTATGCCTAAAGGAAAAGCGCTATTTGGAATGATTATAAATAAATAACTATACTGTTCTAACGTGTGTTTTCATATAGAAAGTTGTAAATTTGCACGGATTTTTAGACAACTAATTTCAATATTCAAACATATGTCAAACGACATTCGTATCAAAAAAGGTCTAGATATAAAGCTTAAAGGTATTGCTGACAAAGTGAAAGAAAACGCTATTGTAAGCAACTTTTATTCAATGAGACCTGAAGACTTCCACGGTGTTATCCCTAAAATGATTGTAAAAGTTGGCGCGAAAGTAAAAGCAGGAGACCCTGTGTTTTATGATAAGGCTAACGAAGATGTAAAATTTGCATCCCCAGTATCGGGTGAGATCATGGAGATTACACGTGGCGAAAAACGTAAAATTTTAGCGATTAAAATTCAAGCAGATAAAGAACAAGTATTCCAAGATTTTGGAACGCTCAATTTGGATACTGCTAAAGCTGATGATGTTAAAAAACATTTATTGGTTTCTGGATGCTGGTCGTTTATTAAGCAACGCCCTTATGATATTATTGCTAATCCAGCGAACGCACCAAAAGCCATTTTTATTTCTGGCTATGCGAGTGCGCCTTTAGCTGCCGATTACGATTTTACATTGCAAGGTAAAGAAGCACAATTGCAAGCAGCCGTTACGGCTTTAGGAAAACTTACTGAGGGACAAGTTCATGTCTCTGTTGGTAAATCTTCCAACTCGCCATTGGCTGGATTATCTGGTATAGCGTTGCATAAAGTTTCTGGGCCACACCCTTCGGGAAATGTAGGAACTCAAATAAATAAAATTGACCCTGTAAATAAAGGCGAAGTTGTATGGACTATTAATCCGCATGACTTGGTTATTATTGGAGAGCTTTTACTGACTGGAAAATTTAATGCAGAGCGAATTGTTGCTTTGGTAGGTTCATTAGTAGAAAAGCCAAGATACTTTGTTACTAAATTAGGTTGCGAAATTGCAACTATAATTTATGATCATGGGATATCTAAAGATGCAAATGCTAGAATTATTTCTGGAAATGTATTAAGTGGAAAACATATTCAACCAGATGGTTACTTAGATTATTATAGCAATGTAATTTCTATAATCCCTGAAGGTGATGATTACGAGTTCTTTGGATGGACCAAGCCTATCTTTAATAAAGTGTCAACCTCTAGAGCTTTGACCTTTTCTTGGTTAACACCAAATAAGAAATTTGATTTAAATACAAACACCAATGGTGAGCATCGTGCTTTTGTAACAACAGGAACTTTTGAAGAGGTATTTCCATTGGATATTTTTCCAATGCAGTTATTAAAAGCTTGTATGTATAATGATCTTGATGAAATGGAAGCTTTAGGAATGTACGAAGTGGCACCTGAAGATTTTGCTTTAACTGAGTTTGTTTGTGTATCTAAACAACCACATCAGGATATTATTAGAAGAGGTTTAGATGTAATGATTAAAGAAATTGGATAATTATTCATTAGACATAGTAAAATGAAAAATTTTAAAAAATGAGTTTAAAAAGTACATTACATAACTTAAAAGAAAAGTATAAAGGCACTAAAATGGCTCCTGCGTTTAACGCAATCCATACCTTTTTATACTTGCCAAATGAGACCACACATAATGGGACTCATATAAAGGCAGCCGATGATTTAAAGCGTACAATGAACACCGTGATATTGGCATTGGTTCCTTGTTTGTTATTCGGAATGTTTAATGCGGGTTATCAACATAATTTAGCAATAGGTGAAGTTCAATCGGCAACAGGTAGTTTCTTTAGTGCAGCATTCTGGACTTTAGATAATTTCATGATTGGTTTCTGGAAAATATTACCATTAGTCATTGTGTCTTACGGAGTAGGTTTAGGTGTTGAATTTTTATTCGCCATTATAAAAAAACACGAAGTAGAAGAAGGGTACTTAGTAACAGGAATGTTAGTGCCGCTTATAGTTCCTATAGATATCCCATTATGGATGCTTGGAGTAGCGGTTGTATTTGGTGTTGTCATTGGTAAAGAAGTATTTGGAGGTACAGGAATGAATATTTTAAACCCTGCATTAACCATTAGAGCTTTTTTATTCTTCGCATATCCTACTTGGATGAGTGGTGATAAAGTTTGGGTAGAAGGGGCTGTTGAACGAACAAAAGAAATTGCAGGAGGCGCTAATCTTGATGCAATTTCAGGAGAAACAATATTAGGAAGTCTAGCCCAGAATCAACCGCTTGGATACGATTGGTTAGATATGTTCTACGGTATCATTCCTGGTTCAGTTGGTGAAACATCAACCCTTTTGATATTATTGGGAGGGCTGTTCTTAATCTTTTCAAAAATTGGAAGTTGGAGAATCATGTTATCTGCGGCAGCAGGTGCATTAGCAATGGGATTGATTTTTAACGGTGTTGTTGATTCGGGATGGATTACAGAAAGCAGCAAGTTTTATGGCCTAATGAGCACTACCTGGTGGCATCACTTATTAATTGGTGGTTTTGCATTTGGTGCTGTTTACATGGCAACCGATCCTGTAACTGCGTCACAAACAAATAAAGGTAAATGGATTTACGGATTTTTAATTGGATTTATTTCCATATTAATTCGTGTATTCAATCCAGCATATCCTGAAGGTGTGATGTTGGCCATTCTATTAATGAATGTATTTGCACCTACAATTGACCATTATGTGGTTCAAGGGAATGTGAAAAGAAGATTAAAACGTGCAAAAGTTAAAACGGTATAAGGATGGAAAAGAGAACTGATAAAAATTCATATACAATACTATTTGCCATTGGAATGGTGTTGATAGTAGGGTCGATATTAGCGTATGCTGCATCGGCTTTGAAACCTAATATTGATGAAAATAAACGGATAGAAAAACAGCAAAATATTCTATACGCTATGGGTGTCAATGAAAATGAAGAAGGGAGCATGGCTTTTGTGTCTAAAGATGTGATTGCTGGAGAATTTGCTAAATACATCACAAAGCAATTAGTGATTCAAGATGGGAACGTAACCGAAGATGAGAATGCTTACTTAATTGATGTGAAAAAGGAACAAACAAGTGCTAAAGCTGGAAACAGCAGACGCTTACCATTATTTGTTGGAGAAAGAGATGGGAAAACATTTTATGTAGCCCCAATTCGTGGTAAAGGACTATGGGATGCTGTTTGGGGATTTGTAGCGATGGACAATGATATGGTCGTTCAAGGCGCATTTTTTGATCATAAAGGAGAGACCGCTGGCTTAGGAGCAAATATTAATAAGCGTTTCTTTATGGATGATTTTATAGGAGAACAATTATTTGATGCTTCTGGATCATTTAAAGGAATTACAATATCAAAAAGTAATGCAGACCCTTTAAATAAAGACAAAACAGATAACGAGATAGACGCAATTGCAGGAGCAACCATTACAGGTGATGGTGTCTCGGCAATGTTAAGAAGCGAATTAAAGTTATATCTGCCTTATTTCAAAACTTTAAAAAACAATTAATTTATGGGACTTTTATCAAAAAAAGACAGCAAATTAATATTAGATCCGTTAGCGGATAACAATCCAATTACAATTCAGGTATTAGGTATTTGTTCTGCTTTAGCAATTACAGCTGAGCTTGAAGCTGCTATTGTAATGTCTATTTCAGTATTATTTGTATTAGGATTGGGAAATGTAGTTATCTCTTTAATAAGAAATATAATTCCATCAAAAATTAGAATAATTGTACAACTTACAGTTGTTGCAGCATTGGTAATTATTGTGGATTTGGTACTTAAAGCATTTGCCTACGAACTGAGTAAAACCTTATCAGTTTTCGTTGGGTTAATTATCACGAACTGTATTATCATGGGACGATTCGAAGCTTTTGCTTTGGGTAATGGCCCTTGGCGTTCATTTTTAGATGGCATTGGAAATTCTTTAGGATATGGTGTTATTCTTATTATAGTAGGATTCTTTAGAGAATTATTAGGGTCTGGTACTTTATTAGGAATTGAGGTATTAGGAGATCCAATTGCAAAAACAGGATTATATGCAATGGGATATGAAAATAACGGATTCATGTTATTATCACCGATGGCATTAATTGTTGTGGGTATTATTATTTGGGTACAACGTAGTAGAAATAAAGCATTAATTGAAGATCATTAGACGCTAAGCGTCGTTATACTGAACTTGATTCAGTATCTCAACACTGAAAATAATATGGAATATTTAGAATTATTTTTTAAATCAATATTTATAGACAACATGGTATTTGCTACATTCCTAGGAATGTGTTCTTACCTTGCAGTCTCTAAAAAAGTATCTACGGCCGTTGGGCTTGGAGCTGCAGTGATATTTGTGCTCTTAGTTACAGTGCCATTAAACTGGTTGTTAGATCAGTATTTATTACAAGAAGGGGCATTGGCGTGGTTAGGAGAAGAGTATGCACAATACGATTTGAGTTTCTTATCCTTTATCATGTTTATTGCAACCATTGCAACGATGGTACAATTAGTAGAAATCATTGTAGAAAAGTTTTCACCTTCTTTATATAACTCACTGGGAATCTTTTTACCACTTATTGCCGTAAACTGTGCAATTTTGGGAGGTTCGTTATTTATGCAGTCACGTGAAATTCCAACTTTAGGACTGGCAACGGTTTATGGATTAGGTTCTGGAATAGGTTGGTTTTTGGCAATTCTAGCCATTGCAGCTATTCGTGAAAAGATTAGATATTCTAACGTGCCACCGGCATTAAGAGGATTAGGTATTACATTCATTATTACAGGATTAATGGCTATTGGATTCATGAGTTTTGGTGGAATGTTAACCGGGGGAGATGAAGAAGTAACAGAAGAACCAAAAGCAGTTATGATAGACCAGAAGGATGAAGTAAAAGATGAGGATAAAAAAGACATCGCTGATAACACAATTAAAGTAGTCGAGTAACATGATTTTAGCCGCAGGAACATTAGGAACAATAATAGCAACCGTAGTTGCTTTCTTGATTATAACACTGGGATTGGTATCGCTGTTGTTATTTGTTAAACAAAAATTATCACCATCTGGTCCCGTAAAGATTACCATTAATGGTGAACGTGAAATTGAAGTCGCTTCGGGTGATAGTTTATTGACAACTTTGGGTGGTCAAAAGATATTTTTACCATCTGCGTGTGGTGGAGGTGGAACATGTATTCAATGTGAATGTCATGTAAATTCTGGTGGAGGTGAAGCTTTGCCAACAGAAACGCCTCATTTCAGTAGAAAAGAATTAAAACATGGCGTTCGTTTAGCATGTCAGGTTAAAGTAAAACAGGATATGGATATCTCTATACCTGAAGAAATATTTGGTATAAAAAAGTGGGAAGCTACCGTAGTAAGAAACTACAATGTTGCCTCATTTATTAAGGAGTTTGTTGTTGAAATTCCTGAAGATATGGGTTACAAAGCTGGGGGATACATTCAAATTGAAATCCCACCATGTGAGGTGAAATATACAGACATGGATATTACGGCACACCCAGAAGAACATGAAACACCAGATAAATTTCAAGAAGAATGGGATAAGTTTAAACTTTGGCCATTGGTAATGAAAAATACTGAAACGATAGAGCGCGCCTATTCAATGGCTTCATATCCTGCAGAAGGACGTGAGATCATGTTGAATGTTCGTGTAGCTTGTCCTCCATTTGATCGAAATATAGGGGGCTGGATGGATGTAAATCCCGGGATAGCATCTTCTTATATATTTAATCAAAAACCAGGTGACAAAGTAACTATTTCTGGACCTTATGGTGAATTCTTTATCAATGAGTCTGAAGCAGAGATGTTATACGTTGGTGGTGGAGCCGGTATGGCACCAATGCGTTCACACCTATACCACTTATTCAGAACCTTAGAAACAGGTAGAAAAGTAACCTATTGGTATGGTGGGCGTTCTAAACGTGAATTGTTCTATTTAGATCACTTCCACAAATTAGAAAAAGATTTTCCTAATTTTAAATTCTACTTGGCCTTATCTGAACCAATGGAAGAAGATAATTGGAAAGTAAAAGAGACTATTGATGCACCAGGAGATGGGTTCGTTGGATTTATACACAATTGTGTTATCGACAACTATTTAAGCCTTCACGAAGCACCAGAGGATATTGAATTGTACTTTTGTGGGCCTCCATTAATGAACAAAGCTGTTCAAAAAATGGGTGAGGACTTCGGTCTTGCCGATGAGAATATTAGATTTGATGATTTTGGAGGCTAATCGCTAAGCGATATTTGATTGAAAGGTCATTACAAGATAAAAATAACAAAAACCAACACTTAAGTGTTGGTTTTTTTATTGCTTTATTTTTCGAGTTTACGGATTTCATTTAGAAATTCGTGCATAGCCTTTGGTAAAGTCGAGACATGATCTCCTTGTAGTTCCGTTAATCTCATATGAGTCTGCTTTTTGGGATATAAACTATCAACCAAGTTATTGTAATACTTGAAATCATCATTACTGCCTATATAAGTATGATGATTAATAACCATATTTTCTAAATGATATAATGGCAATCTGAAATAATTTTCTTTTTCATTTTTGTAGTCATATGGGAATTTAATCATGTCATCTTCAGTCGCCCATTGTTTTATTAAATCAAAGTCGTACAAACCAGCACTGCTAGCGCTTAACTTTATAGGTAAATCATCATGTAATGTTAAATTAAGAGCAATACCTCCACCAACACTCCATCCAAAAACATATATTCTGTCCTTGTCAACATATGGTTGACTTGCAATCCAATTTATCGCAGCTTTAGCATCTTTCACTTCTCCCATAAACAGCTCGAAATTGCCTGGATTTCCATTTTCGCCCCTATATGAAGGGGCAAAAACTATATAGCCTTTATCAGTAAAAGCTTTGGTGTTTTCTTCTTGATTATACCCCAGAGCAAAGCCACCATGCAAGTAGACAATTACTGGTTTCTTATTGGTTGAATCGATGTGTTTTGTGTTAAGTAGTGCTGTTAATTGCATATCGTCTGATGTGTAATTAACCAACTTAAAATCGTTTTTTAAATCAACGAAATCTTTATAACTCTGAAATGATTTTTCCTTTAGGATAAGTTTAGTCTCAAACTCCTCCCATTGGTCTGTATATGATTGCTTGCAGCTAAATAGTGTAGATGCAATTAGTAGTAATAGTGAAGTTTTTTTTAGATTTAACATTTTCTTCATTTTAACAGATTATAACTTAATGATACTGTTAAATTGAATTTGTTACAAAAAACAACTTGGTCTTCCGGCTTTTTAATATAGGTTTGATAATAATTGAGAACTAGGTCTTATTCAATTCTTCTTTGAGCATATTAATTACGCGTTCGTTTTCCTTGAGGTTTTTATAGAGTAAGACGGAAATAATATTTCTTTGAACCTTTACAGATTTTATTAAAGGTAAATAAATACTGTCTTCTTTGAGTGTATCGATATTGTTTGGTACAAGTGGCACATCAAAAGGTTTGTTAAGATTAAATTTATCATCGTCATAACTAAATAATCTATCAATATGTGCCTGACGATCCGGTTGAAAGGATTCGAAATATTCCATTTCTTCCAATAGTCTCTTATGTGTCAATTCAAACAATTCGACAATATTTTTTCTAAGATTATCCGAAGTAATAATATCGTAACCAACGTTTTTTAATCCTTCATACCCCGCAAACGACAACGATAAGTTTGTTCCAGGTTTACGGGCATGCTGAAAATGTATATTTAGAGTTTCTGAATATTCTAAATCTTTTTCAAAAAACGAAATCACTATATTACTGGACTTGTTCCAAATAGATCTATTTAAAGAGTCAGAGGTCATACTTTTGTAATTACCTTCTAAAGAACTTAAAAGCTCTGTTAATACCTTCTTTTCTTGTTTTAGTTTTTTCCTATTCTCAGTCCAGTTATTGATACTTAATGCAATCAAGATACCGATAACAACAAGAACAATTTCACCAATGGCATATTTTAAGTATTTGCCTGTTTCGCCTGTTTCCATTAGTTCTTTTCTTATATGTCTAAAGAATTGAATCATGAGTTATTTCTCTATATATTGGTTTTGACCTGTCATTTGCCAATGTCCAAGCGAAATAGGGATATTACCAATACTATTGAGTGTGTCAAAAAAATCTTTGGTTACAAAAGGTTTATTATTAAGTTCTTGAATTCTGGCATAGTCTGCCAAAGCATTCTCAAGTAAATATTTTCCGGTAATGTAACTGGTGCCATATCCCGGTTGGCGTAAATACAAATGTTGCTCAAAAATGAGAAGTTCCTTTTCGGTTTTCATCCATCCACGTGGGGTATATTCGGAGTGAATGCCACCAGCTTCCTCCATAGTCATTTCATTGGCATGGGCGTAAAGTGAACCTAGTCCTCTCGCAGCACGTTGCGCTATCATGATATACACAATCTCTTTGGTTCTAGGGCTATCATCATATAAGCCAGCTTGCATGAACATTTCTTCTACAGCTGTTGCAGTACCCTCGTTTCGCGAATCAAAAATATTGTATAATAAAGGCCCTTTTCTTATCTCACTTTCATGTGGTTCAATATCCATTCTTGCTAGTTCAAACCAGTGATAAAAGTGAGAATACAACGGTCTTGGATCATAATGTTCACCAATCAGGAAAAAATTACGTTTTTCTTTTGGCACGAATTCACCCAAGTGTTCTCTTAATGCTGGATCAAAATATGGTTTTACGGTCACGATTTCTTGATCATCTAAAAAGTTGATTAAACTCTTGGCTGCTTCATCGGCCATTTTATTATAGGCTTCTGATGAACTAGCATCAATTAATTCCGGAAGAATTCTGTTTCTGTGTTCTTCTAATTTTAAGGAGGTCCAAGCGCGAGCAAGTTCTCGTTTTAAGATCATCACCTCATCATCCCACGTTAAGGGCACTAAATGCACATTTTGTAAATACCATGAGTAATTATCTTTACCAATGCCAGACGCTCCCGTTTTAGAATTCGATTCTTTTTGCAACCAAGAAACTAAATCGTTAGTAGAAGCAATAGCATCATTAATTACTGAAATCATTTCTTCGTCCTCTTTAATTTTAGGTTTCATTTTTAATTCAGTGAGAACAACACTTTGGTGTTGTATGTCTCTAATGCCAGTAATCCATAAATCTTTGGCATTCCCGATTAAATTTTCCTTGGCCTGATTGTTAAGGGGTTCAATCACGTTTAAGTCCTTTAATAATCGGGTTCTTTCTTGACTCGTTAATGGGAATGTATAAGTCCATAGCTCAGTAGTACCGTGATGTGTTGGACCTTCATGGGCGGGAACATCACTTTTATAACTCCAAACTGTTTTATAATAAGCAGGGTCACGAACCCAAGGTTTTAAAATACGATGATTAAAATCATAGCCATTCATTTCTGCCCAAACAATCATCCAATCTACTTTGTTTGGGATGGACCAATTGATAGTATCTATCGCTATTAACTGCTCTTTTTGTGCAATAAAATATGGCCATCGCTTTTCGAAAGTTTCTTTTGTGTAATCTGGAGCGCCATCGCGAAGAGGTGGTTTTTCAAAAGCCCGCCAATCATGGAAAAGTTTTGCCAAATCAGCATAATCGTTTGAAGTAATAATTGAATTTTTGGTATTGGTTGAGGTATTTGAGTTTTCTTCTTTTTTCTCAGATTGACAACTTGTTGTGAGTAAAACTAAAAAGGATAACGCATTGATTATCAGTTTTTTCATGTGCTTCATATTTTTGGTAATAATTAATTATTTGTGTTAATTCATCATTTATTAGTTGAAGTATTTTTTTTGAAGCCTCATTTGAACGCGCTATATTTGATAAATGCCAACGTCGAATTCCTGATATGTGCATTAAATTAGTTTCATAATAATGATCATAAATTATCCCATTATCCCATTATCCCATTATCCCATTATCCCATTATCCCATTATCCCATTATCCCGTCTCCATCTATGTCTTGTGATAGATGTGTTTCTAGAGCAACTAAAGTTTTTTTTAATAATGCCTTTGTACTTTGTAACTGTTCTTCTAATGCTGCTACACGATCTTCTAAAGTTTCTGATTTAGATTTTTGTTTGTCTAGTTCGTCTTGTTGGAGTAAATCCCAAAATATCCCCATAGTTTTATGTTGTGTTGGTTTGTCTTAATTTTATGCTTTTATTTCTAGTTCTGTAACTATTTTACTAGTTAAATTCTTCATTGATTTGATTTCAATTGTTTGTTTCTTAAGGCCATAAGAATCCTTATAACTACTAGGATGATTTCGCCAGTACCGTATTTTAGATATTTGTCTGTTTTGTTTTCGTGAATAAGTTGTTGGCGATAACTCCAAAAGAATTTAATCATTTTCTTACAAAGGGTTATAAGCAGACAAGTTGCTACTGTAGTTTTGGTTGGTTATTGTTTTTAAAGTTAAACAATTTTATTCAATAAGATTTTAGCAGTAATTTTGCAGCATGAGTAAAACACTTACAAAGCAAGAACTACACAATTTAGCTATGAATCATGTTGGTAAGGATTTAGAGCAACGAGGGTTCGAATTTATTGCCATAAATAGTAAGCTTAAAAAACACCCACAGTTTGTGTGCATGGATAAAAATAAACAGTACTTTTTTGTTATTGTTAAAGCGGTTTTACTACCAGAGAATCCTAACAATTATGATGTGATTTGGATGGAATCGTTTAAAAAACATGCGCAAGATAACGATGCAAAAGTGTTATACGCTGGTGTTGGTTTAGGAAATAAAGACGATGAAAATCTTCCAATATATTTAAATGAAGAATATTTGATAGAATATAATGGCATACAACTAGTAGAAACAAATCTTAATTAGAACCAAGATGCAAGATTCAAGAATAATTGAAAATCGTCATTTCAATCGCAGAGAGAAATCATATTATTTTAAAATGATAAAGAATTTCGCTTTTATTTTCTCAGTATGTTTTGTTATTTCCTGTAAAGAAGAACTTAAAACGAAACGTATAACAGGAACTGTTTTTGGAACCGCTTATTCAGTGCAATATGCAACGTATAATGACGATGCAGATCTGGAAGTGCAGTTTGATAAATTATTTTATGAGATTAATGCTTCCATGTCTACCTACCAAGTCAATTCAATAATTTCAAAAATCAATAATAATGAAGAAGCCATCATTGACGCTCATTTTGAAACCGTATTTGATGCTTCTAAAACCATTTGTAAAAATACCCAAGGGGCTTTTGATCCTACAATAGGTGTTTTGGTGAACGCTTGGGATTTTGGGCCTGAAGGAAAGATAGCAAACTTAGATAGTTTGAAAATTGACAGCTTAATGGGGAGTGTAGGATTCGATAAAGTAAGCTTGTTCGAAAATGTGGTATTAAAATTGAATAAAGAGACTCGATTGGATTTTAATGCTATTGCTAAAGGCTATGGTGTTGATGTCATTTCAGCCTATTTAAATACTCAAAATATTACGGATTACCTCGTTGAAATTGGCGGGGAAATTCGTGTAAGTGGGATTAATACAACAAGTGGTAATGCGTGGAGAATTGGGGTTGAGAACCCTAATTTTGATGGATCACAATCAATTATGAAAGCCATTTCACTTTCAGACGAATCCATGGCTACATCAGGGACTTATAGAAAATATAAAATTGATAAATATGGGAATCGTTATGCTCATATTATTGATGCTAAAACTGGATATCCTAGTAAAACTAGTTTGCTAAGTATATCGGTAATTGCTAAAGACTGTATGAGTGCAGATGCCTATGCAACAGCTTTTAAAGCGATGGGCATTGAAAAGGTAAAAGTGTTTTTGAAGAAGCATCCAGAATTGAAAGTGTTTCTGATTTTTGAAAATGAAAATAAAGAATTAGAAACCTTGAGTTTAAATGGTTTTCCTGAAGAATAATTGAATTTCAAAAAGTTGTCTTTATAATGGCGAACAGCGCGAGAAATTACACATATTGATGGTGGCTTATTGCTATTTTATTTTGTCACAACAGGAATAAGTTCTCCTGGAGCCAGACAATATTTTGTAATCTCTTCTTTAGACAATATGTTTGTATAATCTACGGCTTCAACAGTAAAACCAACACTGCGAAGTTTATCAAAATAATCACGGCCATATACTCGTACATGATCATATTGACCAAAGATCTCGGCACGTTCTTTTTTGTCTGTAATGCTATCATCTTCAAAAGTTACAGCTCGAGATAAATCTTGCGGAATTTGAAAAACACCCATTCCCCCAGGTTTTAAAATCCGAAACAATTCACTCATTGCTTTTGTGTCATCAGGAATGTGCTCAAGGACATGATTACAGAAAATAGTATCAAACGCATTATCTTCAAACGGCAAATCACATATATCTGCCTTCACATCAGCTAAAGGAGATTCCAAATCTGTTGTCAAGTAATCTAGATTAATCATGTTTCTAAAGCGCTTGTAAAATGCTTGCTCTGGAGCAAAATGCAATACTTTTATTTTAGAATTAAAGAAATCAGTTTCATTTTGTAAATACAGCCATAATAATCTATGACGCTCTAAGGACAACGTCGATGGTGATAGCACATTATCACGCTGCTTACCATAACCATAAGGTAAAAAGCTTTTAAAACTTTTATTGTCAATAGGATCAGTAAATTTGTTGCCTTTTAAGAAAAATGCTAAAAAAGGGCGCGCCGTATAGCTCAACCTTATTAGAAATGGTCTTGGAAAAAAATTGAGTATAAATTTGAAGAGTTTTTTCAAGAATAGAAATTATTTGTAGTCCTCTCTAACTGGGCTAAATACATCAGTAAGTTTACAATTGGTAATTGCTTTTCCACCGTGTTCGATGTTAGAAGGAATTGTTACGATCATTCCGGGTTCATAAATTTTGGTTTCACCATTACAGGTCATTTCAAATTGGCCTTCAATAATTTGTGTGGATTGTTCATGGATATGTGAATGTAAAGGTAATTTGGACCCAGCTTCAACTTCCCAAAATCCAATGGTAAAGTTATCCATATGCACAAATCTACCTTTAAATCCTTTGATAATTTCTTTTGGTGCAATTTCTAAAATGTTCATATGATACTTATAAAATTAATGCTGTTTTCCTGAATTCATTTTCTTCGTCACTTTTAATTCCTAAAGCTTCATAAACATATGCAAAAGTAGATAGCAATTCAGGTTTTCCATTAACTATAGCAACGTCATGTTCAAAATGTGCACTAGGTTTACCATCTAAAGTTGTAATTGTCCAACCATCTCGATGCTGCTTGATACGCTGAGTTCCCAGATTTATCATAGGCTCAATAGCGACAACCATACCTTCTATGAACTTTTTACCACGACCTCTTCGTCCATAGTTTGGCATTTCAGGATCTTCGTGCATTTTACGCCCTAATCCATGACCTACCAATTCTCGAACTACACCGTAACCATGTTTTTCACAATGGTTTTGAATGGCATATCCGACATCTCCAACGCGGTTATTTGCTTTAAACTCACGTATGCCTACATATAATGATTCCTTCGTTACTTGTAATAATTTTTCAGTTTCAGGGTCAATTTCACCAACTGCAAAAGTATAGGCGTGATCACCATAAAAATCATTTTTAATAGCGCCACAATCAATTGAAATAATATCACCTTCAACTAAAGGATCATTATTAGGTATTCCATGAACTACTTGAGCATTTGGACTCATGCAAAGTGTGTTTGGAAAATCGTATAATCCTAAAAAACCTGGTATCGCTCCCTGATCTCTGATACATTCTTCAGCAATCTTATCTAATTCTAATGTGCTAACACCTGGTTTTACAGCTTTGGCAATCTCTCCTAAAGTTTTAGATACTATTAATGCACTTTCACGCATTAATTCAATTTCTTCTTGTGTTTTTACTACTATCATGTTAAAAAAATATGGGCAAAGATACTTAAAAATTAAATGCTAATAATATTTCTTGTAATATGACTTTTGACAGTTTTTCTATAAGGGATTATCAATAATTTTGCAGTATAAATATAATGAACATGTATAAGTTAGTGAGTGCTGAAGAAGCAGTAAAAGTTATTAAATCTAATAGTAGAGTATATATTCAGGCTGCTGCTGCGGCACCTCAAGTTTTAATTATAGCCATGACTGAGCGTCATGAGGAGTTGGCAAATGTAGAGATTTGTCAATTGCATACCGAAGGAGCAGCACCTTATGCTAATCCAGAGCTAAGAGATAGTTTTCATGTAAATTCTTTCTTTATTGGAAAAAATGTAAGACATACTTTAAAAGCTGGAAATGGCTCCTATACACCTGTGTTTTTAAGTGAATTACCATTGCTTTTTAAACGTAATATTATCGATTTGGATGTGGCACTTATTCACGTGTCAGTTCCAGATAAACATGGCTATTGTTCATTGGGTGTTTCAGTTGAGGCCACTTTAGCCGCAATTGATAATGCCAATATTGTTATTGCTCAGGTAAATCCTCAAATGCCAAGAACTCATGGGGATGGAATTATTCATCATACTGAAATTGATTTGTTTGTAGAGTGTAATGAAGAATTACCAGCTCATGACATGGTTGCTCCAACTCCAATTGAACAACAAATTGGTGACCATGTAGCGAGTTTGATTGAAGATAGAAGCACATTGCAAATGGGGATAGGTTCTATTCCTAATGCGGTATTAACACGTCTTACCAATCATAAAGATTTAGGTTTGCATACCGAAATGTTTTCAGATGGTGTGATAGACCTTATTTTAAAAGATGTGATTAATGGTAATTATAAAAGTATAAATCCAGGACGTGCATTGGCCACTTTTTTAATGGGTTCAAAACGGTTATATGATTATGTAGATGATAACCCATTTATTGAAATGCGAGCTTCAGATTATGTCAATGATGTTTCTATAATTAAACAAAATCCGAGAATGGTAGCGATTAATTCTGCTATTGAAGTTGATTTAACGGGACAAGTTTGTGCGGATTCTATTGGAACTAAAATGTACTCGGGTGTGGGTGGTCAAATGGATTATATTCGTGGAGCCTCGTTAAGTGAAGGGGGTAAGGCCATCATTGCATTACCGTCAACAACAAAATCTGGAATTAGCAGAATTGTACCTTGCTTAAATCCTGGTGCTGGTGTGGTCACAACAAGAGCCCATGTTCATTATATTGTTACTGAATATGGTATTGCCAATCTGTATGGTAAGACGATCACAGAGCGAGTTAGAGCATTGGTGAATATTGCACACCCAGATCATCGAGAGGCCATAGATAAATCCTATTTTGAATTTATAAGTAAATAAGAATTATTTAAAGAAATTGAAGAAGCTTTTTTTCTTTTTTGATTGCTTATGATCAGGTGACGAATTTGTGAGCTTTTGATAAATTTCTCCCCAGCCAAATAAGCCGCCAATATTTCTGTCGTCTATAAATATATCGGCATGTATTTTTCGGCTTTTTGTATAATCAAATTGTTCTTCTGGGAAGCTTTTGTTAACAGCATAGAATACAATGCCTTGTTCCTCGCAATAAGCAATGGTTTCCTCGAGGCGAACACCACTTCTATAAGTCCATAAAATCAGTAAATGTCCATCTTCTTGAAGTCTCTTCAAGGTTTCAAAAGCGAAAATGATTGGTTTCCCTATCCCTGGATATTCATCTTCAACGATGGTTCCGTCAAAATCTACAGCTATTGTTTGTTTATTATTAAAATTCACACGATTAACTTTTAGTTAATTTGGTAATTATAAATTAAAATAAAATTGAAAACGTGTGTAATCACTAGGTTCACACATTAAAAATTTTAAGCAAAACCTTCCGTATAGGAATCTTTAAAATTTGTTGATGGTCGTTTCATCCTTGTAAAAAAAGTTTATACTAAAGTAATGAATTTTGTGTCATTACTTCTGGTTTTTCAATTCCAATGAGTTTTAAAATGGTAGGAGCGAGGTCTCCAAGGACCCCATCATTAATAGTTTTAAGATCCTTATCAATTAGAATGATTGGTACAGGGTTAGTCGTGTGTGCGGTATGAGGTGAACCATCTGGATTAATCATTGTCTCACAATTACCGTGATCAGCAATTAATATGGTGGTATAATCATTTGCTAAAGCAGTCGTTATAACTCTTGAAACACATTCATCAACGGCCTCACAAGCTTTAATGGCAGCATCCATAACACCAGTATGACCAACCATATCACCATTTGCAAAATTCAAACAAACAAAATCTACATCACCTCTTTGAAGTTCAGGAATGAGAGCATCGGTTAACTCAAAGGCACTCATTTCTGGTTTTAAATCGTAGGTTGCCACTTTTGGTGAATTTCTTAAGATTCGTGTTTCGCCTGCAAATGGAGCTTCTTGTCCTCCCGAAAAGAAGAAAGTTACATGAGGATACTTTTCTGTTTCTGCAATTCGGATTTGTTTTTTATTGTGCGTTTCTAATACCTCGCCTAAAGTTTGATTTAAATTATCTTTTCTATAAACGATGTTTATATTTTTAAATGTTTCATCATAATTGGTCATGGTAACATAATGCAAGTTTAATTTATGCATGTTTTGTTCATGAAAATCTTCTTGAGATAATGCTTGAGTAAGTTGTCTACCGCGATCTGTTCTAAAATTGAAAAAAATGATAACATCATCATCTTTGATAGTCGTTTTTGGCTGATTTGAATTGTCAACCATTATAATTGGATTTAAAAATTCGTCTGTGATATCCTCATCATAACTATTTTGAATAGATTTTAGGGCATTCTTCGAATGTTTGCCAATACCGTTAACAATAGCGTCATAAGCAAGCTTTACACGTTCCCAACGTTTATCTCTATCCATGGCATAATAACGCCCTGTAATTGTTGCAAGTTCTGCATTTGATTTTTCGAGATGTTCTTCAAGTTCAGAAATAAATCCGTAGCCAGATTTAGGGTCTACATCACGTCCATCGGTAAAAGCATGTACAAAAGTGTTGTTTAGGCCATAGTCTTTAGCCGCATCAAGTAGTCCAAATAAGTGATTTATATGAGAGTGAACGCCACCATCACTTAGTAAGCCCAGTAGATGTACATTCTTATTGTTGACTTTGGCGTAATTAAAAGCTTCTACTAATGTAGGTTCTGTATTTAGCGTTTTGTTTTTAACGGCTAGATTAATCTTAACTAAATCTTGATAAACAATTCTTCCTGCTCCAAGATTCATATGTCCAACTTCACTGTTTCCCATCTGTCCTTCAGGTAATCCTACATGCAAACCGTCTGTGCGTAAACTGGCGCTTGGATAATTTTTATAAAGATTATCAATAAAGGCGGTATTGGCATGATCGATTGCCGAAACTTTTGGGTCTGGAGATTTTCCCCAACCATCGAGTATCATGAGGATTACTTTCTTATTCATAGGATATACTTAAACTACAAAGTTAAAAAGAAAATCCTGCTAAGCGCTAGGAATGATGTAGAAACTACGATATCGTTTGAGTAAATTAGGTTAAAATTATCAATAGTTGCTTCAATTTATTAGTCACTAATCCAAATTGAATTATCTTTGATTAAAATAGAAAGGCTAATGACTTTTAAGTTTAAGATTATTGAAAAGGATGCTATTTCAACTGTTATTCCAATGATGCAAATTCTAACTGAGAATAAATTTTCGGATGCCATTTTAGAGTCGCGTTTTGCTGAAATGGTTACTCAAAATTATGAGTGTGCAGGTATTTATGAGGGAGATGCCTTAATTGGAATATGTGGCATGTGGTTTTGTACACGTCATTATTCTGGTAAAAGTGTTGAAGTTGATCATGTATATATTGATGATGCCTATAGAAATCAGGGTTTAGGAAGACAATTTTTTGAATGGATTTATGAATATGTGAAGCAAAAAGGATGTGAATCTATAGAACTAAACACCTATGTTCAAAATCATCCATCTCATAAGTTCTATTATAATCAAGGGTTTAAAATTTTAGGTTATCATTTTGTGAAGAAGTTGTGATTTTATTTTATTTGCAGAGATAGTTTATATATATTTGCCGTCGGAAATGCGAGAGTAGCTCAGTTGGTAGAGCGTCAGCCTTCCAAGCTGAATGTCGCCGGTTCGAACCCGGTCTCTCGCTCTAAAAGCTTCACATTATGTGAAGCTTTTTTTATACCCTTAATTTTTGTAAATACTAGAAACAGGGAGAAAAGAATATCTTTTACACAGTTGATAAGGCTATCCTCTCGTTGAGTGTGAAAATTTCAAAGTTCAGTACTAATATTAGAGTTTTTGCTTTCTAACATGTCAAACATATATCAGTAATTAAGATATATCCACCCTGTGTATTGTTTATTCTCCCCTAGAAGTTCTAAAGAAAAAAAATACGTGCCTACCGGTAATTTGCGATGATTATTTAAAAATACACCTATATTGTTTATCCCATTCCAGTCATTTTGATAGTTAATGGTTTTGTAAACAAGATGACCCCATCTGTTGAATATCTTTAAATTGTTTTGAAAGAGATGAATCCCTTTTATAACGAAAGTATCATTTGTACCATCATTGTTTGGGCTAATTTCATTAAAAACGGTTATTTCTTCGTTACGAATTTGGGTTCCAAAAGTAATAACTTCATAACTATTAGGAATAAAGGGAGTGGATGTAATGCTACCTGAATTTATAGTTCCAGTAAATTGGAAATTGCCGAGATCTCTCCATGTTTTGTCGACAACATTCCAGCCTACCACTCTTAAATTTTGCAGGTGATCAACCAATTCAATTAAATTGCTTTGAGAGTTAAATGTTAAAGTGACTTGTGTTTCTGAAGTTCCATTAAAGTCCCAAAACTCGTTAGTGCTCACTTTTTGTAAAATGTTCTCAATTTTGGAAGTGTCGAAAGTCTGATTAAAAGTAGAGGGGAAGTTTGGGTCTTCATTAAAATAGGCGGCACTATATTTTGTAATATTAGTATAAAAAGGTATAATTAAAGGGCGTAATTTATTATCGTCTCCAATAGAGAATGAAAATGGCTGTTCCCCTTGATATGATTGGTAACCGTCTGTATGTTTAATATCATTTTCTAATACATAAACAGCATCACTTAAAAAATCTAAAGAGATGCTTGGGGTATTTCTTGGAGTAAAAATTTCTCCGTTGGTATAAATTAATGAGTTGGAAATTTCAGTATTAATCTCTAAAAATAAATGATCTTTCACATTGGTTTCAAAATCAAAGAAGCGTGGAATTTGTGAACCTGAAACTGTTAATGATGAAATTATATTAAAGAATCCTGCAAAACCTAAATTTTGATTAAACATGCCGTCATTAATAAGATTTGTATGAAACCCTATGACTCCTTTGTCATGTATTTGCACATTTCCATAATTGTGGAAAGCATTTTGTGCTGTTATTGCATTTGTGCAGTAAAACAACAATATAAAATATGCTTTTTGCATTTGTTTAGTTTGTAGTTATGGTTCGTACAACGCTTACTTTTTCTATAGCGACTAAAGAGAGAGGTGATAAATTGGGAAAAGTGGGGTTGTTCATTGTTCTGGTATCATCTTCTAATGTTGTAAAAGTGTATACTGGATTAGTTCCTGGATTGGGGTCTATCATACTTATAACGGAGGTTGATCTTCCAGAATATGAATTACCGTTGTCCATGTGTATTGCGCCTCCTTCTCCAATTTGAACCCCATTTCTAAATACTCTAATATGAGGATGCGCCCAGTGATTACCTGTATTATTAGCAACTGCCATTAAATCAATTCTCACATGATCTGGACGTCCTGTGTACTTAATGGTACTAGGGTTAGTATAATTCCAATTGGTATCAGATCGTTTTTGTGTAACTTGTAAAGTCCCATTACTGTGAATGTCATTATCATTTACATTGCCTGCCCAAATAACAGATTGATCTACTAATATAGTTGAGGAGACAGTTGTCGCTGGTGTAAATGAAGTTGAAGTTCCTGTTTCGTCAGTATAGGTAAATGAGTCGTCCCCGTTATCGATTAATGTAGAAACTGTTTCATTAATAGTTGTTGTCGTCCCACCTTCATTAGTATGTACAGCAATAGTGTTAGCATCTCCAGCAGTAACTTCAGTATCTGTGTTACTTGCTGCCATTTGGGTAATTGCTGTATTTGTCTCTATAATTGCTGTAGAAACACCACTTGCGCTAACATGTGTAGCTATCGTATTTCCTGCCGTTACTACTTGAGTTAATTTAGAATCTAAGTATGTTAAAGGAACCGATAATGTTCCGTTGCTATCTGTAATCGCTAGGTTTGTACCAATCACGGCAAAAAAGGTGTTAACTTCATTGGTAATACTTCCATCTATTTCGGTTGCTGTAATTACATAAGGATCTGCAGTTGTTCCTATCCCTGTTACGAGATTAATTCCAGCTCCTGTAACGATGGTTTCTGAGCCATCTGCAATTAACCCATTTAGGTCAACTGTGAGATCATTACCATCTTCAATCCCCACGGTTAATATATTTGTTGAAGAATTTAAGGTGAGTACATCTATGTTTTGATTGTCTGTACCTAAACTAGCTAAAGGAACCGATAATGTTCCGTTGCTATCTGTAATCACTAAGTTGGTGCCAATAACAGCAAAGGAGGTGTTAATTTCGTTGAAAATACTTCCATCTACCTCATTGATAGTTCCTTTATTATCTATAACACGTACAGTTTGTGCATAACTAGTATTAGATACCAACCATACACAAACTAGGAGTAGTGCTTTTTTTAATGAATGAATCATTACTTAAGTATAATTCTAAGCAAATTATTTAGAATATTGAACCTCAATTATATCTCCAGCATAAACGCTCCAATTTGGCGTTCCAGTTCCAGGATTAGGTACTAATGTCACCACATTATTGCTTGTAGCAACAGTGTAATCAATTCCTGCTAACAATTTTGCTCCATTTCTATAAACCCATATTTTTTCAAATTTCTTTAAAACTTCAGTAGTAACCGTTAACGAATAGACTGTTTGATTTGTAGTTGCAGTAAAAATCTCATGTCCATTTTGTACGATATCTGATGCCAATGTTTTCATTGTTTCACCAGTAGCTTCGTTTCTTATTAAAATAGTCCAGCCGGTTCCTGTGCCGTGGTCTGACTCAGATGTTGCGTCAGTTGAAGCTGCTAGAGTATTGGTGTCTACTAACTTTAATCCATCTAAGACGTATACATTTCCATCAATATCAATATAGGTGTCATCTGTTAATTGCCCTCCTAATTGCCATGTTGTTGTTGTAATATCTCCGTTGGCCTGGGCATTGGTAATCATTGTTATACCATTATTAGATTGGAGGTATTTGATGGTTCCTTTATTATCAATCACTCGGATTGCTTTAATGGTTTCTGCAGTTGCAGAGGAGTAATCAACTCCTCCTTGTTTAACTACACTTCCTGTGCTTGGGTCTGTTTGTGCATTAGCTTGTATAGAAAAGAATGATATAACCACTGCTAGTCCAAGTATTTTAAGTAGATTTTGTTTTTTCATGTTTTAAAAAATTAATTGTGATTGTTGTTTTTGATTATTCTTGTTATTAATTAAATTGAACTATTTTTATATCATCATCTTGGTAGCAAACGACTCCCGCTTCTAATTGAATGGTATTGGTATTTACTTTTGTAAAACCTAGGCGTACACCGTTTCTAAATACATTTACTTTCCGAACATCGACGATAGTTGAAGGCGTACTAAATTCTGTTTGGCCATGAATAGCAAGATGATTTAATACTAATTCTTGGAATAAAGAATATGTTACTGTTTTTGTCAATACACCAGTAGTTGGGTTAACAGTTACTAAATGATCTGTTATAGTTCCATTTACATCAGATGGGCTATTTTCTAAATATTTTATGGCTAAAGTGTTTGTTGTTGAGGTTTCAATTTCAGTAGACTGAATTAATTTGCCTCCAAGATGTATGCTATTTCCAATTTTAGTTAATCCATTATCTGCTTTCGCTACATCAATAACAGTGGTACTTCCATTTTCATCGGTATAGGTAAAGGTTCCATCATTATTATCAACAATGCTGGTGAGTGTTTCTTGAATCGTTTCAGAGAGGCATAAACTTGTCCAAGAATTATTGCTGTATTGAAACAAACAATTTTCATCTGTATTATAAACTATAGCCCCATTTAAAGGTGTTAAATTGATCATTTGAGTGTTAGTCATACGAGTAACAACTAATACTTTATTTGCACTTTCTAGTTCTAGTATTGAGGTCAAGTCTATTGTGCCAGGATTATTGCCGATTTTGACTTGAGCTATAGTCTTAAAAGAAATGACAATAGCTAGTATGAATAATACTTTTTTCATTTAATGGTCTTAGTAAATAAGGAGCCTCCTGTAAAAGGAATTGTCCTCTGTTTTATTTTAAGACACAGGTGTTATACAAAAGTCACAATTAAAGTCTAAAATTATTTAGAAAAGCATAATAAGATGTAGTTCAAGGTGTTACATGAGGCTCCTTCTTAAGATTGAGCGTTTTTTTGTACTATGTTTAATTTTTATATAGATACAGCGTGAGAAGTCTGCTTCGGTATTTGTTACTAATGCTCACCTGAGTCACTTTGTAAAAAAAATAGAGGAAAGGAATGCTAACGATTTATATAAATCCAGCTGGCATATTTCTTGTTTTCATTAGGAAGCTCTAAAATATAATAATATGTTCCGATGGGTAGTTCTTTATTCTTATCTAAAAGTAAACTACTATTGGCCTCACCATTCCAGTCGTTTTGGTAATTAGTGGTCTCGTATACTATTTTTCCCGAGCGATTAAAAATTTGTAATTTATTTTCAAATCGTTTAATCCCTTTGATAACAAAAGTGTCATTAACACCATCGTTATTAGGGCTAAACTCATTGTAAACAGTAATGTCCGCAATCCCAGTTAAGGATCCAAATGAAATCATTAAATAATCATTGGGGATAAAGGGAGCCGATGTTATTGTCCCGCTATTTAAATTTCCATTAATTTCCTCATTGCCAAGATCTATCCATTGATTTTCGATAACATTCCAACCAATCACTCTTAAATTTTGCAAATCCTCAGTTAAACTATTGATTTCACTTTGAGGGTTCCAGCTTAAAGTTATTTTGGTTTCTGTTGTACCATTAAAATCCCAAAATTCATTGATGCTTATATTTTTAATGATATCGTTAGAAATAGAATTGTTAAATGTTTCTTGAAAAGCAGGATTATAATTGTAATCCTCGTTGAAGTATGCTGCACTAAAACGACCAACTGTATTATTAAAAGGAATGCTTATTGGTCTTAACATGTCGTCATGTCCAATTGGAAATGTGAACGCATTTTTACCTGAATAAGAAGCATAACCATCCGTATATCTAATATAGTCCTCCATACCATAAACGACGTCATCTAAAAATTGTAGCGTGATACTCGGATTTTCTCTCGGGGTTACAATCTTCCCTTCAACATAAATTAAAGCGTTTGAAATTTCTGTACTAATATCTAAAAATAAATCATTGATGACATCAACTTCAAGATTGAAAAACATCGGAGCATTTGTTCCTGAAATTTTTAAGCTATTAGATTGATTATAAAATCCGGCTAAACCTGCATTTTGATTAAAAGTACCATCGTTAATTAAATCAATATGGAATCCTAGTTGACCATTTTCATGAATTTTAAGATTCCCAAAATTATGAAATGCTTGTTGGGCAAAAACAATATTACCGACTAAAAGCAGAATACAAACAATTTTTTTCATCGGCTATTAATTTGTTGTTATCGTTTGAATAACGCTTATTTTCTTCACAGCAATTAGACCAAAATGTCCTAAGTCTATATTTAGTGTATTGTCTTTAGTGGAACCTTGTTGTGCTCTTAATTGATAAACATCACCAGAAACGGGGTTGTGGTCTACATATGAAATTGTATTACTACTTGAGTCATGACCATTAGAATGACGTTGGTATGCACTTGCACTTTTGGCAACTACCGTACCATTTTTTAAGAGCTCTAATTCAGGGTTAACTCTTGCATGATCAGAGCTATTGTTTTCACGCATATAGGTCATAGCGTCAATTTTAACATAACTTGCCGTATCATTGAATATCGCTTGATTACCACTTATGCTCCATCCTGTATCTGTCCGATCAGATGATAATGTCAATATTTCATTAGGTTGATTAGAATCTCCTGTAACACTTGCTTTAGCTAAGAATGATTGATCGATTGTAATCGTTGTTGATGTTGTAACAGATGGAGCTCCAGCTAGACCTTGTATGCCTTGCTCACCGGTTTCACCTTGAATTCCTTGAATTCCTTGCGAGCCTGTAGCTCCAGTGTCACCTTGAATTCCTTG
>MAAC01018576.1_pt1 | contig 38117 bp, 31 predicted proteins | sample 1115981 | NCBI WGS metagenome assembly MAAC01 (sample SAMN04961126, study PRJNA320927) | seawater metagenome | isolation source: sample BD02T64 sea water enriched with oil for 64 days | place: USA:Gulf of Mexico | collected 2013-07-27 | reverse complement strand
TCGGTTTTTCCAGAACTTTTTGTTAGCGGTGAAATCAAATAATCCATAGCTACCAATATAAGCTTGTTGCAATTCGTTGTTTTCATCAATAACTAAATTGGGCTGTTTACCCGAAAATTTATAAAAGAAGGAAACATTCGTTTTCGCTTTCTTAAAGGAAAAAGTTAACGATGAAGTTAATTGAGGGGAATAGGCCACCGGTAATGACTCCGTTTCGTTAATGGTGTTTTTGTTTCCAATTAATGAAAATCCAATACTCGCTTTGAAATGTGCGATGCTGTATTCGGCCTGGGTATTAAAACCTTGTGAAATAGCTTCATCCAAATTGGCATACACGTATTGCGTGGCACTAGCCTGTGCAAGAGTAATTTTGTCATTGATATGGTTATAGAAAAACCCTAGTTTAAATTTAAACATTTGGCCTTTATGCAATCGAGTATACGTTAGGTTAGTCGAAGCGTGAATGGCGGTTTCTGCCAATAAATTAGGGTTCCCTTGAATATCGTGATTAATATCTACAAAATCCATATATAACTCTTTTACCGATGGGGCTCTAAACCCTCTAGCCAACGAGCCACGAATAGACATACTCGGTTTGACTTGGTATTTAACATATAGGGAAGGTACAATAGGTGCTCCATATTCGGTATTGTAACTGGCTCTAATTCCTGGTCTTACGGTCCATTTGAGGGAAGGTTGCCATTCTAAACTAACAAAACCAGCATAGTCGCCAATACTTTGTTTCTGATCCAGAATTCGATCACCCTTTGCCGTTTCATGGTTTAAATCTGTTCCAATTTGGTAACGCCAATTTTTTCCGGTGGGTGCTCCTGTAAAAGTAGCGCGCATCATTTTTAAATCCGTGTAAGTGGTGTCGTTAGAGCCAGGGGTAGTGTTTTGTTCGGAATGAACACCGGTTAAATCGGTGATAAACGACAATCGTTGTCGCTCATACAAATTGTAAGCGGCAATCACTTGAAGAGAATTGGCCGTATCCAATTTGAAATTCAACGCGGCACTGTTATCCAATCTTTTGGTAATGTACTTGTCGTCAAATGCAACATCATCATAAGGTCCACGCGGGTTACCTCTGTTTAGAATCGTTTCATCAAATCCATTCATATGAAAGAGTAACGAACCTTTCTTTAAAGTTCGTCCGTATTTTATACCTCCTATAAATTGCGTTCTTGGTTTCCATAATTTAACTCGGGATGAATCTGCAATGGGTTCAGGGTTGGAAAATGCAGGGTCTCCAATATTCCATCCATCAAAAAAGTTCCGGGTAAAATTGATGGCTCCAAAGTTTTTCCCTCGGGTAAAACCTACTCGTGCATCTACGTTATGCGTGCCAATGTTTTCGGTGTAATATTTCCCGTTGGCTGAAACCGGTTTTTCACTTTCTTTTTTAGTGATGAGGTTGATCGTTCCTGCAAGGGCATTACTTCCGTAAGAAACCGAAAGTGGACCTTCTACCACTTCTATGCGTTCAATGTCATTCAGGTTAATTTGACTTAAGTCAATGTTTCCATTTAATCGGCCTACGACCGGTACTCCGTCAATCAATATTTTTACATTTTCGCCAGATAAGCCTTGGATACTGATACTAGAGCCCAGAACGGCATCTTGTGAAATGTTCATGTTAAGCTCTCTCGACAATACTTGATCTAACGATACCGCATTAAGAGCATCGATTTTATCACGAGTAATTAGGGTGACTTTATGAATCGCTTTTTCGGGTGAAGATTCTGAAAATTGTCCTGTAATTACTACTTGGTCTAATGATTCCGAGCTTTCTAGTAATTTCACCCTAGTAATGGAGCCTATAGCTACGGTGTCGTAGTAGGGGGCAAATCCAAGATAAGTAATATGAATCGCAATTCGACTCCCAAAATCAGCGTGGTATGGGAAAATGGCCTCCCCTTCTTTATTTACCAAAATGATTTCTTCCTTTAGGGTTTTAATAGCTGTAAAATGAACATGCGCATAAGGTAGCGGCTCATTAAATTCACGATCATGCACGATGACTTTTGTTTCTTGGGAAAAACCTCCTAAAACCAAGAAAACCATCCCTACAGTAAGAATGATTTGTCTGAAAATATGTGTATTTGTGCTCAAAGTGCTTGTGAAATAAGCCCCTTCAATGAACGTCATTGAAGGGGCGATAAGATTATTGAATAACTAATTGTTTAACAATAGAATTAGAGTCATTACCAATACGAACTAAATAAACACCTCCATTCCAATCAGAAACTGGAATAGTAATATTTGTAAGGTTAGCCACATTTACCATTTGAGAGTATACTACATTTCCAGTTATTGAGAAAATAGTGATTTCTAAATTGTTTTGAATTTCAGTACTTTCAATTGAAATATTGATGTTTTCTGATGCTGGATTTGGAAATACATTTACCGTATTTAATCCAACGTTAAAATCAGCTATACCTACAGACAATACTTTTGTTTTATTAAAATAAAAGGTAGAACTCATTCGTTCAAATCCGGTCATGGTGATTTGCCATACAGCCATATCACTCTCCACAAAGTAAGTTAAGCTATCTGTGATGTCATATCCGCCTGATCCCCAGTTGTACGATTTCCAATCAGAGCCAATAGTGGCGATATCATCCACATAGGTGGCAGTAGTCCAATCTGCAGAGTCAACAGGCATATTTTCTACTTGTGCAGTAGTTCGGTCTATGTTGGTTTGAATCCCAGTTAATCCATAATACATATTGGGGGCAACTAAGCCGCTGTATTTATTGAAAACTAGATCCCAGTCGCTAACCATTGGCTCTAAGTCCATAATCGAATCGTGGTCTATGGAATAGTAAATAAAGTTTTTGCTGGAGTAATCTTTTTTAGCAATAACGACATTGACTTCGTTCGATCCGTCAATATTTGCGTATGAAAATTCAAAAGTGTTTGAAGTATTATTATACATACCTTCAATTTTCAATTTTTTTAATGCACTTGCCTTGGTTTGGATAATATAAAGTTTATCCCCAATAACATTATGTGTGGCTTGATTGTAAGTCCCCCAGGTAGAGGTAGAATTAGAAAGTGCGCTTTCCGTCCAATCGTTTTCATCATTTCTTAATTGTGTCCAAGTGGACAATCCAGTGGTATCTACATTTGACCAGTCCGAAATGTTTCCGTTTTGATATAAATAAACTTCCACAGAGTGTCCATCATTTGTACGGATTGCAACGCTAGTGCTTTTTACTACAAATGCTAAATCCCAGTCTGAAGAGGATTGCTTTACTTCTCCATTTTCAAGACTGTAATAGGTTTGGAATTCTTTACTAGATCCGATCGATACAGAGTCAGAAATTTGCGAAAATCCAATAAATGGAATCACGATGGATAAAATAAAAGGTACTAGTTTTTTCATGTTTTTGTTGTTACTAAATGGTGCTATTATAATTTCGGCAAAGATGGGAAGTATATGCGAGATGACTTGTCATGAAAAAGTCAAAGAACCTACCTAGAAGTAGTGATTTTCATCATGTTTTCAGGGCTTTTGACGAGTTCAGAGTCGGAAATGAGGAATGTAGTTATTGGCATTATTTGACTGTAGACCGACCGGGTGATATTCCTTTTGTATTGTTAGATTTGCAGTTCTTAAAATTGAAGATTTGAAAGTATACCACGGTGTAGAAAATTTTGTTCCACCCACATTCCCGGTCGTTACTACGGGCACATTTGATGGCGTTCATGAAGGACATATGGTGATTCTTGATCGAATAAAAGCATTGGCTCAAGAACGGAAGGGAGAAACCGTAGTGGTTTCGTTTGATCCACATCCCCGTTCGGTTATTCATCCCCATTTAGAAATTAAATTAATTCATACCATTGAGGAAAAGATTGACCGTTTGGAAAAAGCGGGAATTGATCATTTTGTGATTATCCCTTTTACAACGGAGTTTTCTAGAACATCTTCTTTAGCGTTTGTTCGGGATACTTTAGTGAATGCACTGCATGCTAAATTGCTCGTTATTGGCTATGATCATCAGTTTGGTAGAAATAGGGAGGGTTCCGTTACTGAATTAGAAGAATACGCCTTGATGTATGATTTTGAAATTGAACAGATAGAAGCGCAAACTTTTGAGGATATAAATATCAGTAGTACCAAAATACGTAAAGCTTTAAATGAAGGCGATTTTGAAACCGCTAATCATTTTTTAGGGTATGATTTTATGCTGACCGGTAAAGTAGTTCATGGAAATAAGTTGGGTAACTCCATGGGGTTCCCAACGGCTAATATGGATGTTGCGAATAAGTTTAAATTGATTCCTTCTAATGGCGTGTATGTCGTGGAAGTGGTCGTAGATGGAACTCTTTATGGGGGGATGTTAAATATTGGGTCTAAGCCAACGGTGAGTGATACGGATCAAAAGTCGATTGAGGTAAATATTTTCGATTTTGATACCGAGATCTATGGCCAAACAATCCAGGTTAACTTCAAGAAACGTCTTAGAAGTGAACAGAAATTTGGTTCCTTGGAAGAATTAAAAACACAATTGTCTTTGGATAAAGAACATTCTTTAGTTTTGCTAGGGAAATGAGAGTTTTAGTAGGTATGCTTCTGATTATGGTGAGTTTGAATCCAATTCAAGCCCAATCCGATAGTACCTATACGGATTTGAAATTGGCTATAAAGGCAGGTGATTCAGTGAAAGTGTTAATTCTTAAAAAACAAGGATTGACCGAAATTCCAAAAGAGGTATTTGAGTTTCGAAATTTAGAAATATTAGAGCTGCGGAAAAATGAAATTACCTTTATACCAGATGAAATATCGAAATTAACCCAGTTAAAAGAACTGGATTTATCCCGGAATACTATGGATTCCATTTCCCCTGAGTTAGGGGCATTGAGTGAATTGACTCTATTAAACTTGTCACACAACAAATTCAACCGGATCCCTAAATCGATAGGGCTTTTAAAGAAATTACAATACCTAAACTTAGATTATACCAATATAGATAAGGTGCCCATAGAAATTCAGGGGTGTAAAAATTTGACTTTTTTTAATGTAAGACATTCCTATATGGAAGAACAAGAGGCTCGAAAAATAAGACGTCTGTTACCCGAGGATTGTGTGAAGTTGTTTCCGTTAACGTGTAAATGTAATTCCTAAAACTATGAATGTTTCTATTGATATTAGTATGTATCCGTTAAAACCAGATTATAAACCTTCCATTAAAGCTTTTATTGATAGCTTGAATTCATATGCTGAAATTACGACCCAAGAAAACAATATGAGTACACAAGTTTTTGGTGAGTATAGAGCCGCTATGAAAATTGTGCAAGATGAAATTGAAAAGACCTCTGGCGATGAGCCAAAAGTGGTTTTTGTGATGAAAATTATTCCGTTCGATTTAAGCTAACGAATCACTTTCATGGTGATAGGGATCTCATTCAATGGCCATTCCCTATTGTCTACCTTTACTTTGTTGAGTTCTATCGCTACATCCATCCCGCTAATAACTTCTCCAATAACTGTATGTTGTTGGTCTAGGTACGGAACTCCTCCAATCGTATTAAATATATCTTTCTGCGCATCCGTGTATTTGGTTCCAAACTCCCGTTCGTGACTTCGCATTTCACGGTCATTATAAGGGTGTCCTAAAACAATGTAAAACTCAAAAGGGGAAGAACGTTTGTTTGGGTTTTTGTCATACCGTCTTGCCATGGCTATGGAGCCATATTTGTGAATGTTTTTTGGGGTGAATTCCGCAGGTAATGTATAACCACCTATTTCCGCTCTTTTTATTTGGCATTCCCACTCATCCGAATTTCCTGCTTGGTCAACAAAATTCTTGGATACTCGATAAAACTGTGTTAAATCAAAATAACCTTGCTTGGTTAAGTAGATCATATTTGCCCGATGAAGAGGGGTGTTGGTGTACAGCTTAATGTCAATGTCGCCAAACTTACACGATAAACGAATATGGGTTTCTTGGTGCTCTTTTCCGTATTGGGTTAAAAACTTCACCACATTGTCATTGGTAATTTTGGGGTAGGTGTTGTCTGTTTTTTTAGGCGCTTTTTTTGTTTTCACCTCTTGCTTTACCTCGGCTGGGTTTGTGCTTTCTTCGGTAGTTGAGGAGCTCTCTTTGGGTGCGTTAAACGAACAACTCGTTACCGATAGTAGGAATACCCATACATAAATCAAGTGCCTCATGCTTTTTTTAAAAGGGTGAATGTCATGCGGTGATGAGGTGTTACTCCGTACGTGGTTATGGCTTGCCTATGTGCTTTGGTTGGATATCCCTTGCTTTTTGCCCATCCGTAATCTGGGTAATCTAGGTGTAGCTCATTCATTATATCATCCCGATACGTTTTGGCCAAAATAGACGCAGCGGCTATACTCATAAATCGAGCATCTCCCTTAATCATACAGGTGAATGGAATATCTAATTCAGATTTAAAACGGTTACCATCAATGAGTAAATGCTCCGGTTGAATGGTTAGTTTCTGTACCGCCCGTGTCATGGCCAAAAAAGAAGCGTTTAGAATATTGATTTCATCAATAATGGTATGAGATACAATTCCTACTCCAAAAGCAATGGCTTCTTTTTCTATAAGAGGACGCAATGCATAACGTGTTTTCTCCGATAATTTTTTTGAATCATTAAGAATTTCATTCTCAAAACCTGCAGGGAGTATAACCGCTGCGGCTACTACCGGTCCAGATAAACAGCCTCTTCCTGCTTCATCGCACCCCGCTTCTAAAATTCCTTTGTTATGATATTGACTGAGACTCATTTATGCACCTTTCTATGGATTCCCACAATTTTTCAGCGGTTTTATCCCAGCTGAATTTTTGTCTTTGTTTTTTTCCTGCTTCAATCAATTCGGCTACCAACTCTTTATCAAAGGCAACCTTTTCCATGCCTTCTTGAATAGACTGATAATCGAATGGGCTCACGTAAACACCTGCTTTTCCTGCAACTTCTGGCATGGAAGTTACGTTGGAGGTGATCACCGGAACGTCACAGTTCATGGCTTCAACAATCGGGATTCCAAACCCTTCAAAAAAGGAAACGTAAACCAATGCTAAGGAGGAAGCTAAAGCTTTACTCAAATCTTCTTGCGCTAATCTCCCTGAAAATATCACATCGTTTTGATGGGTCATGGAAGCAAAGGATTTTTCAATGGCTTTGGTCCACCATCTTTTTTCGCCAACAATTAGCAATTTTACATCCGTATTGTTCGCTTTTTTGAATGCGTCAAATCCTTTGAAAAGTTGTGTTAAATTTTTTCGTGGTTGAATAGATCCGATAAAAATGAAATACTCGTTTCCATCGGTATACCTCTTTCGAATGACTACTTTATCTGGTTCAACAAGCGGTTTATAAACATCACTTACCCCATTAAAAACAATATCGATTTTTTCAGGTTCAATTTCGTAATGCCGAATAATATCTTCTTTACTAAATTGAGATACGGTAGCTATTCTATTCGCTTTTTCAGCAAATTTCGGAAAGTAATACCGGTAGTACTTCCGGGCAAACCAAGGTAAGTGACGAGGGTAATATTCAAAATTTATATCATGAATCACCGCAAGTTGGGGCTTCTCCGAATGCAGACTCAAATAGCCATCAGGCGACAAGAAAAGGTCCACCTTGTTTTTTCTCAAAACAGGGGGCACTAACCACTCAAACCAGATATAATACAATAGGGGATGACGTGCTTGTAAAGGAATAATAATTGGGGTGACATTGTCGCCAAAAATAAACTCCTCGCTATATTCTCTATCAAATAGAAATAAGAACTCATGCTCCGGATGAGATTGGGTAATGCGCTTAAGAGTTTCATAGGTAAACCACCCAATCCCTTCCAATTTACCGGGTAATAATAAACGTGTATTTACTGCTATTTTCAAGATTTGATTCTTTGATTTTCTGTGGGCGAATGTACAAATTTTGAGTTTCTTTCTAAATTAATCTATATCTATTCAACAATAGCTACTTACATTTGGCGTTGAAATTGAGCAAGTGCAAAAAAAATTCATTACCAATTTAGGATTTATACTATTCCTTAATCTCTTGATTAAGCCATTCTGGGTGCTCGGTATTGGCGTGGCGGTGCAAGACGTTATGGGGCCTGAACAATATGGTATTTATTTTACCATGTTGAATTTTTCCTTTCTATTTCATATCATTTTAGATTTTGGTATAAATAATTTTCAAAATCGAAATATTTCCCAAAACCCCGATGCTGCAAGTCAATTATTGTCCTCCTTATCCATCATTAAATTAGGGTTTGGGGTAGTTTTTCTGCTGTTAGTGATGACCGTAGGGAAATATGTGATGAACTATCCCCCTCCGTTTTTGCACCTGTTAGTAATGGTAGGTGCTAACCAAGTGCTGCTGTCTATTGTTTTGTTTTTACGAGCCAACTTAGCCGGATTGCAGTTTTTTAAAGTGGATAGTGTTATTTCTGTACTAGATAGGTTACTGATGATTTTCATTTGTGGGATCCTTCTGTGGGGGGGTGTTACCGAAGTGCCCTTCCAAATTGAATGGTTTGTTTACGCACAAACAGCGGCCTATTTGACAACGATTCTGGTGGCTTTAGGTATTCTATTGCTGGAGGTGAAATTGAAGTTTGTAAAACCAAATTTTGGAATCTTGCCATCCCTAATTAGAAAAAGTTTGCCGTTTGCACTGTTGACCTTAATTATGACTATTTATTACCGAATAGATGTAATCATGATTGAGGAATTAACGGAAAATGGGGTGTTTGAAGCCGGGGTTTATGCACAGGGATATCGATTGCCCGAAATGGCTAGTATGTTCTCTCTTTTGTTTGCAACATTGTTGCTACCTATGTTTTCAAAAATGATCGCACAAAAAGAGGATGTTATTGATTTAATGTCCCTTTCGTTTCGGTTATTGGTTACTCCTGCAATTATTGCCGCAGTCGTTATTTATTTCTATGGGATGGACTTTGTGCGAATGTTCTTTTCTGTGGAGTTTGAGAAATCATCGGATGTGCAAACGGTCTTGATGTTTACCTTTATTCCATTGGCATCCACCTATGTATTTGGAACCTTATTAACCGCTAATGGAGATTTGAAGTCTTTGAATGTTATTTCCTTAATGGGCCTAGTGGTGAATGTGGCATTAAATTTTCAGCTCATCCCTACCCTTGGTGTGAAAGGTGCCGCATTGGCTACCCTTGCTACTCAGATTGTGGTGGTCGCTATGCAATTATTTTACATTAGTATTCAATTTAAAACCCGACCCAATTGGAGACTATTGATCAGCTTGTTCGCTTTTTCATTCGGTTTGTTTTGGGTAGGGAAGTGGCTCTTTGAATTAGACATAAATCACATAATTACTTTTATAGCCTTGTCGGTTTTTGGTTCTGTTTGGGCCCTAATTACACGCATGATTAGCCTAAAAGGAATCTATCATATTTTGAAATTTGGGTAATAATATTTGCCTGAAATTTATTAAAAATTATTTCCTTTACCCCTAAAATCAGCGTAGCTTTGCCCGTAAATCAACGAACCAGTATAATGGATAAATTTTCTTATGTTGGGAATGGAGATATTGAAGCGTACAATGCAGTTTACGAGCAGTATAGAACCAATCCTAACAGTGTAGATGAAACTTGGAAAGAATTTTTTCAAGGGTTTGAATTCGCTTTAGAACAATACGAAGATGGGACTTCTTCGCAGAATGTAGAAAAAGAATTTAAAGTATTTCAACTCATAGAAGGCTACAGAACAAGAGGGCACCTATTCACAAAAACAAATCCAGTTAGAACTAGACGAAGCTACACCGATACTATTTCGGTGGATTATTACGGCTTTAATGCTCAAGACATGGAAACTGTTTTTCATGCTGGAAATAAATTAGGTTTAGGGGCCTCCAAGTTGAAGGATATCGTTTCCTTTTTGGAAGATACCTACTGTAGATCAATCGGAGTAGAATACGTTTATAATCGTAAACCTGAACAACAAGATTGGATTGTTGAAAGAATTGAACGGGGTAGAAATACCACCACTTTCAATGCCGAACAAAAACTAAGAATGTACGAGAAGCTAAGTCAAGCAGTTGAGTTTGAGGCTTTCGTTCATAAAAAGTTTGTGGGCCAAAAACGTTTTTCTTTAGAGGGGGGCGAATCATTGATTCCTGCTATTGACGCATTGGTAGAAAAAGGTTCCGAACTAGGAGTGAAGGAAATGGTGGTCGGAATGGCTCATCGTGGACGTTTAAATATGTTAGCTACTATATTTAAAAAACCGACCGAAAGTATTTTTACCGAGTTTGAAGGTAAGGGCTATGATTCGGAAGACTTTGACGGGGATGTAAAATACCATTTAGGGTCTACCCATACCATCAAAACCAATAAGGGTGCTTCTATGCATCTTACTTTGGCTCCTAATCCTTCACACCTAGAGGCAGTAGGTCCAATAGTAGAAGGGATTACAAGAGCTAAAATTGATAATTATTTAAAGGGATCTGAAGAAGCGCTTCCGGTGATTATTCATGGGGATGCGTCCGTTTCAGGTCAAGGTGTCGTGTATGAAGTGGTGCAAATGGCACAACTTAGCGGTTATAAAACAGGCGGAACCATTCATATTGTGGTGAATAACCAAATTGGGTTTACCACTAACTATATTGATGGCCGTTCAAGTACCTACAGTACTGATGTGGGGAAAGTAACTTTGTCGCCTGTATTTCATGTGAATGGCGATGACGTTGAAGCCGTAGTTCACGTGATGGAAATCGCGATGGAATTCCGTCAACGTTATAAAAAGGATGTGTTTATTGATTTGTTAGGCTATCGAAAATATGGCCATAACGAAGGAGATGAGCCTAGATTTACACAACCATTATTGTATAAAGCAATTGCGAATCATTTAAATCCAAAAGAGATTTATTCGAAAATTTTGATGTCGGAAGGAATTCTTACGGCAGAAAATAAAGCGGCAATTACCAAAGCGAGTGAGGATTATTTGAGTGCGGGTTTTGAGAAATCAAAAAAAGCAGATCATTCTCAGATCACGGATTTTATGCAGGAGTATTGGGAAAACTACACCGTTGGATCTAAGGCCGATATGCTTGAAAAAGTAGAGACAGGAATTCCGTTGAAAGAATTGGAGCATTTAACAACCCAAATCTGTTCACTTCCTGCCGATAAAAAGATTTTTAGAAAGATTCAGAAGTTATTCCTTGCGCGTATGGAAATGCTCAAGAATGATAATCTGGATTGGGCCATGGGGGAGCTTTTGGCCTATGCATCTTTACTCTCTAAAGGACATAACGTCCGTTTAAGTGGTCAAGATGTGGAGCGTGGTACATTTTCTCACCGACATTCAGTGGTGACTGAAGAAGATTCAGAAAATAAATATATTCCGCTAAATAATATTCAAGAGAAACAAGGTGAGTTTACCGTGTATAACTCTTTCCTATCCGAATATGCGGTTTTAGGATTTGATTACGGATATGCGATGGCATCTCCAAATACATTAACGCTTTGGGAAGCTCAGTTTGGTGATTTTGCCAATGGAGCTCAAATTATTTTTGACCAGTTTTTAAGTGCTGCCGAAGATAAATGGAGAACCATGAACGGATTGGTGATCCTTTTACCTCATGGCTACGAAGGACAAGGTGCGGAACACTCAAGTGCGCGTATGGAACGTTTTCTACAGTTAACTGCCGAAGGTAATTTTGCCGTGGCTAACGTAACGACTCCCGCCAATTATTTCCACTTGTTGAGAAGGCAATTGGTACGTGATTTCCGTAAACCCTTAGTCGTGTTTACTCCAAAATCATTATTACGTCACCCCTTGTGTGTGTCGCCAAAAGAAGATTTTACTTCGGGGCATTTTCAAGATGTAATTGGAGATACCGTAAATGAAAATAAAGTGAAAAGAGTCGTTTTCCTTACGGGAAAACTATACTACGAACTACTTCAGAAAAGAGAAGAGTTGAATCGTGAGGATGTTGCTTTGGTTCGTATCGAACAAATGTATCCTCTGAATTTCGATAAATTAGAAGAAATTATTAAGTCCTATAATGGCGCAGAAATTGTGTGGGCGCAAGAAGAACCCGAAAACATGGGGGCATGGAGTTATTTCTTAAGAAAGATGTACAAACATCATCCAAGATTAATTTCACGTAAAGCAAGTGGTGCTCCGGCATCGGGCTCCTCCCAAGTAGCGGCCGCAAGACAAAAAAGAATTATTGACCAAGTATTCGAATAGTTATGAGTTTGGAAATGAAAATCCCAAGTCCGGGAGAATCTATTACAGAAGTGGAAATAGCCCAATGGCTAGTTGAAAGCGGAGATTATGTAGAAACGGACCAGATTATTGCCGAAATTGATTCGGATAAAGCAACTTTAGAGTTACCAGCAGAAGCTTCTGGAATAATTACTTTAAAAGCCGAAGACGGGGATGCCGTTCAAGTTGGTGAAGTCGTTTGTACCATTGATACAGATGCCGAGAAACCTGCTGATTTTGTATCTGCTACCGATGCACCAGTGGTAAAAGAAGAAGCGGCTCCTGTAGCAGCTCCAAAAACGGCTGTTGCCCCATTGAACGATGTGAAAGCAACGCCATTGGCAAAAGAGGTGATGAAGCAAAATGCCGTGAATCCTGGTAAAGTAAATGCCTCGGGGAGTAACGGTAAAATTGTACGTGATGATGTAGATGTGTACCTGACAGGGGGCGTAGATGCAGCTACTATTTTCTCTCCTACAGGGGAAAGAAATCAAGAGCGTAAGAAAATGAGCATGCTTCGCAGAAAATTAGCGAAACGTTTGGTGGCGGTGAAAAGTGAAACGGCTATGTTAACTACTTTCAACGAAGTAGATATGAAGCCAATCATGGATTTACGTAAAAAATACAAACAGAAATTTGGAGATACTCATGGGGTAGGACTTGGATTTATGTCCTTCTTTACCAAAGCATGTGCGGAAGCATTAAGATTGTACCCATTGGTGAATTCTATGATTGATGGTGACGATATGATCTCTTACGATTATGCCGATATCGCCATTGCAGTTTCAGCTCCTAAAGGACTAATGGTTCCTGTAATTAGAAATGCAGAAGCGATGAGTTTAGCGGAAATTGAAGCGGAAGTGAAACGTTTGGCTTTAAAAGCGCGTGACGGTAAATTGAGTATTGATGAAATGACTGGAGGTACCTTTACCATTACTAATGGCGGTGTTTTTGGATCGATGTTAAGTACTCCAATTATCAACCCTCCACAAAGTGCTATTTTAGGAATGCATAATATTGTAGAACGTCCAGTAGCTATTAATGGAGAAGTGGTTATTCGTCCAATTATGTTTGTAGCTTTAAGTTACGATCATCGTGTAATTGACGGTAAGGACTCCGTAGGGTTCTTGAAAACAGTAAAAGAAATGTTAGAAAATCCAACCAAATTAATCTTTGGTGGGAAAGAACCAATAGAGGTTTTACTAGGTTTGTAAACGAACAACATACTATTTAAGAGAGCGATTCCAATTGGGTCGCTTTTTTTGTGCCTTTGTTTTCAGGGAAACCTATAGAGCTAATTGAGCGGAGCCGAAATGCAGGATTCTACCTTATATTTGTATTAGAATGAGAATTACATTGACCGTATTTAACTTTTTTTCGAAGGGTAATTAAACAACAAAAATGGGTGGTTCACTAATTCGGATACTAACTATTCTAATCATTTTGACGGTATCCTTTTTAGGATCTTGTCAAAGTGTATTTAATACGGCTTTTGATGTAAATAATGCACCTAATTTTAGTGGTAGTGTATTGGAGACAGATAATGGGTACATTTTTACTCAAAGAGCCGATTACATTGGGTTTTCCCATATTCAAGCAATAAAACTAGATACGCTAGGTAATATTACGGATTCAAATACCTTAGTACAAAGTGATACGGCTTTATTTAATGGGTTTTCAGGTTCTTTGCAAAAGTTAACCACTCCAGAGTTTTGTCAACTCTATAAAGTTGGACCTGACAGCGTTATTCGTTTAGTGTTTTTTGATATTAATCTTCAAAAAATAAGAGAAACAAAGTACCATTTTAATCAATTTACGGGACGCGGAATAGTCAAACAAATAAACGATTCCACATTGCTATTATTAGGGCAAGTAACTAACCCCAACTATTGGGATTTGGTTTTAATAAATACCGATTTACAAGGTAATGAACGTTGGCGCACCATTTTTGGAGAACTAGGGAAAGATGATTACGGTTTTTCTATAGGAGTTTTAAATGATACTATTGTGGTAGGAGGTCAAACTCTCCCTACAAGCAGTAGTTCTCACCCACATATTTGGTTGTTTGATTCACTAAGTAATCCTTTATTTGATACTATTTATTCTGATTTTAGTTCAGGTGGGTATCTTGCTCATCATAATAATTTTGGTTGGTATTTATCAGCGGCAAAAAATGTTTCGAATAAATTTTATCCAAGCCTAATAAAATTAAATCCAGATTTAAGTATTTCTTTTTCAAAAGATTTTTTTACAGAGGAAGAATATGTTTCTATTGGTCAACACACAATTAATGATGATGGTGTTATTACTGCAGCTGGGATGCAAATAGTGAATAACGTAATTACAGGTATTTTCTTCCAAGCCAATCACCTCGGAGACAGTTTGGGCTCTAAACTTATTGATCACATTTCAGGAGAGCGGTCACAATTTCATGATATTCGTCCTACCAGTGATGGCGGATATATTATGGTAGGTGAAACTCGTGCTCCAGGGCAAGATAGTTGGATCGTAAAAGTAAATGCTTGGGGCTGTGATAATATACCGTGTGTGGTAAGTGTAGGTGAGGTAGAACTACCTATAGGAGAATTAAATTGTTATCCTAATCCAACCCATGGTTCAGGCACTATTTCGGGTTACTTGTCTTCATTGAATAAAGAATCAGAGGTTAAAGTGTATAACAGTGTAGGGCAATTAATTCAGCGGATACCTGTTGCGCAAAATCAATTTGAGTTTCAAACTCAGTTTCCAGCAACTGGGCTATATTTGATTTCATTAGAAACAAACGGAGAAATTATTAAACAACAAAAATGGGTAGTTCACTAATTCGGGTACTAACTATTCTAATCATTTTGACAGTATCCTTTTTAGGATCTGGTCAAAATGTATTTAATAAGGCTTTTGATGTAAACAACGCCCCCAATTTTAGTAGCGATGTAGTAGAAATTGAGACTGGGTATATTTTTACTCAAAGAGCCGATTACAACGGGTTTTCCCATATTCAGGCAATAAAACTAGATACGCTAGGTAATATTACGGATTCAAATACCTTAGTACAAAGTGATACGGCATTGTTTTATGGATTCTCTGGCTCATTGCAAAAGCTATCCACTCCAGAATTTTGTCAACTCTATAAAGTAGGGCCTGATAGTGTTATTCGTTTAGTGTTTTTTGATGTAAACCTTCAAAAAATAAGGACTAAAAAATATTATTTTAATCAATTTACCGGTCGTGGTGTAATTAAACAGGTAAACGACTCCACTTTATTGATTTTGTGTCAAGTAAGTAATCCTTCTACTTGGGATCTAGTATTGATGAATACCGATTTACAAGGCAATGAACGCTGGCGTACTATTTTTGGTGAACCAGGCAAGGATGATTATGGTTTTACAATAGAGGAGATTGATGGAGAAATTGTAGTGGGAGGACAGACCTATTTTAGTAGCCAAGTGGCTCATCCCCATATAATTTCTTTCAATAAAGTTGGTCAAATTGTCTTTGATACCATTTACACTCAATTTGATAACGGTGGAAGTTTTGCCTACCATTCGGATTATGGATTCTTTTTGTATAGTTCCAAAAACAATTTACCCACGAGTTTGTATCCAACTATAATAAAGTTGGACTCCAATTTTATTATGGAATGGTCACAAGAATATTTTAGGGATGCTCAATTGGTGGCTGTTGGTGCAATTACTATATCAGATCAGGGTATAATTTCTATGGCCGGTAGTCAAATTTTCGGGAGTAATAATTCGGGTGTTTTTTTTCAAATTAATCATCAAGGAGATAGTTTAGGTTCTAAAATATTGGAGCATATACCTGGGAGTAAGGCAAGTTTTGACAATATCCGTCCTACCAGTGATGGAGGATACATCCTCGCAGGCCAAACTAAAGCACCTACGCAAGACAGTTGGATTGTAAAAGTAAATGCATGGGGGTGTGATAATATACCGTGTGTGGTAAGTGTAGATGAAAAAGAGGTGTCAAAAGGAGGGTTAAATTGTTATCCTAACCCCACGAATGGCGCAGGTACTATTTCGGGTTACTTGTCTTCATTGCATGAAGAATCAGAGGTTAAAGTGTATAATAGTATAGGGCAATTAATTCAAACTATTTCTATAACCCAAAAAGACTTTGAGTTTCCAGTAAATCTTACTCAAAACGGGTTGTATTTTGTAGTGCTAATGCAAAATGGAGAAATTATTAAACAACAAAAATGGGTAGTTCACTAATTCGGGTACTAACTATTCTAATCATTTTGACGGTATCCTTTTTAGGATCTGGTCAAAGTGTATTTAATAAGGCTTTTGATGAAGCGAACACGGCTAATCATACCTCTAATGCATTAGAATATGCGGATCAATACTATTTTACCCAAAAGGCATTTATTGGAGGCGCAGCGGTGCTTCAGGCGATTTGTTTAGACTCAAATGGCTTGGTGGTAAAAAAGAAGCCTTTGGTGGTGGATAGTATTAAGAATATATTTTATGGGTATGGGGGGGCTTTTCAACGTTTAAGTTCCAACGAGTTCTGTCAACTATATAAAACCGGTGGAGATAGTACCTTAAAACTGGTTTTTTTTGATGACAGTTTAGATGTAATTAGAACCGTAGAGTATGCGTTAAATTTATACTCTGGTCCTGGAATTGTCAAACAAACCAATGATTCTACCTTGCTTTTGTTGGGGCTGGTAAGTAACCCTTCTAACTGGGATATAGTTCTTATAAATACCGATTTACAAGGCAACGAACGCTGGCGCACCATTTTCGGTGAACCAGGTAAGGATGATTATGGGTTCTCTATTGAAATTATTAATAATGAAATATTTGTCGGGGGGCAAACTTTTTATAATAGTACCAGTGTTGCCAATTCACACCTTTTTAAGTTAACGAGTTCAGGTCAACTGCTAAATGACACTATTTATAATGGTTTTAATAATGGTGGTTTTTTGACATATAATGAAAATTACGGGCTTTATAATACTGGGGTAGTAAATAAATCAAATTTTCTAATACCATTTTTGTCTTTAATCAATTCAAATAATTTATCTACTATCTGGGAGCATACCTATTTTGTAGATGACACCCTAGTTGCCCCACAACAAATGATAATTAATGATAATGGAATCATTTCTATTTCAGGAGGAAAGTTAATTATGAATGAATACTCTGGTTGGTTTTTTCAAACTAATGCGGATGGAGATAGTTTAGGCTCTAAAATATTGGAGCATATCCCAAATGAGAGTGCTGCGTTTAATGATATTCGTCCTACCAGTGATGGTGGATATATATTAGCAGGCCAAACCGATGCTCCTACCCAAGACAGTTGGATCGTAAAAGTCAATGCATGGGGGTGTGATAATATACCGTGTGTGGTAAGTGTAGATGAAAAAGAGGTGTCAAAAGGAGGGTTAAATTGTTATCCTAATCCCACGAATGGAGAAGGTACCATTTCGGGAGCTTTATCAACGATTTCCCTTCCAACAGAAATAAATGTTTTTAATGCTATGGGACAGTTGGTGCAAACCATTCCCATACGTCAAAAAGATTTTGATCTACAAGTGAATATTAAAGGGGAAGGTTTGTATTTGGTGGTACTCATGCAAAATGGAGTAGTAATGCAACAACAAAAATGGGTGGTTCACTAGTTAAAGGCCACGGATCGGAGTCGAAATGCCAACTCCCAGAACTATATTTGCTACATGAATATTAAAGCAGCCATCCCCAACAGTATTACACTAGGAAATTTATTATTTGGAGTTATTGGTATTATGCTCACCTTTGAAACCAATATGTTGGGTGCCGCTATATGCATGGTTTTAGCAGCGGTATTAGATTTTTTTGATGGATTGGCTGCCCGTGCCTTGGGAGTAAGTGGTGAGTTTGGTAAACAGCTCGATTCGTTGGCCGATATGGTTACTTTCGGAGTATTACCAGGCATCATGCTGTACCAATTCATTACCATAGGTTATGGTGAATATTTTGTGCCTATTGGCGATAGACCTGTGGTACATATTCTCGTAGAATTCTCTGGTTTTTTATACACGCTTTTTGCGGCCTTGAGATTAGCCACCTTTAATATTGCTACCAATCAATCCGATTCTTTTATTGGGGTGCCCTCTCCAGCAGCAGCTTTGTTTGTCGCTTCTTTTGCGCTCATTCTCTCGCTACAATACAAAATAAATATGTATTTCCCAATGGACGATTTACAATTGGGGGCCGTGGCAATAATGAGTTATTGGTCGCCTTTTGATTTCCATTTAGTGTACAATTTGTTCTTTCCAGAATGGTACGTGGCCATCTCTATATTCTTAAGTATAATGATGGTAGCACCCGTGAGAATGTTGAATTTCAAATTCAAGGAAATGAGTTGGGCGAGTAACCAACATCGTTACCTATTCCTGATCGGGGTAATGGTTTTGCTGCTTCTTACTTTTGTTCCGTATGGGATTCACATTCCAGGAATGATTTTTTTAGATTACGCGGTGATCCCTCTAATTATTTTATTCTACATGGTGTATAGCCTCATTCTTCATTTTTCAACCAAGGGGGAGCAATAGAATTTTTCAAATATTACCATACCGGCATGGACTCTTGAGTAAATGCACGTTTTTCCATAAGGTAGCGGTTTAACCAATTTGGGCGTAAATCATCCGAAATTTCAGTGGCTTCCGTTTTGGAAACTTCTAGTAAAACGGGGTGCTCTTCGGTTTCATATTCTTTGGGGTCAAAATTTTGAAAACTCGTGACCACATAACGCTCTACTTCAACCACCGAATAATCTCTCGATTCCGAATATAAAATAGCATCATCTGTTAACACAAAAAGTTTCGGGTAATTCGAGAATATGGCGGGTGAATAAAAGAATCGAACATTCATGGCGGTGGTTTTTTAAGTTCTTTGCAAAATAACGGCAGTTGACGCCTATTGTTGCTAGTGGTTTTCCATGAGTTTTTTGGTAGGATAACGGGAATGGCTACTTTTGAATCAAAATAGAGTAAAAATGACCATTTGGAATAAAATTAGTATCGGAATTATTGCGGTTTTAAGCTTGAGCTGCGAAGGTTTGCAAAAAGAACGAGTGGATCTAATTATTCACAATGCCACTATCTATACAGTGAACGAAACCTTTGATAAGGAGGAAGCGATGGCGATTCAAGATGGTCGGATTTTAGCCATAGGTCCGGAGCATAAAATCATGAATAAATACCAAAGTGAGGAGGTTATCAATGCAAAAAAGCAATTTGTTTACCCCGGGTTTATTGATGGACATTGCCATTTTCTAGGTTATGGATTGATTCTGCAAAAAGTCAATCTTGTAGGAACAACGTCTTGGAAGCAGTGTCTGGATAAAACAACTCAGTTTGCCACGAGTCATCCTTTAGGTTGGATTCAAGGTTGGGGATGGGATCAAAATGATTGGGACGCTAATGAATACCCAACCAATAAGGAATTGAACACCCTATTCCCAGACCGTCCGGTGATGTTAAGAAGGATTGATGGCCATGGAGCTATAGTCAATAAAAAGGCGTTGGAACTGGCTGGAATACAGGTAAACACCAAAGTAGTTGGTGGAAATATTGTGGTAGTAGATGGAGAATTAACGGGCGTTTTAGTGGATAATGCCGTAGAATTGGTGTTAAAGGTCATTCCGAAACCAAGCAATGAGACTAAGACACTGGCTTTATTAGAAGCACAAAAAAATTGTTTTGCCGTGGGGCTAACTACGGTAAGCGAGGCCGGTATTGATAAGTCTGAAATTGAGTTAATCCAACAATTACATCGGGACTCCCTATTACAAATGAACGTGTACGCCATGGTATCCGATAAACCAGAAAACGTAGATTATTTCTTAAATAAAGGACCTATTCTGGAGCCCAAGTTAACGGTGCGTTCTATTAAGGTGTATGCGGATGGTGCATTAGGTTCTAGAGGAGCGGCTATGATAGATGCCTATTCAGATGACGCCCATAACCATGGAATGATGTTGACTCCCATCGATCATATGAAAGAATTAGCGGTGAAATCAAATGCGGCCGGTTTTCAAATGAATACCCATTGTGTGGGCGACTCAGCGAATCGTTTACTACTTGAGATTTATGGAGAGGTCCTGCAAGGGGTAAATGATAAAAGGTGGCGTATTGAACATGCGCAAGTGGTTCAACCTGCAGATATGAGTTTTTACCGTACCTATACCATTATCCCTTCGGTTCAACCCACTCATGCTACCTCAGATATGTATTGGGTAGAAGAAAGATTGGGAAGTGAGCGAATTAAATCGGCTTATGCGTATAAAGAGTTGTTAAAGCAAAATAAAATTATTGCGCTAGGTACCGATTTCCCTATTGAAGGTATTTCTCCTTTAGCCACCTTTTATTCGGCTGTTTTCAGGGTAGATGCAGCTTCTTTGCCGGAAGGTGGCTTTCATCCTGAAAATGCGTTAACCGCAGAGGAAGCCTTGAAGGGAATGACCATTTGGAATGCCATGGCTAATTTTGAAGAAAACCAAAAAGGAAGCTTGGAAGTGGGTAAAAAAGCAAATATCACCCTTTTGAATATGGATTTGTTAACCGTTCGAGCCAAGGATTTTTCAAAAATGGAAGTGGTGACGACTATTGTAGATGGTGAAATTGTATATAGAAAATAATGTAGTTTTACTACGTTTTTGTAAAGGATGAAAAAGGAAGTCTGTATAGTACTGTTTATGGTAGTGTCGTTTATTGCGAATGCGCAAAAACCATTTGTTCCAGATTTCTCCCATTTCTCCACTGAAAGTTTACATCAGGCTTTTCCGCAACAGGCTAATTCTTTTATGACTGCTGAGGAACAAAAATTGGTTTTTTACATGAACCTTCTGAGGTTAGAACCCGTAGTTTTTTTGAATGATATTGTTAAACCTTACGTTGCTTTTAATGAATTGAATGTCAATAGTTATGTGCGTTCCTTGTATAAGGATTTAGCAAAATCGAAATCTGTTAGCACCTTACGAATGGAGCAAGATTTATATGAAATGGCTAAATCTCATTTACAGGATATCGGTACAAATGGACTTACCGGACATGTAGGGTCAAATGGACAGACATTTAAAATTCGGGCAGCGCCATTGTTAAATAAATATGAATTGGTTTCCGAAAATGTAGGGCTGGGATTTAATTCTCCATTGGATAACTTGATGGGCCTTTTAATTGATGATGGGGTCAAGGGCCTAGGTCATCGAAAAGCCATTTTATCCCCCCAATATAATGGGATAGGTGTGGCTATTGGAAGTCATAAAGAATTCGTGTACGGATGTGTAATGGATTTTGGATTTCTTTAAGTAGAAGAAACCCAACTATAGTTTCAAGTTAGCGGGTGTTTTTATTTTTTCTAAATTCTCAAAAGCGTGATTTAATTCGTTCTTGTAACGAGCAATTATTTCCTTAATTGGCTCTACTTTATCCACTAACGCGGAGGATTTCCCGGCAATCCATAAGGTTTTATAATTACCTGGTTTGACCGATTTCTCCAGTTTTTTCATGCCCGAGATTTGAATCCACATTTTGAAATACTTTTTGGTAAACTCATTCTTAGATAAAGCGCGTTCCAAAAAATTCTGTTTACTTCCAATCTTCTTTGCATAAGGGGTATTGATTACCGTAGCCCAAGATCCAGAGATCTTATTAGACATGATAATATCCTCCATTTGGGCATCTACAATGGCATTTTTATAGCCATCGTTGACCGAAGATTCTTCGGACGCAATAAAAGCAGTACCTACAGAAACAGCTTCTGCACCTAAAGCTAACATGGAGGCCATTCCCCACCCATCGGCAATGCCTCCGGCAGCAATAACCGGAATATCAAATTTGTTTTTTAGGGATCGCACCAAAATTTGCAATGGGTTTGGACCCGAATGTCCTCCGGCTCCTTGGCCTACCGCTATAAACCCATCGCAGCCTAAATCATAGACTTTCTGGGCATGTTCCAGATTTACAACGTCACAAAAAACTTTAGCTCCATAGGCATGTGCTAGCTCAATCACCTTTTTTGGAGTACCCAAGGAGGTAATGAAAAACGGCACTTTATTATCCACACATACTTTTAAATGTTTTTCGAAGAACGGATTACTACGTTGGGCAATTAAGTTCACTCCAAAAGAACCTGATTTGCCTTCTTGGAATTTATGAAGGTTTTGAATCGTCTGTGCTAACTCTTTTTCGGTACGGTAATTTAAGGTTGGAAAAGTGGCCATTACTCCATGTTCAATACCCGCTTTCATCATGGCTTCATTGGAGACCAAAAACATAGGGGCCATTACCATAGGGAATTCAATGTTTAACATTTTATTGATGGGAGTGGTAATGTGCATATCTCTAATTTTTGTAAGTGAGAAACCAATTTGTATTCCTTGTTAAATCAACCTAATTCTGCTGTTTCAGTTCTTCAAATTTACCTATTTTAGTGACCTACATTTAATTTTAAACCAAAAATATATGTCCAAAGAGTTAAAAAGACTGTTCGATCTACCTTATTATCAGCTAGAAAAGTATCCTTTGGAACGTAGTTTTTCATCCAAAATTAATGGGAAGTGGGTCAGTATTTCATCGCAACAATTGGTGGATCAAGCCAATGAAGTGAGTAAGGGTTTGTTGGCTATGGGGATTCAACCCGGAGATAAAGTGGGTTTGATTTCTAATAACCGGTATGAATGGCACATTATGGATATTGGAATCCTTCAAATTGGAGCGGTTAATGTGCCTATTTATCCCACTATTTCGGCTGCCGATTATGATTATATTTTTAATCATGCAGAGCTAAAAATCGTTGTAGTTTCAAGTTCTGAAATTTTGGATAAAGTAAATAGTATAAAAGAGAAAGTACCATCGCTAACGAATGTATTCACTTTTGAGAAAATTGAGGGGGAAACGCATTGGTCTGAGATTAAATCCAAAGGAGCTGATATTGAATTGTCGCAAGTAACCGATTTAATGAAAGAGGTGAAAACAGACGATATGGCTTCCATTATTTATACTTCTGGGACTACCGGTAGACCCAAAGGAGTAATGCTTTCCCATGCAAATATTCTATCCAATGTGGTCGCTTCGGGGGAACGTTTTCCAGCGAGATACGGGCAAAAATCGATTTCTTTTTTACCTATTTGTCATATTTATGAAAGGTCATTAACCTATTTGTATATGATGGAAGGAACAAGTGTTTATTTCGCTGAAAGTATGGAAACCATTGGTGAAAATATTAAGGAAGTAAAACCCGAGGTATTTTCGGCCGTACCTAGATTACTAGAAAAAGTATTTGACAAAATTATTGCCAAAGGAGAAGAACTAACGGGAGCCAAAAAAATGTTGTTTTTCTGGGCCGTGGATCTGGGCGAAAAGTGGATGCCAAATGGGGAGAATGGTTCTTTCTATGAATTTAAATTGAGTATTGCAAATAAGCTTATTTTCAGTAAGTGGAGAGAAGCTTTAGGTGGAAATGTGATTGCCATTTCTTCGGGAAGTGCTGCCCTTCAACCACGGTTGGCTCGGGTATTTAATGCCGCTAATATTCCAATTTTTGAGGGATATGGTTTAACAGAAACATCCCCCGTTATTTCGGTAAATGAACTGGAAAATGAAGGTCTGATGATCGGGACAGTAGGTCGGGTAATCAATAATGTTCAGGTGAAATTTGGAGCAGATGGTGAGATTTTAGCCAAAGGGCCAAATGTGATGTTGGGCTATTATAAAGATCCTGAAAAAACACGGGAGGTATTAACTGAAGATGGGTGGTTTCATACCGGGGATATTGGAGAGTTAGTGGGTAAAACAAAGGACTTTTTGAAAATCACGGATCGTAAAAAGGAAATGTTTAAAACCTCTGGGGGTAAATATGTAGCGCCACAATTAATTGAGAATATGTTGAAAGAATCTCGTTTTGTGGAGCAGGCAATGGTGATTGGGGAAAACCGGAAGCATCCGGCTGTATTACTGGTCCCCGCTTTTGATTTTGTATACGAATGGGCAAAACGACATGATGAACAGGTATCTACTCCAGAAGAATTGGTGAAGAATGAAAAAGTGAAAGCCCGGATCTGGAAAGATATTTCCAGAATTACGGAGAATTTAGGCAGTTGGGAAATTCCTAAAAAAATGGAGTTGTGCTCGGATGTTTGGTCCATTGAAAACAATGAATTGACGCCCACTTTAAAATTGAAACGTAAAGTGGTTTTAGAAAAACACCAAGCAGAAATAAAACGTATTTATGGCGAATAAGCGAAAACTTAATTCGCTTTAAAAAGAGGGTCTCTATTATTTGTTACAATGGGTATTTTTGCCGGTAATTACTCTCGTTTAGGGTTGTGCAGTAGATAGCTTTCGGATTTGGTGGGGCGGGATAGTTCATTCTCGAATAGAATAAATCGGCAATATAGCCATGTCCAGTATACTTTAAGCTCCCATTTCATGCTGTTTTAGGATGGGTTACTGGGAATGATAATTTTGGATATTAGGTATTCGTCTTAAAGAATAAAAAATAAAATGATTTACGAATTTGAAGGGTTTGTTCCCGTAATACACGAAACCGCTTTTGTACATCCTTTGGCTTCCGTGATTGGAAATGTAATTATTGGGGCCAATGTTTTTGTGGGTTCTGGTGCGGCTATCAGAGGTGATATCGGTAAAATAATTATTGAAGATGGTTGCAATGTACAAGAAAACTGCATCATTCATATGTTTCCTGGTAAAACGGTCGTGTTGAAAGAAATGGCTCATATTGGTCATGGAGCTATTGTTCATGGTGCTGTGGTAGGTAAGAACAGTCTAATTGGTATGAATGCCGTTTTAATGGATGATGCTATAATTGGTGATGAATGCGTTATTGGTGCATTATGTTTTGTTCCTGCAGGGAAAGAAATTCCAGACCGAAGTATTGGAGTAGGGAATCCAGTGAAAATTGTGAAGGAAGTTTCGGACAAAATGATCGGTTGGAAAACGGATGGAACTCTGTTGTATCAAAAATTGGCGGCAAGTAGTCATGAAACTTTAAAAGAGGTAGAACCGTTAAGGGAAGTACCAAAGGATAGAATGGATCAAGAAGATGTATTCAAACCTTGGAATGAAACTAAAAAGTAAATCATGTTAATTGACAATAAAATTCCAATAATTTACTCCCTGGGAAAAATCAAGGTGGAGTTAATCGTGGTGACCATTTATGCGGTTGGGATTGTGATATTAAATGATGTGATCCATCTAGGACACATGTCCATTCCTCTTGGTATTCCTACATTGTTAGGAACCACTATTTCTTTGATTTTGGGTTTTAGAATTTCCCAATCCTATGATCGTTGGTGGGAAGCACGTAAAGTTTGGGGGGGGATAGTAAATGATTCTCGAACCTTGATTCGGCAGGTGATGACCTTCGTGAATACGGGGAACCCGGAGGAAGATCATAAAATACATGAAGATTTTGTGAATGCACAAATTGGATTTTGTTTCGCACTAGCGAAAACTTTGAGAGGTTTAGATCCCTTGGATAGGTTACTTAAAAATTTCACGGAATCGGAATTGAAAGCCATTTCCAGGGAAAGTAATGTGCCAAATGCCATTTTGAAACTGCATGCTTTACGATTAAAAATGGCTATCGATAGAGAATTGGTGTCTGGATTTGAAACCATCCAAATTGACAATACCATTTCTAGATTGACTGATCATATGGGGAAAGTAGAACGGATTAAATCAACGGTTTTCCCGGTAACTTATACCTTATTAGTGGAGTTTTTACTTTACTTATTTGTGATGTTGTTACCCTTGGGTTTGACCGATTATTTTGGCTATCTAATGGCTCCGTTATTGATATTGATTAGTGTACCCTTCTTTTTGTTAGAAAAGACGGCTATAAATCTTCAAAATCCATTTAATAACAATAAAACGGATACTCCAGTGATTACCATTTCCAAAACAATTGAAATGAACTTGAACCAAATGATTGGTAAAGACTTCCAACGAGATTTAAGTAACCCCGAAGATGGGCCTTTTTATGTCATGTAGGCTTTTAGGAAATACTACCCCAGTTTGGATGCTTCTTCGCATAAGCAATAAAGTTCTTTCGGAGTAAGGCATTTTCAGCTAACGATAAGTTGGAGTCTTGTTCCAATAAGGTTTGAGCCGCCTCACGCGCAACTTTTAGTATTTTTCCATCCGTGGCTAAATTGGCAATATTGAAATCAAGAATCCCACTTTGCTGAGTGCCCATAATATTACCTGGGCCACGAAGGTTTAAATCGGCTTCAGCTACTTCAAAACCATCATTGGTTCGGACCATGGTTTCAATTCGAGTTCGAGCGTCAGAACTGAGTTTGTAATCCGTAATCAATACACAATAAGATTGTTCTGCCCCACGACCTACACGACCTCTTAACTGGTGGAGTTGTGCGAGTCCAAATTTTTCTGCGCTTTCAATAATCATGATGGATGCATTGGGTACATTTACTCCCACTTCAATCACGGTGGTGGCGACCATAATATGCGTTTCTCCCCGGACAAATCGTTGCATTTCCATTTCCTTATCAGCTGGTTTGAGTCTGCCATGAACTACCGAAACTTGAAATTCTGGTGTAGGAAACTCTCTCGAAATAGATTCAAACCCATCCATTAAATCTTTGTATTGGAAATGCTCCGATTCTTCGATCAATGGATATACCACATAAACTTGACGTCCTTTTGCAATCTCTTTTCGCATAAAACCAAAAATACCTAACCGGTGCGCATCGTATTTATGAATGGTTTGAATCGGTTTTCTTCCGGGGGGAAGTTCATCAATAATACTCACCTCCAAATCGCCATAAAAGCTCATGGCTAAGGTTCTGGGAATAGGGGTGGCCGACATAATTAAAATATGAGGGGGGACTTTGCTTTTTGCCCACATCCTTGAACGTTGCGCCACTCCAAAGCGATGCTGTTCATCAATAACAACAATTCCTAAATTTTGAAACTTCACCCGGTCTTCAAGAAGTGCATGGGTACCTATAATTATCGAAATTTCTCCGGCCTCTAAAGCCGCTAACCTTTCTCTACGATCTTTGGTTTTAGTAGACCCGGTAAGTATAGTCGTTTTTATGCCTATGGGTTCGAGTAACTCCGAAACGCCAATATAATGCTGTTGGGCTAAAATTTCCGTAGGCGCCATTAAGGCGGCCTGATACCCATTGTCCATTGCCAATAACATAGCTAAAACCGATACAATAGTTTTTCCACTTCCCACATCCCCCTGTAAAAGACGGTTCATCTGTTTTCCCGTCTTTACATCATTTCGAATTTCTTTGACCACCCTTTTTTGGGCGCCTGTTAATTCAAAGGGTAGCACTTCGTTATAAAACTGAGTAAATTTTTCTCCCACACGATTAAAAACAAATCCGCCCTTTTCGGTATTTCGATGGTTTTTAAATCGAAGAATCTGTATTTGCATAAAAAACAATTCTTCAAATTTTAAACGGTACCGAGCCAGTTTTAGCTGATCGGGTGTACTCGGGAAATGAACTTCAAAGAAGGCTAAATGACGCGGCATTAAATGCCATGTTTCCAGAATATGTGGAGATAAAATTTCCGGTAAATTGATGGAGATTTGTTGGGTGATTGTATACACTAATTTCTCAATCGCTTTCGTATGTAGGTTGGCTGAATTTAGCTTATCTGTACTATGGTAAATAGGTTGCAGCTCTCGTCCGTTGGTCGCTTTTGCGCTACTTGAAGGTTCTAGTTCGGGATGCGCAATATTGTATTTGCCATTAAATCGGGTCGGTTTCCCAAAAAGTACAAATTCTTTTTCTGGATCTAATTTGGGTTCCACCCATTTGATTCCTTTGAACCAAATCAATTCAATGACTCCGGTCTCATCGTAAAATTCCGCGATAAGACGCATTTTTCGGGCTTGGCCCATTTTACGGATTTTTCGAACATGCCCTTTAAATTGCATAAAGGCTTGGTCTTGGTTGGCGTTCTCCACCTTATGGAATTGGGAACGATCAACATAGCGGAAAGGAAAATGAAATAATAAATCGCCAAACGTGAAAATGTGCAATTCCTTTTGCAGGAGTTCCGCCCTTTTCGGACCAACACCTTTCAAAAATTCTATTTTCGTTTGAAGTGGATTCATGTATCAATTACAAAATCCAAAAATAGAATTCTTACGGAAGCATTAAAAAATATTTCTTGCCAATTCTTACCGCTAGATCCATTATTGATCAAATTATTACCAATTAAAGTTTGCCGTTGTGTTATTGGAATACTGATTTTGCGATACATAAGGAGGGATGGCACCCGTTTGTGAAAATATGCCGTATCCGTACGAATCAGAAATGGTACAATTTGAAATACGTATTGAATTTAGTGAATTAGACTGTATGTAAATGTTTGCCTGTGTAGACCATCCGCCCTGGCCTCCATTTTTTATGACACAGTAGGTCATTTCACTGGAATTTGGAAATCCCTGAAATTTGATTCCTTCCCAATAGTGAGTAGAACTGGTAGAAGGGTAGGCTTCAAAGGTAATGGGGCGACTTTCTGTTCCTTTTGCAATTAAAACGCCTGAAACTTGGAAGCTTCCATCCTGAAACTGTAAGGTGCTTCCAGGATCTATTGTGAGTTGGTCATAACCACTATTAGAAATGATTAAATCGTCATAAAAAACAAGAGGTGCTGTTTGGGCTTTCCATTGGTGGACTCCAGAAATATACTCGTATTCTGATTCCACTTTTATTTGCTGATGACTATCATATTCATTATTCCCTCCTAGAGTATATACTTGGTCTAAACCAATGTGAATACATGTATTGTGATTTTCGACACTGGAAAAGGTATTGAAGTCAAATTCTTTAAATCCATAATTATAGATTTGAACTCCAAAAGAACATTCCTGAAAATGGCAATTATTTATTGTCATTCTTGCGTTTTGTTCGGTAATTGCAACATCATCAAAGGAACAAAATTCAAAAGTGCTAGAAATACCTCCTGCTAATGAAATATAACCCTGGTTATTTTGATATCCATTATAGAAACCTACGCCCTTGAACTGAACAAGAGAGTCTGCTGTGCCTATGGCCTGAATAGATGCTCCCGAGTATTCTGAAGTGTAAAAGGTAGTCCCTTCAAATATGACTATGGCACCTGGGTTTATTGTCAAAATAGCCGAATCCGATAGTTCGATGTTGTATTTTATTAGATATCTCGTTCCTCCAAAAAAGGTGGTGTTTGTGTAGATGTTTTGGTTTATTTCAATCGTTTGGACTAATGGATATAACTCTGGTTGTTCAATCTTTTCGCAGGAACAAAGAATAGCAGTACTAAGCAAAAGGATAAATAAAAGGTTTTTCATTTTTATCGGTTTACGGCAAACATAATCATCTTAAGCAATATTAAGGACTGAATTTCGAAACCGAAGTTTGTTAACTCCACAATTTTTTGTCGTTTCGCCACATCAATTGTTGAATTCACCACTTTGTTTTTGTAGCCATTTAGAATATGCCTTTTATTGCATGGTAGTAGTTTAGTAATACCATTTGAGCATTAAGAAGGGAATTGATAAAAAAATATACCTTGTGTGGAGTTAGGGGTGTAATATGATTTGTGTGCAATCTTAACCCTAAAAATCAGACTATTAATTTTTCTTCGCTCAAATGGTATTTCATTCTAAATGTAATTACAAATGTGGATGCTCCATATATTTTAAATATTCCATAATTGGTTTTTTATTGAAGTACTTATTATTCATATCTTATTTATTTATTTATTCACTCTGCTTAGGGCAGGATATTAAATACGATTACACTGTTTTTTCCGATGAATCGAAAACGGAATATGAAAGAATTGAAGCTATTTACTATGTGCAATTAAGCCAATACAAATTTCATCAACAAGAAATCGATTCCTTTGTAAATGAATTGAGTGACCCCAAGAAGTTTCCTGAACTTTCATGTAAACTACACATGCTTAAAAATCGAATCCTTTTCATGGAGAGGAAATTTGTCGATTATATTCCAGCAGCAATGAACGTGTTAAATGGAAATTGCCCATTAACATTTCGTGATACTGTATTGATATATTGGTCTCTAGCAAAATCCATTGAACATGGTGGAATCTATTTGGAAGCCCTTAAATACCGGAAAAAACTGGAGGTAATTTTGCCTAGATATTTTGAAATGTACCCCGGTCACCTTCATTACTTAACAAATATGAGTGACTTCTATTACGCACAAGGAAAATTTAAAGAAGCAAAGAATTCCTATTTGGAGAAATTGAATTATTTGTACCAGCATAAGAGTACGTTTTATCTGGGGTCATTAACCAATAGTGTGGGGGTGTGCTATAATCATTTGGGAATGCCGGATTCGGCCATGATCTACTTTACAAAAGCATTGGGTTTATATAGAAAATATACCGGCTTTGATAGTGCATATATCGAGGGGCTTATCAAGGGAAATATTGCACAGTCCTTGATGTTAAAAAAGGAGTATCATAAAGCCATCCCCTTATTGGAATTGGATATTTCCGGGAGTAGAACAGAGGAACCAAAAAATGCCATAGCAAGTATGATTGAAATTGCCGAGTGTTATTCTAAGATTGGTAATGTATCTACGGCCAAATTGTATTATGATTCCATAGATAATTGGGGGCAGGAGTTTGCTTTGAACTATCGTTTGAGATTAAAATATTTAGATGGAAAGGCACGTGTTTTTGAAGGGGTGGGTGAAACAGATTCGGTCATTAAATTACTTCATACCATTATTTCCATCATTGAAACCCGAGAACGAGAAATTGAAATAAATCAGAGTAATGTGTTAATGGCATTATATGGCGTAAAGGAAAAACAAGAGATTTTTGATAAACAAAAAATTGAAAATCAAAATGCCCAATTAGAACTTATTCAAAAATCAAAAAATCAATGGTTAATAATTGGGATATCCGGGGGGATTTTTGTAGTGCTGATTGTTGTTTTAATTGCCCATAATAAAGTGTCTAAACAAAAAAGGCAACTGCAGAAAAATAATGAGCTTAATAAAGCTTCTTTAGATGAAAAAGAGGTGTTGCTGAAAGAAATTCATCACCGGGTAAAAAATAATTTACAGGTCGTGTCAGGTTTAATGCATTTGCAGTCTTCCAAAATAGATTCTCCTGAAGTACTTGCGATGATCGAGGAAGGGCAGCATCGTATTGAGTCTATGGCGCTGATACACCATATGTTATATCAGGATGATCAGGATGTGGCTGTTATTGAGTGTCAAGAGTACTTGGACCAATTGGTGGGGCAAATTGAGTATAGCTATGGAATCAATAAAAATGTGGAAATTTCAATAGATGCTGGGGACATGAAGCTTGATTTTGATTACGCTATTCCCTTAGGACTCATTGTAAATGAATTAACCGTAAACTCTTTTAAATATGCCTTCCCAAATGGGACTGGGAAAATTGATATCCAGGTAAAGTACTGTGATAAAAAGTACTTTAATATGATCTTTTCGGATAATGGAATAGGAATTAACGATATTGAAAGTTCTAATTCGTTAGGTTTACGTTTAGTACGAATGTTTTGCGAAGAAATGGATGCAGAGTTATTAGTGACAAATACTCCTGGAGCCACATTTAGAATCTACTTTAAAGAATGCAATAAGAATGAAAGAAAAGGTTAAAGTATATATTGTGGAGGATCGAGCAATTACTCGAATGACCATCGTGGACGTTTTGGTAAAGGCGGGTTATGAAATTGTAGGTTCATCCGTGAAGGCAAAAACGGCCTGGGAAAATATTTGCAAACACGAGGTAGATTTGGTGATCCTTGATATCAATTTGGTAGGGGATGAAGATGGTATTTGGGTGGCCAAAAAGATTCGTCAAAACTTGAATATTCCGTTTATATTTTTGACAGCATATGGCGATTCGAAAACTCTTGGTCGGGTAATGGAAACCAATCCGAATGGGTATTTAATGAAACCTTTTAAAAATGCCGATATCTTATCCTCTGTTGCTATTGCCCTTCAAAATTTTGCTTCTGGAACACGCGCAGAGGTAGAGAAAAAAAATGCAGATCCGGGAAATATAATGGCCATGAAGGATTGCATTTTTGTGAAAGACGATTATGCATTTGTGAAAATTAAAATTGATGATATCCGATATTTGAAATCGGACAATAATTATGTGGAAATTTTTGTGAAAGACAAAATGAAATTGGTGAGATGTAAATTATCGGAGGTGATCGAATTCTTACCGAGTTCTAAGTTTGTTCAGGTGCATCGTTCGCATGTCGTAAATGTAGAGAAAATCGAGAAGTTTGGTAGTGGTTTTGTCATTATGGGCGAAGATAGACTCCCTGTTTCAACTTCTCATAAAGATAAATTGTTGGCCATGTTTACCATGCTCAAATAATTAGTAAAGAATCCCAAATTTGATTCTTTCTTAAATCAAAAAAATTTACTTTGTTCGAGTCATAAACGATGTGAAATGGAGATAGTGAATTCAATTTTGGTATGGGCAATGAAAAAAAGAATTCATCAAATTGAATTGTTTGTCCGTTATCCTGAAGAAGTCCAAAATGATTGGTTCCAATCCCTAATTTCCGAAGCAGTAAATACAGATTGGGGTAGGCAATATAATTACCATAAAATCAAAACCATTGCGGATTTCAAAGAACAAGTTCCCTTACAAGATTATAATAGTTTAAAACCCTTTATTGATAGAGCACGTGATGGAGAATGTGATGTGCTATGGCCAGGTGAAACTAAATGGTTTGCCAAGTCATCGGGTACCACTGAAGATAAAAGTAAATTTATTCCAGTGACCCCCGAGGCGTTGGAAACATGCCATTACAAAGGGGGCAAAGACTTGATTTCATTGTATACTAAATACAATCCCGATTCTAAAATGTTTACCGGTAGGGGGTTGGTTTTGGGAGGTAGTTCCGAAATAAATAAAACTAATCCACAATCCTATTCGGGTGATTTGTCCTCCATTATTATCGATAATTTGCCGGTGTGGGCGGAATTGCATCGTACCCCTTCCAAGAAAATTGCCTTAATGTCGGAGTGGGAAGAAAAACTGCAGGTGATGGCAGAAACTACTGCGAATCAAAATATAACCACTTTAGCTGGTGTGCCATCTTGGACCTTGGTATTGTTGAAAAAGGTGCTGCAGATAAAGGGAGTTAAAACAATCCGTGAAGTATGGCCGAACTTGGAGACCTATACCCATGGAGGAGTGAGTTTTGTGCCGTTTAAAGAACAGTTTGATGAGGTATTGGATTTGCCGGATATCAACTATATGGAAACCTATAGTGCGTCTGAAGGTTTTTTTGGGTTGCAAGATTTGTATGGAGATGATTTTGATGGGGGGCTTTTATTAATGCTGGATTATGGGGTGTTTTATGAGTTTATTCCATTAGAAAATTGGGAAGAAGAAAATCCAAAAACCTTAGGTCTGAATGAAGTGGAATTGAACCAGCATTATGCGATGGTAATTTCTACTAATTCAGGTTTGTGGCGCTATCAAATTGGAGATACCATTATGTTCACGTCTTTATTTCCATTCCGAATAAAAATAAGTGGGAGAACCAAACAACATATGAATGTTTTTGGGGAAGAATTAATGGTTCAAAATGTGGAGAAAGCTATTCAAATTGCGGGGGAACGATCAGGGGCTGTTATCACCGAGTTTACTGGTGCTCCCATCTTTATAAGCGATATTTGTAAAGGAGGACACGAATGGTTAATGGAATTCTCTAAGGATCCTGATAATTGGGCGCAGTTTGTGAAACTGTTTGATAATACGCTAAAGTCCCTCAATAGCGATTATGAGGCCAAGAGGTATAAGGATTTTGTATTGGATTATCCTAAAGTGCATAAAATGGAACCGGGTACGTTTTATAATTGGATGAAAAGTAGAGGTAAATTAGGTGGGCAGAACAAAGTGCCTCGATTGTCTAACTCAAGAAAATATATAGATGAAATTTTGGCTAATTAGTTTTTTAATATTCTTCATTTCGGAAGTGAGTCATACGCAAGAAACATCTTTGATTCTTGAAAAACGACTTAAAGTGGAAGCCGATCAGATTGAAGTTGATAATGTGGGAAATATTTTCCTATTGAGAAATGGAGCCATCAGTAAATATGATATTTCTGGGAGTTTTATTCAACAAAATAGTGCCATGTCGTTGGGGGGAATTACGACACTAGATGCTTCCAATGCCCTCAAAATGGTCTTGTACTTCCGCGATTTGTCGCAAATCACCTATTTAGATAATCAGCTAGGATCCCGGGGTGAAAATGTGGCATTGGATCAACTAGGTTACACTCAAATTACGCAAACATGTCGTTCGTATAACGATGGCTTATGGATATATGACCAAGTTTCTTTTGAGTTGATTAGATTAAATGAATATTTGGAGGTAACCGCTCAAAGCGGAAACCTAAACCAGATTTTGGACTTTACACCTGAACCGACTTACATGCGTGAAAATAATAATTGGCTTTACGTAAGCGATGAACAGGGAATTTTGGTTTTTGATTGGTATGGAAGTTATACCAAAACAATCCCCGTCAAAGGAATTACAAAATTTGTAGCGAAAGCAGATAGATTGTTTTTTATTCAAGATGATTATCTGGTTTTGTACTATCTAAAAACAGGTGCGAGGGCTGGAATTAAGTTAGTTATTGAGGAGGTAAACGACTTTACAGTATTCGAAAATAAATTGTTATTAATTACCCAAAATGAGTTGGTTATTTATAGAATTAATGTGAAGTAAAATTTTAAATTTGAATCCCTTATTGGGATTTGAGAAATTTTGAAAAACTAGTTTATGCATATTGCGGTAGCAGGAAATATTGGGTCGGGTAAAACTACACTAACTCGTTTGTTAGCAAGTCATTACAAATGGGAGCCGCATTTTGAAGATGTGGATGAAAATCCATATTTGAATGATTTTTATACTGACATGCAACGGTGGTCATTCAACCTTCAAGTTTATTTCTTGACCAGTCGTTTTGCGCAAATATTAAGTGTGAGAGAGTCGGGGAAGGATTTTATCCAGGATAGAACAATTTATGAGGATGCATTTATTTTTGCTCCCAACTTGCATTCTATGGGCTTGATGACCACTCGTGATTTTGAGAACTTCTTCTCCATGTTTAATCTTATTGGGTCCTTTGTACAACCACCAGATTTGTTGATTTATTTACGTGCTTCTGTTCCTACATTAGTACGTCAAATCCAGTCTCGTGGACGTGATTATGAAGCGTCTATCCGTTTGGATTACTTGAAGAGTTTGAACGAACGTTACGAGTCATGGATTGGTTCGTATACACGTGGTAAGCTCTTGATTATTGATGTAGACGAGAATAATTTCAAGGAGGACAAGGAAGATTTAGGTATGATCATCCATAAAATTGATACCGAATTACACGGTTTATTCTAAACCGATATTTTAATACCCATTTTTTTTGTTAGGATCTATTTGATATCCTTTAGCAGTCGGGCAATCTTTTTGTCCCAGTCTAAAGAGTATTAGCCGAGCGCCCAGGATAAAACTTTGATTCGAGCCATTGAAGTAATCTAGCTGAGAGAACTCTTTTTGTGTGGGAGTAATATTAAAAATTGGAACTTCTATATAGGGAATTAATGCGATATTGTTCTGGATCATTATCCCTAAGCCTAATTTGTAGTGCGCCTGAAAAATGAAGGCGTCCGGTTGGGTGTTTTGATTGATCCCTTCCCCTTTTTGTGTGTTGGCAAAGCGATAGTCTGCATTTATTCCAAGTGAGTTCTGTAAAAACAAGTAATCGCTAAAACTAATTATATTGTTAAGATTGAAATTTGTATGGATGTAGTGCGCAACATTATCCAGGTTTGATTTTTGTATAACATCCGATGAATTTAGGGTTAATTCTTGTTGCTCCGAATTCCAAAGCATCTTATACCCAAGGGTGTAGTCCAAGTATTTGACTAACTTATGTCCTTTTTTTAGACTTAAATATCTTCCAATGTTTAATTGAATCCCCGGTCTAATTTGACCGGAAAATGAGACCGAACTATCTCCAATAATGAGGGGTGAGGTGTTGTTTTGTATAGGTGTAGTTCCGGTTACTCCCGCATCAAATAACCAGCCACTTTTTCGGAAATCAAAAGGGTTTGGATAAGCCTCGTAACCGTTCTTTTGTTTTTTTTGAATCTTGTAGGCTTTTTGTCCACTAACCGAAAGGGATAGCAAACAAAAAGTTCCAAGTATGAGTATGAATTTGTTCAAATTTTATAGGGCTTTTAAAATGGCGTTTTCAACTTCTTTAGAATCCCAAATGTTTTTAATGTTTGGCATTTTTAAAATCTCTTTCATTATCGCGTCCTGACGTTTCCCTACCTCTAACGCTTCAGAGTACCGAATATTGCTAAAGGTTACTTGAGAGTATAGTGGCATCCATTTATCGGGATGGTTTTCCGAAAATTTCGCTTCAATTTTCTTTTGAAGTAAAAACATAGGATCTCCAACAAAATCACGCATTACATGATAGTTGTGAATGGATAAATCCTGAACTGCATCTCCATCAGGTTTACGAGAAATTTGATATTCTGAAAATATCTTTTCCCAATCCTTACCATGCTTTTGCATTAATTCCCACATGATCGTACAATCTTCAAATCCCGAATTCATGCCCTGACCGTAAAAGGGTACTGTGGCATGGGCCGCATCACCCATTAAAGCCACTTTTCCTGCGGTCCAAGGGTAGCAACGAACAATGGCTAAAGAAGATAAAGGGTGATCTTCCCATGCATCCGCAATATTTGGCATCATTTCATAAAAATCCGGAAAGGTAGTTTTGAAGAAATTATCCACCGCTGCTTTATCATTTAAACGGTCAAATGCTTTTTCATGGTTTTCGTGTGGCATAAATAAAGTACAGGTAAAGGACCCGTCTTCATTGGCTAGTGCGATTAACATAAATCGTCCTCGAGGCCAAATATGTAAGGCATTCTTATCTAGCTTATACGAACCATCTTCATTCGCAGGTAGCAATAATTCTCGGTAGCCATCCTCTACAAAATTTTGCGAAAAATTGAAACGATCCAACTTTTGGAAGGCGTTATATCTTACCCCAGAAAATGCTCCATCACATGCAAAAACTAAATTAGCAGTATCACTACTCGTTTCTCCAGTAATCGTGTTCTTCAAATGAACGATACCCGCTTTTACGTCTACATTGGTACATTGCATATCGTATTTTATGACCGCATTGCCGTGCTTCTCTGCCAGGTCCATCATTTTGGCATTTACTCCCCCTCTAGAAATAGAGTAGATGGCTTGTCCTTCTTTACCATAGGGTTGGTAAGTTAGGTTGCTTTCCATATCATGCATGATTCTACCGGTCATCGGAATAGCCATACTTCTTATTTCATCCCCTATACCCACCGTGTCAAGAGCTTTCCATCCCCGGGTGGATAAGGCTAAATTGATAGATTTACCCGCTGAAATATCTGCGCGTCTAATGTCTGGTCTGCGTTCGTATATAGTGACATCATAACCCGCTTTCGACATATATACAGCCCATAAGGAACCTACCAATCCCGCTCCTACAATAACAACCTTTTCCATTTTTGTTTTTTTTATAAACAAGTATATTTTACTCGTTTAGTTTTCTTTTAAATAACCGTCCACGTTTAGGGGGTTTAACCGATTTCTTTATGCCTAATCGCATAATAACAATTCCCACTAATAAAGCTCCAAACACCCAAAAAAGGTGGTTGAATTCTGATATAGCAGTCGGGAGCATTTCTTCCATGTTATTGCGTTATTCCTCGTTTTAATATTTCGCCAAAGCGGTATACATCCTCGTAATTGTTGTACATCGGTACAGGTGCAACTCGAATTAC
>MAAC01015561.1_pt1 | contig 38155 bp, 27 predicted proteins | sample 1115981 | NCBI WGS metagenome assembly MAAC01 (sample SAMN04961126, study PRJNA320927) | seawater metagenome | isolation source: sample BD02T64 sea water enriched with oil for 64 days | place: USA:Gulf of Mexico | collected 2013-07-27 | reverse complement strand
AACAAGATCAACAACAGCAATTGACCTTGTTAAAAAGTATTCCAGGTTTGGGAGTTAAAACAGCGTTGTTTTTAATTGTTATTACCGATGGTTTCACCAAATTTGAGACAGCCGCTCAACTATGTAGTTATGTAGGCATTACACCTACAATTCGTCAGTCTGGTTCTAGTGTTCGAGGCAGAAGTAGAATCAGTAAAGTGGGGAATAAGAAGCTAAGAAATTTGTTATTTCTCTGTTCCTTTTCAGCCTGTAAACACAATAAATCCTGTCGCGAAATCTATGAGCGAATAGTTAACAAAGGAAAGAGTAAGAAACTAGCACTGATTGCAGTGTCTAATAAATTATTAAAACAGGCTTTTGCAATTGCAAAATCAGGACATCCATATGATGAAACTTTCGTTTCTGCATTATTGTCTAAATAGTAAAAACTTCCATAAAAGAACATCTAAAAAAAGTTTAAAACAGCAATTTAAGCTTAGGGTACTGATGCGTAAAATTAATGATAAAAAGACTTGTTTTTTAACTCAGTTCTTTGTTGTATTTAGTACTCTTTAATTATTCCAATTCCATGAGTTGGTCCAAAACGATCCATGACACTATGAATAATTTCTAAATTGTTAATATTCCATCTGTTATTTTCAAATCCTTACAGTACCGATTTCTGTAGAATGAGGTTTGCCAAATAATGTTTCCAATTTATTTTGAAAAGTTTTATATGATAAAGATAACTCCTCATAATCAGTCCTCTTTAATGATATCCAATATAGTTCATTTTTTTCATTGAAATGGAACGATATATTACATTTAAGGCCATTTAAACAGTTCTCATTTTTTAAATATATGTTGTTTTGAGAATTCTTGACTTCTATTTTTAATTGTTCAGACAATTGTTGAATAGTAATTCCCCAATTGATAAAAACATTCGTAATTTCTAATTTTATTCCTTTTTCTAAATTCATTTTTGAAATTAATGCACAACGGTTTTGTATAAGAATAGTGCGGTTTTGTGTTCTAGGATTTCCCGAAGGAAAAACTTTTTAAGCAATTAATTATGCACGGTGTTGTGGCACGTACTTATTCCACATACTTTTTTATTTGTTCTTTATTTTTCAGGTCAATTAATTCGAGTGAATTCCAATCCATAAGTAATAAATTCCATTTTGTTCCAATTTCATTCATTACGCTAATCAACTTTTCATCATTGACATTAAGCCTTCCTGAAACCCAAATATTAGAAACAATATCTTCTTTAAAGTCAAAAAACAGTCCGTTATAATTTTCTCCATACCCAAATGTATTTTTACTCAACATTTCGTCAGGTCTAATTCCTGTTGTTGCGATTGTATGTTTTTCTACAGACAATTTTGATAGGATGTCATTCAGTTCAGAAACTTTAATTTTTCGCTCTTCTAGTTTTAGGCCACTTTGTTCTCGAACATATATATCGGTAAATCCTCCTCCGTCAAAATGCTTTTCCGAAAAGTCTTTTACATTTTCCGCTTCTTTAATTAATCGTTCAAAATTCTCACTTGGGATAATCTCTACTTGCCCAAAATCATCCATCTTCGTGATAGAATATTGTTCCTTTAATTTCTGGTTTTTCAGAATTCGTTATGATTTCCGTTTTATTCATTTTCGAATACACCAAAATCAAAACTATTAAAATGACTAATATTGTTGTTCCTATCTCCATTTCTCGTATGTGCTACAACGTGTTTGTGCATGATTTGCTTGCGTGAATTTAGCGAATAAATAGTTAACAATTACAAGCCTTTGGTGTCCACAAGGTTTTTCCGAAGGAAAAACTTATTAAGCAATTAATTATGCACGGTGTTATGTGTAGTGTTTTTAATTCGGATTAAACTGAATGTCGAAATACTTTAAATAATTTTCTATTGTCTTCATTCCCATTTTTTTTCTTCTTTCGTTTACAGTTTCTGGATTTTCTAACTTATACAATTTGCCGTTTTTTATCTGTGAACCATATATTTGAGGTTTACCCTCATCCATTAAGATCCTATCTTTCATCAATGCATATTGCTGTTTAGACAAATCTCCATTTTTTACTGCTTCCTCTATCTGTGGAAAGTACTTTTTCCTATGCTTCTTAGTAGTATGTTGTAACCCCAACCATATTGCAGTCATATGTTTTTGAGTCACTTCATTTAATGTTGGCATACCACACTTTTCAATAATGCTAATTACTAATTCTTGATTCCTGTGATCTTCTTTAGCGTATTTGAGGAGTTCATTTGATTTTCTAATCCTTTGATCACTTTCATAAACTTCGTTTAAGATTTGACGTTTTTTACTACAATCAACTTCAATAATGTCTACTGACCCTACATAGACAAATTTATCTTTATTCATATAAAGGAATATTGAAATTATTAATATTAAAGCAGCAAATATGCTCAGGAATAATTTTTTCTTTTTCATTTATTTTTTGGAATTTACTTTTTGATTTATATTACACATAACGTGTTTGTGTATGAGTTGTTGCGTGTTTAAGCGTCTAATTTAGTAAATACAAAACCAACTAGGAAATCCGCGAGGATTTTCGTAAGTAGAGTAGAACTAGCAATTAATTAAACACGGTGTTGGCAAACTGGCTTTTACTCTTTTTTGTATTCATAATAGTCAAAACCGTCTGGATCAGTATTCAAATTAACTAACAGTGAAGGTTTTCCATTCTTAAGTCTAAATTTAATATCTGGCCAATAATTACTTCTCCTTCTCAAGTGCCAAAATTTTTCATGTCCAGTTCTTATATTTAGTTTGCTGGTTGAAGTGCTTAAATAATATGTTGAGTCAATTGCATTTACTGGCATGTAAAAGGTTTTGATAGAGTCACCTTTTGAATAAATTTTTATGATTGATTTTCTGAGTTTTTCAATTTCATCATTGGAAAAATGACGTTGTAATTTTTTTAATGATTTTGGTGTTGGCTTGTATGTTCCAAGAATTTTTTCTTTTTCCATTTTTGGGTCAAGTGTATCAGATTTCAAGTATTCACCACTTGGAATTAGGGTGCAACTTGTCAATATTAATACTATAATAATTATCGTAACTGGTTATATAATTACTAAAGGTGATGTTATCGGGAGCTATATCCCCGATAAAAGGAACTTTTAGTCATTTTATCAAACTTAAAGAAACACAATACTTACAATAAAAAATCTTAAAAGAATGGTGCAATTTTTAAGAATTACTAAGTTAAATAAAATATAAATGCAAAAAAAATATATACTCTATTTTTTAAAAGAGAATTTAATAGATATCTGAGTTTTTAGTGTTCAATAGCCGTTTTGATTCAATTTTTTCCTTAGCCAAGGCTTCTACAATGCTGTCTAATGGGCTTTTTATTTCTAGCAAATCTTTTTTAGCAACATGCGTATAAATCATGGTAGTTTCTGGTTTTGCATGCCCTAATAATTCTTGAATATATCGCAATCCAATTCCGTTTTCTAATAAATGCGTTGCATAACTATGTCTCAATGTATGTGGAGTTACTTTCTTTTTAATATGTGCTAATTCTGTAGAACGATGCAGAAATTTGCGAATACTACCATCAGAATACTTTGTGTCTACTTTTCCTTCTACAAAAAAGCGATTGGGTTTATAAGTGGTTACATAGTTTTGTAATAGTGGCAAAAAGCTGTTTGCTAAAATTACATAGCGATCTTTTCTTCCTTTTCCGCTTTTAACTAAAATTTGCCTTCTGCTAATATCAATATGTCTCAATTCTAAAGAAATCAATTCACCAATCCGCAACCCAGCAGAGTAGAGCAATGCTATAATTGCTCTGTGTTTTAAGTTTTTTGTTACTTGTAATAACGTTATCACTTCTCTTTGTGACAATACTGTTGGTAATATCCGTGAGTTTTTTGGTCGCTCTAATATTGAAGCCTCTATTTGACATTCGGGATATAAAATCACAAATAATTTTAAAGCACTTATAAACTGTCTTTGCGAACTAATACTGTAAGCTCTTGCAATAAAAACAGTTTCAATAAATAGCTCTACATCTCTATTGGTTATATCTGCCAATGGTTTGGGCTGTATATAATCTATAAAATCAGCAATAAACGTAAAATAGGTTTGTATGGTGCTTTTGCTATACCGCTTTCCTTTCATGTACTTTACATAGACTCTTATCAACTCTTTATTGACTTCTGTAAGTGCTCTCTGTGTTTTTACACCTTTAACAAATAGGTTTTCAAATAAGGAAGCATCTAATATAAATGTGGCGTTATTTTTTAGCTTGCTTTTTACTGCGGTTAACTTTTCTTCAGAATAATTGGTTACCCAACCCTTAAGGCTCTTGCTCCAATGATAATATTTTAAAGACTTCAAAATGGTTTTGATGCCATCATTGTATGGAAACAGCAGTAGTAGGACCACTTCCTTTTTGTGAAGTGTTTTTTGTACTTCTACAATTATTTTTTGTGGATGGTTGATATTCATAGCATTGTAAAGCTACAAAAAAAAATCAATGTTCAGTTTTATCAGGATAAGATACAGATAAGAATAGTTGAATAAACTAAATAACTTCGTTAATAACACTCAAAAGGAGGTCACAGCCTTTTTTGAGTTCGGCATCAGAAATGGTTAGCGGAGGCGTAATTCTAATGGCTTTTCCTTCAAACAACAGCCAAAATAGGAGTAAACCCTTGTCCATGCATTTTAAAATGATTTGAGACGCAATTTCAGGAGTTTCAACAAAGGCAGCAAGCATCAATCCTTTTCCTCTAATTTCTTTGATACTTGGGTGTGTCAAGTAATTCCGAATCAATTGTTCTTTACGAAGTGTTTCTTTGATTAGGTTCGAATTGTTTAATGCTGTAATAGTTGCCAAACCAGCAGCAGCAATAACAGGATGACCACCAAAAGTAGTAATATGCCCTAGTTTTGGGTTGGTTTGTAAAACATCCATCACCTTTTTTTTCGCAATAAAAGCACCAATTGGCATTCCGCCTCCCAATCCTTTTCCAGTTACAATAATATCTGGAATGCAGTTGTAATTTTCGAATCCCCAAAAGGTACCTGTACGTCCAATTCCGGTTTGAATTTCATCTAAAATTAAGAGTGCACCAACTTCATTACAGCGTTGTTGTACTTTTTGTAAATAATTATGGGTAGGTGCTATAAAACCTGCACCACCTTGCATGGTTTCAAGTATAACAGCAGCCGTGTTTTTTGTTATTTTTTGTAGGTCTTTTTCAAGATTGAATTGAATAAATTTAATTCCAGGAATTAAAGGCCTAAAGGCTTGGTTTTGTTCTTCTGCACCACACACACTCATGGCACCTTGTGTATTGCCATGATAGCCGTTTTTAGCAGCTATAATTTCTGATCTACCCGTAAAACGCTTTGCTAATTTTAAAGCACCCTCTGTTGCTTCTGTTCCAGAATTGGTTAAGTAAACAGCACAGTTTTTAGTAGGCATTGTATTTGCCAAGGCCTTACACAATTCTAATTGTGGTTTCATAATAAACTCACCATACACCATTACATGCGTATAAGAATCTACTTGTTTTTTAATTGCTTCAGAAATCTCTGGGTGATTGTGTCCTAAGGTATTTGCAGAAACACCCGCAATAAAATCTAAATAGGGTTTGTTATGTATATCATAGACATAACTTCCTTTTGCATGAGAAATTTCTAATGAAAGTGGGTGAGGAGAGGTTTGTGCTTGATATGTAAAAAAGTCAGCCTTCATAATTACAGCTTCATTTTTTTTAAACCAATTCCTTGTTTCTTTAACTTTGCGGGTTTTTTAGAATTAATAATTGGTCTTGGAATTTTTTTACCAACAATAAAAATATCTTCCATTGTTTTTGGTTGTTCATCTTCTCGCCAAATAAATCCTTTTAACCGTCTTTCGTCAATTGGCAAGTCTTTTGGAGGAAACGAAGTCCCTTCAGGTTCTTTTATATAGGTAACAGATTCTATATTGTTTGTTTCATCCAATGTAAACTCAATAGAACTACATTGTTGTTTGGTAATTGTTTCTAAAACGCCATTTTCACTTCTATTGTAATAGACTACTTCTGCATTTCCTTTTACTAAAAAATGCTTTAGTTTTCCGTCAACAAATTTCCCATACATGTTTCGCCCTTTAATTTGATTGTAGGTAGAAACACCATCAATAATGGTGTCTAATTGTACAATTAAGGCATTGCTTAAGATCTTTAAAGAATCTAGTTTGTCAGTTTCTTTATTGTTTAATAGCTGAATGCTATCTCCTGTAATTTGATTTTTACCAGACCACAACACAGGGTTTCTATACATTTTTGTCAATCCCGTAGTTTGATTCATATGAATAGAATCAGCCTTTCCTTGCAAGTCAGACTTAAAGATTTTTACATCGTGATAAACCCGTACAATTCTGTTAGAAGCTTTTCCTGTAATTAATAAAGTATCTCCATGTACATATAACGAGTCCTTTTCCATTAGCGAAATGGCAACAGCTCTATCAACAATAAAAACAGAATCTTTTTTCTCAAAAAACTCAGCATAGTTCCCTTTTGCTATAAAATTCTGAATGGTATCTATAACTTTAATATTGTTAGTTGCAGAAGCAAAACCTTTAAACCGATCATAATACAAACTATCTCCTTTAATAGTTTTGTCTGTAAAATAGAGTGTAGAGTTTTTTACAAAATGCGAAATTTCTGCTTTGGTATTGTAAAAACCTCTTTCCGTATAAATAACATTGTCTTTTCCGGTAATTGTAGAAGGGCCATACAAATAGGCATAAGAAGAATCTGTATAGTAATCTAAATGATTCGATTCTAAAACATGTTCTGGGTTTGTAACAACCACTTTAGTAGTTGCAGTAAACTTCTTGTCTTCTAAAAAATACCGACCAGCTTTACTTTTTAAGGTGTTTGTTTGGTCTTTTATAATTGCATGGTGCTTGTAAAATAATTGCTGTTTTTGTCTATCAAAATTTAAGGTATCAGTAGTCAACGTCATGTTTGGATCACGTAAAACAACATTTCCTTTAGACAACATCATCTTGCTATTGCCATCATAATCTACATAATCACTAGTTTGTGTAATAGTATCACCTTGTTTGATTAACACATTTCCAAATGCCTTAAAAAAGTTTAATTTTTTATATAAGATTGCACGCTTACAAGTTAGAATTGCTCCATCATGATGAATCTCAACCAATCTATTTGCATCTTTCGTTAAAATGGTAGCTCCAGGATATTTCTCTTCATCAAAAGTGGTAACACCAGAATATTCTATATGCACGAGTTTTTCTTGCGAATAACTAGATAGCGACAACATAATAAAAAATAATAGAATGAATTGTTTCAAACGAATACTGAATTTTGAACAAAAATAGTGAAAAGATTAGTCCTACCTATTAAAGAAAAGTGAAAATTCTAACCCCTGATATGCGATGCTTTTTTAACCGTTCGTTCTAAGTGCTTCGCTTTAGGAAATAAGATGTTATTTTCTATATGTACATGTTGGTGTAAATCGTCTTCAAACTCTTCTAATTTTGAATACAATGCTTTAAAAGTATTACAAGCTCCTTCTGGTGTTTGGTAGGTGTTTGTAAGTTTGCTAATTCTTTTAAAAATGGCTCCAGCATCATCATGTTCTTCTTCCATCATTTTAATAGGATTATCTACCGTTCCAAAATGAGGTATTTCTATAGCAACATCATCTCTATGTGCATGCACTAGCTTTTTAACAAAAGGAAATAAAATCAATTCTTCCTTTTTCATATGTACTGTTAACTCATCACAAACTGCATAAATCAGTTTTTCTATTTCCAATAACTCTGTATAATGATGCCCATGAACTTTAGCCACTTTAGCTCCATACTGTTTTAGTAAAGCAATATTTTCTTCTACATATCTATGGTGTGTATGCACAATAAAATCGATTAGAAAATCTAGCTCCCAACTATTATAATCGTTTAGGTACGAACCTGTATTTTCAACACTTTGTAACTCAAAGGTTAATTCCTTAAAATCAACATGATTCTTTTCACAGGCTTTTTCTATTGAAATTCCACCGCCACAGCAAAAATCAATTCCGTGTTTTTTAAAAATATGTGCAGTTTTTATGTTTTTAGTAACTGCATCAGCTACTGTTAGTATAGGTGTATTATTCATATGTAATCGTTTTAAATTCAGTACAAAGTTGCGCTATATTTCAACTAAAAATTATGACTTAAATCATAAAAAAGAAGTTTAGTTGGCGTATTTTTGCAAAAAATAAAAACAATGAAAGCACCATTCGATTTGTCTAAGGAAGAAATGAAAGCGTATGGATATAAGATTATCGATATTCTAGTAGAACATTTTGATACCATTGAGTCTAAAAGCCCTGTTTCTTCTGCATCTAGAGAGGAAATGGATACCATTTTTTTACAAGAAGCTCCAGATAAATCAATGCCTGCGGATGAAGTGTTAGACTTTGTGATGAAGAATGTGATTCCACATAGTAATTTAACTACGCATCCAAAATCATATTCTTTTGTTCCAGGTCCAAGTAATTACATTAGTACGTTGGCAGATACATTGGCTACCGGTTTTAATATTTTTTCTGGTGGATGGATTGTTTCTCCTGCGGCAGCAGAATTGGAAATTGTAACAATGAACTGGTTGTTGAAAATGTTTAATTTTCCTGTGCAAAAAGGAGGTGGAATCTTTACAAGCGGTGGTTCTATGGCTAATTTAACGGCTTTGGTTACTGCTAGAAGAATTAAATGTGGAGATGATTTTTCTAAAGCAATTATATATTTATCAGATCAGGCACATTCATCAAATATAAAAGCCATTAGAGTACTGGGATTTAAGAAAGAGCAAATCAGAATAATTCCGACAGATTTAGAATTTAAAATGGGCTTTAATAAGCTAAAGAATGCCATTGCAAAAGACAGGTTAGAAGGGAAGCAACCTTTTTGTATTATTGCTTCTGCAGGAACTACAAATACAGGTACAGTAGATGATTTAGATAGCATAGCAGATATTTGTGAAAAAGAAAATATGTGGATGCATGTTGATGGTGCGTATGGAGGCGCTGCCATTTTATCAAAAAAAGGCGCTAAAACATTACGCGGAATAGAACGTGCAGATTCTTTAACTGTTGATCCCCATAAATGGTTTTTTCAACCCTATGAAATTGGATGTTTGTTGGTAAAAGATTCTTCTTGGTTAAGCAATACTTTTTCTGAAAAACCAGAGTATTTAAGAGATATTGAAGGAAATGAATCTGAAATTAATTTTTATGATTACGGAATTCAATTGACCAGAAGGTTTAGGGCATTAAAGTTTTACATGTCTATTAAAACCTACGGTTTAGATGCCTTTAAACAAGCCGTAACCTACAATATAGATTTAGCCGAAGAAACAGAAGAGTTGTTGCGTAAAAGTAAAAGCTGGGAAGTAGTTTCTCCTGCTACATTGGCTGTTATAAACTTTAGATACAATCCACTAGATTTAGACTTAACAGAAAAAGAATTGGATCGCTTAAATCAAGAAATTTCTGCCAGAGTAGTGGCCTCTAAAGAAGCCTTATTGGTAACTACAATTTTGCAAAATCAAGTGGTGTTAAGAATGTGTTTGATCAATCCAAAGACAACGATTGATCATATTAAAGAGACCTTTGATCAATGTACTGGTTTTGCCAATGATATTTTAGCCGAGTGGAAGTCGTGATTATTTAAAAACTAAAAAGCAAGTCCCGAAAAAAACAATTTTAAATAACTAAAAAGCATCCTTTAAATTTTTAAAGGATGCTTTTTTTATGAATAAAAAATTAGTTTTATCTATCTGTGTATTGTTTGTTTTCTATCTGGTCCAACAGAAACCACTTTAATCGGAATCTCTAATTCTTTTTCTAAGAATGCGATGTATTCGTTCAACTCTTTTGGAAACTGGCTTTCGTCAGTCATTTGAGTTAAATCTTCTTTCCAACATGCGAATTTTGTATAGATTGGACTGATGTTTTCTGGCTCAATATTATATGGGAAGTGTGTAATTGTTTCTCCTTTATATTTGTATGCAGTACATACTTCTAAGCTATCAAACCCAGAAAGAACATCGCCTTTCATCATCATTAACTGCGTAACTCCATTTACTTGACACGCATATTTAAGCGCCACTAAATCTAACCAACCACAACGTCTTGGTCTTCCAGTAACTGCACCAAATTCACGACCAACTTTAGCCATTTCTAATCCAACTTCATCAAATAATTCAGTAGGAAATGGGCCAGATCCTACACGCGTAGTGTATGCCTTGAAAATTCCGTAAACTTCTTTAATTTTATTTGGAGCAACTCCTAAACCGGTACAAGCTCCTGATGCTGTTGTGTTAGATGAAGTTACAAATGGATAGGTTCCAAAGTCAATGTCTAACAAAGATCCTTGAGCTCCTTCTGCTAATATGGATTTTCCTGCTTTTAACGCTTGGTTTAAATATTCTTCACTATCTATGAATTGTAATTCTTTTAAACGCTCTACAGCAGCAAAGAATTCGGCGTCCATTTCTTGTAAGTTATATTGAACATCCACATTGTAAAAGCTAATCATAGCTTCATGTTTGTTCGCAAGAGTTCTATATTTGTCTTTCCAGTTGGGTAATTCTAAATCACCAATTCTAATTCCGTTTCTACCGGTTTTGTCCATGTATGTTGGACCAATTCCTTTTAGTGTAGAACCAATTTTCGCTTTTCCTTTAGAGGCTTCAGAAGCTGCATCTAACAAACGGTGAGTTGGTAAAATAACATGTGCTTTTCTAGAGATGATTAATTTTGATTTATAATCTAAATCAAATTTATCCAATCCATCAAGTTCTTGTACAAAAACTACGGGGTCAATTACCACTCCGTTTCCAATTACATTGATAGATTTTTTATGAAAAATCCCCGAAGGAATTGTTCTTAAAACATGTTTAATTCCATCAAACTCTAAAGTATGTCCTGCGTTTGGACCACCTTGAAATCTCGCAATGATGTCGTAATTAGAAGTAAGAACGTCTACAATCTTTCCTTTACCTTCGTCTCCCCATTGCAATCCTAGTAATAAATCTACTGCCATTAGTTGTGTGTATGTGTGTTGTTAGTTTTGTTTAGTTTTTTTCTTTGTTCCGTAAAAATAAAGTGAGTGGTTGTGAATGTCAATATCAAAAACTTCTTCTATGGTTTTTTTGATAATCTGAATTCTAGGATCACAAAATTCTTTTACTTCACCAGTATCCGTTAAAATAACATGATCGTGTTGTTTATCAAAGTAACTTTTTTCATAATGTGCCATGCTTTGACCTCCAAATTGGTGTTTTCTTACCAGTCCACAATCTAAAAGTAATTCTATGGTATTATATAGTGTAGCTCTACTTACTCGATAATTTTTGTTCTTCATATTTATATACAAAGACTCAATATCAAAGTGATCTTCTAAATCATAAATTTCTTGAAGGATGGCATATCTTTCAGGAGTTTTTCTATGCTTTTTAGATTCTAAAAATGCAGTAAAGACATTTTTTACAACATCTTGATTTTCTTTTGTACCCATTTTTCTGAATTTAACGAAACGACAAATTTAAGGTTATTTATCTATAAAAAAAGCCTTTTTACAAAATGATATTTACATTGTATTAACACGCTCAACTTTTTGTACTCCTTCTACTTTTTTTATGTTCATGATTAGCTTGGTTAATTGTGTTTTATTTTTAACACTAATTGATAGTTTCCCTTCAAAAACACCTTCATCTCCAGAGATGTTTATATTGTGAATATACACATCCATAGTGTTTGAAATTATTTTAGTTAGATTGTTAATAATTCCTTTTTTATCAACACCACTTACTTTTAAAATAGCTTTAAACTCTTGTTTGCTAGTATCAATCCATTTTGCTGGCATTATTCTATATGCATAATTAGATTGCATAGAGATCGAATTTGGGCAATTCATTTTATGTATTTTCAGACCATCATTAATCGTCAGAAACCCAAAAACTTTATCTCCAGAAATAGGATTACAACATTTAGATAAGGTGTATTCTAATTTCTCTTCTTCTTTACCAAAAACTAAGGCATCAAATTTATTTGTGATCTCTTCTTTATCGATAATTTCTTTACTTGGAGTACGTTTTAATCTGCTCTTAAAGAAACTGATAAATGCATTGTTTTTTTGATTTACAAATGCTTTTAATTGGGTGTTGTCAATTGCCCCATTACCAATTCTATAAAATAAATCGAAGCTAGTTTTTAAAGAGAAATAAGCAGCCATTTCGTTGACAACTCTATCATTCATCGTAATTTTTAAATGACGTAACTTTCTTGTTAATACCGCTTTTCCTTCTTCAGAAATTTTCTTTTCTTCATCTTTTAATGCTGTTTTAATTTTGGTTCTTGCTCTCGCTGTCATTACAAAATCTAACCATCTCACATTCGGTTTGTTAACAGATGAAGTTTGTACTTCTACATGATCACCACTTTTAAGCTCGTGACTTAACGGAACCAGTTTGCCATTTACTTTTGCACCTCTACACTTTAAGCCAACATCTGTATGCACTGAAAAAGCAAAATCTAACGCAGAAGCTCCTTTTGGGAGCGACTTTAAATCTCCTTTGGGTGTAAAAACAAATATTTCTTTAGAATACAAATTCAGCTTAAAATCTTCTACAAAATCAACAGCATTTACACTCTGGTTTTCTAAGGTTTCTTTCAATTTATTCAACCATCCTTCTAAGCCACTTTCTTTTAAATTTCCTTGTTTGTATTTAAAATGTGCTGCATAGCCTTTTTCGGCAATTTCATCCATTCTTTCTGAACGAATTTGTACTTCTACCCATTTACTTTCGGGGCCAATTACAGTAATGTGTAAAGCTTCATAACCAGTAGATTTTGGTTGCGAAATCCAATCTCTTAAACGAGAAGGGTTCGGTTTAAAATAATCGGTAACGATAGAATATATTTTCCATGCATCAAACTTTTCATCTTTAGATTCAGGTTTAAATATAATTCTGATAGCAAATTTATCGTATACTTCTTCAAACGAAACATTCTGTTTTCGCATTTTTTTACGGATAGAAAAAATGGATTTACTTCTCCCTTTTATATCGTATTCAAAATCTTCTTCTTTAAGTCCTTCATGCAATGTTGCAGAAAAAGAGTCAATATATTTTTGCTGTTCTTCTTTACTTTGAGTTATTTTGCTTAGAATGTCATTATAAACATCAGGTTCTGTGTATTTTAATCCAAGATCTTCGAGTTCAGTTTTAATGTTGTATAAACCAAGCCTATGGGCTAAAGGCGCATAAATATATAAGGTTTCTGATGCAATTTTTACTTGCTTGTGTTCTGGCATAGAATCCATCGTTTGCATATTATGTAAACGATCAGCAATCTTTATTAAAATTACACGAACATCATCGTGTAATGTCAATAACATTTTCCTGAAATTCTCTGCTTGAATAGATGCGTCTTGACCTTTGTTTAAACGAGATATTTTAGTTAATCCACTTACGATTCGAGCAATGTTTTCTCCAAACAATCGCTCCATATCTTCAATAGTGTACGCAGTATCTTCAACAACATCATGTAATAAAGCAGCAGCAATAGAAGTAGCACCTAAACCAATCTCATAAGCCACAACTTTTGCAACAGCAATTGGGTGGTAAATATAGGGCTCTCCAGATTTTCTTCGTTGTTCAGAATGTGCTTCTACAGCAATATCAAAAGCAGAACGAATTAATTTTTTGTCTTTTGCAGACAACGCTTGATACGTCCCTTTTAATAGGTCCTTATATCTTTTTGCGATTTCTTTATTTTCCTCCTCTATTGTTGCCGTGTACGTCATATACTAAAAATAGAATAAAATCTGAATAGAGCAAAGGTTTTTTTAACTTTTGATAGAATACTTATTCTTTCAAATTTTGAACCCTTTCTAACAAGGTTGGATGTGAATAGTGCATAAAAACATATGCAGGGTGTGGTGTTAAATTACTCAAGCTATTTTTGGAAAGTTTCTTTAAAGAAGAGATCAATGGTTTCCCAGAAAAAGTTTCTTTAGCATAATTATCTGCCTGATATTCAAACTTTCTAGACATGATGTTCATAAACAGCCCTGTGATTTCGGAGATTGGTGAATACAGGATTCCGAAAGCAATTAATCCAATATGAAAACTCGGAATAGTAACGCCCAATGCTTCAGAGAAAATAGGCAAACTCACAAATAATGAAAGCAGCCAAAGTGTAAATCCGGTTAATAGAATGGAAGAACTAAGGTTAAATACAATATGTTTACGCTTATAGTGACCAACTTCATGTGCTAAAACAGCGACAATTTCATCAGTTTCTAAATCATGTATCAATGTGTCATAGAGTGTAATTCTCTTTTGCTTGCCAAAACCAGAAAAATAGGCATTTGCCTTGGTTGAGCGTTTTGAGCCATCAATTACAAATATGTTGTTTAATGTAAATCCTACTTTCTGTGCATACTTTTCAATGGCCGTTTTTAGCTCGCCATCTTCTAATGGTTTTTGCTTGTTAAATAATGGAACAATCAACTTAGAATAAAACATATTCATAAACACAGAAAATAGAGCTACAACACACCAAGCATATATCCAAAAGTTTGTGCCTGCAAATTCGTAGAACCAAACAATCAATGCTAAAAGACCACCACCAAGAACTACCGCCATTAACAAGCCTTTCAATTTATCGAATGCAAAAGTTTTCTTAGTCGTTTTATTAAACCCAAATTTTTCTTCAATTACAAAGGTTTTGTAAATAGAAAAAGGGGTATTTATAATATCAGAACCAATCAATATAATTCCAAAGAAAATAAGTGTTATCACAATGGTGTTTGAGCTATAACCTCTAGCAATTTGGTCTACATATTTAAATCCATCGAAATAAAAAAAAGCCAATGTTACAACTAAAGAGAAAAGCCCCGTAATAGTAGAAAATTTGGCATTTGTCTTCTTGTAGGCTTGTGATTTTTCATATTCTTCTTTTTCATACACATCTTCTAATTCAACAGGAATCACATCATTAAAATGTTTTGAATTTAGAATGTCTAATACTTTATCAATTATAAAATTGACGATGAGAATTGCAATTAGGATGTAGAATAGTATAGTAGGTGTCATACTTAGATATTAAAATATAAATGTATTATAAAATTGCTTTTGTACAATTATTGTTTCTTGTTTATTATTTTAAAATAAGTACCCGTGGCTATAATTTCTGACCACCAAGCACCAGCTTGCAAAAAAGTTTGTAAACTAAGTACATTTCCGTTTTTAGCGAACTGGAAAGTTAAATAATCATCTCTTGTATTGCTTTTAAAATCGAATTTTGTTTTAGAAAGTGCAGTCAATTCAAATATAAAAGCTCCTTTTTCTCTTGCAAACAGTCTACCTTTTTCTAAAACAACTTCAATGGTTCTATCAGTATTAATTTGATACATACCGACATAGTTTTTTAGCTCTTTTAGAGAAAGTGGAATACTTTTAATAAAATCAGATTCTATCATAGATTTTACTTTTGAGATGATGTACTTTTTAAATCTAGGGTAGGCATCTAAATCTTGTAGAATTTCATGTACTTTTTTATCATTGGTAATTTCTTCCGCTGTTTGTCCCACCTTGTATAAATATTCAACACGCTCATGTAGTCTAATATGTTTGTTCTTTATACGAATCAAATCTTTTTTAGCTAATAAAAATCGGTTCTTTTTTTTAGAGGTATTACCTGTTACAACAACCGTTTTATCATTAGAAAGAGCAATGGCTTTATTTATCCCCTTTAAAACTCCTTTAGTGCCGTTTGGTCCAGAATAAGTTAACCAATGTCCTTTAAATCCATCACTTGTAAACAATACATTGCTGTTCTTTAAAAACACATCAACATGATTTAATTGATGTGATGGTGTTTTATAGGCTATAATCACCTCTGTTCCTAAGTCAAGTTCTAGTTGTTTTTTGAATAGAATTTGAGTGGTAGCAGTAGAATATTGTAAGTTCTCTTGAGAAAAAACGGTTGCACCCCTTTCTAGAAAATACGCATTCGCATGATGATTGTACGGGTCTGCATCGCTATTAATAATATAAAGAATAGGTTTATTGGTAATCTTCTTAATTTCCTTTTCTAAACTTGGAGCACTCTTTGTCATTAAAGTATTTACAAGTAGCACACCTTTTTCTCCAATAATTACACCAACATTGGCATTGTTACTTCCATTCCACAACTCGGTAAAAACATAAACATGATCATTTATTTTTTGTTGCACATACTTCACCTGAGCACTAGATGATAATGGAAAATGTAGTAAGTAGATGCCTAATAATTTGAGAAAAGTTTTCATGTGGGTATTGGCTAAAAATAGTTAGTTTTTAATCATGTAAAAATAACTACCTATGTAATAGGGAGCAGTTAATATTTTGATAAATTTAAATAAGGTGTAGGAGTGTAGTGTTTCTTCTAGATGAATACTAAGTGAACTAGCCAATAACTTCCATTTCATGTAAAAAATTTACGGCGTGAATAACACGCCAATCGGGATATTTATGGTTCGATTTTTCTTGAAATTCTTTGACCAATGTTTCGGCTGTTTTAACTTGCTGACAACTTGCTGTAAGTATATCGAGGTCTTCTTCAGGTAGAATTCGATTCCAACGCCTAGAATGTACTTGCTTATTTGGATTTAGGATTAATTCTTGCTTAGGGTGAATATTGATGATGTGTTGTCTAGATTTCCAAAAAGGATGTTCTGACCATCGTGTTTCCATTCCGTAATAGGTAAAACGCATGGTAAGAAAATTTTCGAATTCTTGTTTTATATTTTCCTCGTATTTCTTAAGAACAGAAAAATCACCACTAAGAGCAGTTTTAATAGTAGCTCCAGCTTTGATCCCATTTTGCAATGCCTTCTGAATACCATAGGAAGAGAGTGGGTCGTAGGCCGATGCACTATCACCAACAGACAACCAAGCATCTCCGACGATATTATCTAACTCGAATGAGGCTGCTACTTTAATAGAAGGAGTTGATTGTAGTTCATGGTCACATATTCTTTTACCCGTATGTGTTGACTTTTTAAGTTGTTTTAAATACATAGCAGTTTTTTTCAACTCCTGTGTTTTTATTTCGAGAGTATCAGTCATAAATGCAACTGCTAAAACGTTGTTCGGTAATAAGGCCGAATACCACCAACCATTTTCAACAGATTCGACCAAGGTGTGTGAAGTACCAAATTTTTTCAAGGCATCTTTGGGTTGCCTCCAATATGTATAGATACCATGCAAGTCGTCAAAAAGTATTTTGTTGCTTCCTTGTTGTTTGGCAAATGCAGAATTTCGTCCAGAAGCATCCACTATAAATTTTGCCTTCAGGTTGAGGCTGTCACATTCAATACCCCATCTGTCTTTATCTCTTCTTGCTTTCTTAAATCGTGTATTTGAAAATATTGTAGCACCTTTCTCTGCTGCAAAATTGAGCATCCTTTTATCAAATACATTCCTATTTAGATGCCATCCTTTTCCTTGTACTTTAAAAATGAAATCAGAATATGCTATTTGACTGGTTCCCCAAGCAGATGCCACTCCAGAAGAAGGCAAATGTGTATCTTTTAAAAACGATTCCCAGACCCCCAATTGTTTCAGTAACTCTGAAGTAGGAGGCTGAATTGTTTCACCTACACGCAAGTTTGAATAATTACCCTTTTCTATGATGGCAATATTATTCACTCCATGTTGCATTAGTGACAATGCCGTTGATGAACCTGCGCAGCCTCCTCCAATGATTATGACATCATACATACAAGAATCACTATCCATTCTTTAACGTTAGCGCTACTTTAGTTGTTTCCTCCGTTGCTGCTGATGGTGGTACATATGCATCAATTTTAGTTGTAAGACGCTCTATTTCAAATGCACCAGGGAAAGAACCTTCTAACATAATAAACCCTAAATCTTTCCAACATGTAACCATCTGAACATCAGATTTATTATTGGTTGCGGTATCTGCTACAAAACCTCTAGTCCATTGTACAGATTTATCTTGGTTGTCTTTCGCTTTAACGGTATATGGACGTTGTGCTGGCCACCACCAAATATTGACTTGCGCATTTTGTATAGATGGTTTGTTGGCTCCAATAGTGTTAATGTTTTGTATTGAACATTCATTGAAATCGGCCTGCCAAGGTTGTGCCATATATTTGGTAAGGTCTCCAGGTTCTAGGCCATTAGAATAGTCATTATCGGCACCGTTGGTAAGTGATAAATTTCCTTTTGTAAGTTGACTAATGTCTTTTTGGTTGATTCTAAACAAGTCCGAATCATCAAAGTTTGTTGGTAAAGGTTGATACATCGTCGTATTTCTTGTAATCCAAGTAATTTCTATTCCTGGACAAAAGGCGCCTCCTACACAGTTTTCGAGATTAGCCTTGTCTAAAGAAACTCCATCTGATATCGTTGGCGGATCATTTCGGTCTACAATCCCATTGGTAAACTGAGTTAAAATAAAAAACTGCGTCTCAGTTAGTCCAAGAAATTTTGAAGCTGTAAAGTTACTTATCGGGTTGTCTCCAGCAAGTAGCGGCATTAAGCTAGGAGCATTTTCTGCGGGACCAGATCTTGGGTTTCCTTGCGTGCCTCTTCCTCTTAAATATTTTGCTGCGAATCCAGCAAAATCAGCCGAACTATCTCCAATGATGTCGAAATGATTGGAGGTGCCTATACTTGGTATAGATGCTACATATTGATATAAATCTGGTCTTAAAAGAATGGGTTGAACTTCAGATTGGTAATTAGGAACATAGCTTTCTTGAAATTCTCCATCTTTATAAAGTGCAGGATTAGCATTTAATTCTCGTACATAAACATCGTACATATCATCATATAAATTTACCTGATTTACAATTTGTGGAGCATATGCAGGTGGCGCAACACTAACCCATGCAGGAACATCGACTACAATTTCAGAATCATCATCCATTATAATTGTAGCAGTAACTGGACCATCGGCAATATCATCAAACCATCCTTCATTATTAGCATAGGCCGTTATAATAGGACCATCAGAACTCGTGGTTCCTGAATTCCCAAATCCCCCAAGTATAATTAAATTACCATCAGCATCTGTTTGTGCAGAACCAAGCGTGTTTATTGGAAATGGATTTAATCCGGAAAGAAATGAATAGGTACCTGAATCTGTATCTAAGTCAAAAGAATCAGATTGATTAGGCGCATCTAATGTTATAGGCCCTGGATCAAGAATTAATGATTGTCGAGAAGGATCATCCATTGTTGTTGGATCATTGCTTGTTTCCAATGATAGGTTATATCGTAATGGGTTACTAGGTTTATTGATATCAGTTGGCCAGGTTGGTGCATTTGGGTCATACCCATCTGGTCGTGTTCCTGTTGATATAAATGGATTGTTTGTATTATTGGTCTGATACCCTTCATCGTTTTTGTACACATAAGGTGCACTTGCAGGTGGAGTAGGAACTTTAACGCCTTCTACATAAGGTCCCATACCAGAACCCGTCTGCTGCATAAATTGAAACCAACTCGCTTTTTTACTCGCAATCCATGTGGTCCATTTAATAGATTTTACATTATTTTCACCCGGTGTTACAACAATTCCATCTGGGTTGTCATCAGAGTATTCATAAATCTTAAATTTGGCTGCTTGTCTAAGAAGTTTATCATCTGCATCACGAAAGTAGGTGCCTTCTGGTGGATCTGTAGAATATGATGTAGGAAGTGAACCTGTTGTATCTGGAGCTATATAATAATCTTGACTATCTCCCACACGGGCAATACCAATAGCTGGGTGTATTTTGTATTTTGAACTCATTACCTTTTGTTTTTTTTAGTTAATTAGATCTATATTTTTTTGCAAGTTTCAAGATGTTTTCTGCATCTAACTCTGGAACATCAGGCTCTATCACTGGACCACTCCTTAGCATAAAACTGAAATCATTACCAGAGACTTGGGCATTTCCATGACAACCCATACATCCACCCATATTAATTTTTTTATAACTTGTCCCGTCAGGTATGTGCACATTATAGAAAGGTTGACCACCATCGTAATTTGATGTTTGACCTGCTTCGTTTCCTGTTGCTATTTGTTGTCCTGCAAACTTCTGTAGGGTATAGTTGGTTTCAACAACAATATTTGCCTGGTAGTATGTACTTTCCAATTTGTTATCATCGCTTCCAATTTCATCAGAATTAAATGGTTGGTATTGAATGTTTACCAGTTTATAATTTTCCCAAGGTGATGAAGTAACTCCATTTGAACTATTATAAGCGCGTATTGCGTCTTGGGCTTCTTTGTTTACGCTTATGATTTCTTCAGGGATGTTATGATACCGTCCATTGACACAAATTTTTCCATCACTTGGCAAACCAGCTGCTGTATTTTGATAGCTTAGCCTACTATCTGTGGCTGTACAATAGGGATCGGATATTGTAGTGGTGGTAGATGAAGAGTCATCAGTGTGACTTACCACAGGAGTTGTTGCTGTAGAAACTGGGTTTATCACAGTTCCACTAGCATCCTCAACAGGTTTTCCATCTGCAGTTAGGATGTTGTCTTTTTGCTCAAAAGTAGCAAATGTAAAATATGGAGAAGTGGCTGTTTTTTGAACTATGTGCAAAGCAACTAATCCCCAAGTGGCATCTTGAAAATAACAAGGATCACCATTTTGGGTTTCATAATACCTAACTTTGGTGGTGTGAAATTGACTTATGGTGTCTTTGTCTGTCAGCAATCTCCATGCTGCTTTTAACATTACTGTCCCAGTAGGAAAGTTTACAATAGTACTATCTGGCACAACAGAATCTAATGCAATGGCATTGGTGAAATTTGTAATGTCGTCATAATAACTTCCTCCATGATTGAAGTAGTTTTTACCTGTAACATAATCAAAATATGTTCTATTTCCTTTCGCTAAAAAACGAATCAATTGTGGAGCTGAGTTTGATTCTGTTGCAGTTTCAGGGTTGATTCCTGCATACATAAAATTCAATGAAATTTCTGAGGTTTCATCTAGATTGATATAGGGTATATCTGTATCAGTACTAACACAAGGTGGTATAGAATCTTTATAGATATATTTTGGTAAGGCATCATAATTAAATACTAATAAAGTATCTCCTTGTATTTCACTTCCATTTGGATATGCTCCCCAAGGATATATTTCTACTTTAGAGCGAAAGGTGTGCCAAACAAGTGGTACCGTTTGATCACCAAAAAGTTTTGATGTATCTGGAACATCGCGTGTATTGGCTTGTCCCGTTTGTGAAACAGCTGGCCAATTAACAGCTATAAATTCATTCCAAGCAAATTGAGCCGCTTGGGTCAAAGTAGCATTGTCAGCACCATTTGGGATTTCTGTAGGTAGGTCAGGACTAACTGTTACTCCATCATCAGCAACCAATTCAGTTTTGCCAATTACTTCTGAGTTCTTACCATTTTCACATTGTGTGAAAACAAATAAAGACAGGGTCAGGATTACGATAATAATCAAAGAAGATTTTTTCATAAACGTATTGTTTTAGTAGTTATTAATTATCTTTTATGACGTCCTGATTTTTAAATAAAGAAAATGAGCTTATTAAGAATAATTTATAGCGTAAGTAAAATAACTGCTCTTTTCTTTTACCCTTAATTTTTTTAAGGGTACGGTTTTATCATAGACTAAAAAAACAAAACTAACTGTTTTTCAGATAGATAGCTATAGGTGTTTATACGTGATTATTATTTAAGGCTACTGCTGAACTTTAAAATATGGAGATTTATTTATTATGAACACGAAAGAACTTGTGTTAAAATACCATGTACTTATTGAAAATTACGCTGTCTTTTTGCTTCAAAAAGAACGATGGCAGCCGCTACAGAAACATTCATAGAGTCAATTGCTCCTTGCATCGGAATATTAATATTTTGTGTTGCAGCAATTCTAAATTCTTCTGTTAACCCAGTAGCTTCTGTGCCAACTACAATAGCACTTGATTTGGTGTAATCTTCTTGATGATATTCATTAGAGTTTTGAAGTGTAGTTGCGTAGATGTCAATATTATTTTCTTTTAAAAAAGCAATAATTTCCTCTGTAGTGCCTGTTGCAATCTGATTGGTAAATAAACAACCAACACTTGATCTAATACTATTAGGGTTGTAGAGATCTGTTTTTGGATTTGCGATCAAAACAGCATCTATATTTGCAGCATCCGCTGTACGTAATAAAGCACCGATATTTCCAGGTTTTTCTGGTGACTCTGCAACTAAAATAAGTGGAGTAGTAGTCTTAAAATGAATGTTTTCTAATGAAAATTCTTTTGTTTTTACTATCGCAATAATTCCTTCTGTGGTATCTCTATAAGCTATTTTTTGATAAACTTCTTTAGAAACTGAAATAATTTCAGTTTGTTCCTGTATAAAATCTTGTATGTCATCTACAGTAATAACACCTTCACAAAACAGCAACGTATTTAAGGTATAACCTCCTTTTAATGCTAAAGAAATCTCGCGTTTACCCTCAATAATAAACAACCCAGATTTTTTGCGTTCTCGAGATTTATCTTGAAGTTTTAAGATGTTTTTTATTGTTGGATTTTGGATACTGTGAATTTCTTTCATACCCAACAAATGTATCTATATTCACTCCATAAAACAAGTTGTTTTTTTTTCATAACTTTAAAGTACTCAACTAATAAAAACGTAAAGAGATGAAAAAAAGGGGATATTTTTTATCAATTATTGCTGTGCTACTAATTGGTACTATGGCTTTTACATCAAAAAATGTAACAGTAGAAACAGAATGGACGGAATGGAAAAATACCAAATGTCTAAAAGGTGTTGATTTTAGGGCGAAAAAAGGACGCTATGAAATGTCACGCAGAGCTCGTAAATGGGAGTTTCAATTTAGAAATAGGTACAATGCAACCATCTATTTTAATTACAAAGCCATTAGTGTTTTGCGAAAAGATAAAATGAGAAGTGCACGCACTAGTAAAAGTAGAATTGAAATAGCGGGGAATACAGAGTCAAAAGTATTTTCAACCTATTTAAAAGCAAATAAAGAGATTGTTGTTGATTTGGTGAAAATACGTTTTGGAAAAAATGATGCTGGAAAGAATTATTATAAATGTGATAAAGTAAAAAGCAAATAAAAAAAGGCTCTGAATTTTCAGAGCCTTTTTATTAATCAATAACAATTTTTTTTGTGACCATTGCTTTTTGATGATCAAATACCTTGAGTAGGTAGATGCCAGACTTTATTCTTGGCATAGCAAATTGTATTGAGGAATTATTTTGTTTGATATCATCTTCTTTAAATTCTTGAAGCAATTGTCCATTTATGTTGTATAGCTTAATTGACGGACTGTTGATAATTGTGCTGTAACTGATGTGCAACACAGAATTTGCTTTTATAGGATTTGGGTATAGACTAAATTTTAGGTGTTCAACGTCTTGTACGTTTGCTGTTTGAGGATTGGGCCCATATTGAGCATACAAACCAGTATCGGTTCCTACAAGTAGTTCATCAAAATATAAAAAGTTAATTTTTGTTCCGTTAGGATATGAATATCCCTTTGTCCAAGAAGAAGCAGTTGCTGCCAAGTAATACACTTCATTCTCTACGGCACAATACAAGGTGTCAACGCCGTACGTTGTAGCTTTCCCTACTTTTGCATTGCCAACCGATGTGATTGGAAGTCCAGAAGAAGTATTTACGGTCCATAACCCAGTTCCAGATAGCGGTTTGTAATAGTTTGTTGGATGGTTTTCGCCAGCATCTGTTCCAGTGGCGTATACGGTTGTATTTGAAGCTTCATACTCTAAATCATTAATACTAACTACAATTACGGCACCTGTGCTTGTTGTAGTAGAACTCATATCTTGAGTAATTGTCCAACCAGAACTAGTTTGAACCGCTTTGTATATACTACGACCTGTAGGAGCACTTAAATCATATTCGACACCGATATAAGCCGTAATAATACCTGCTTCTTCTGTAAATACAATATCTCTTACATCAACATCATTTCCAACAGTGCTTGCATGTAATAACAGTTGAGTCCAAGTAGCACCGGCATCTTCAGAAATAAATAATCCTCCTTTGTCAGTATCTTTAATTTCAAAACCTGCAAAAACAATACTTTCGTTATATGAACACACGGTTATTGCTTTGGCCATTGTACCTACACTAGGAAAATTATATGGGGCATTTTCTGGAGTAAAAACCTTGGTCCAATTTGTACCACTATCAGTAGTTTTATAAATTCTAATGTTTCCTGCATAAGCTGTATTATCATCAGAAGGTTTCATTCCTATAGAGTGATATCCAGAGCCATCTCCATTAGGAAACATTGCATGTGTCCAAGAAGGTGTAGTAGTGTAGTCAGTTACTTTTCTAATGCCAGATTTTGATGCAATCCACCCAATAGTTTTGTCTTCGGTCATCTCCATATCATTCACTTGAACGGCCTCAATACCATCATCTGCACTTGAAACTGTCAATCCTTTATCAAAAGAAATACCTAATCCTTGATCTGATGTAGAATATAAAATATTAGAATTATTGGGGTCAATAAAAACAGCACCATCATTAGGATGTGTGTAGTGTGATATACTACCAATTTTACTCCAGGTTCCGCTAATTCCTTTATTATTACTAGTAATTGTAGACGTGAATACATAATAATTTGTAGTAGTTCCAGAAAAGCTAAAATTGTTAGCTGAGATCCCAACAATTGATGTGTCAAATTCGGTCCAAGTTGTTCCAGAATCATCAGAATAGGCAATAAACTTTGTTGCTCCATCATTTCCAATAAGAAACCAGCGTCCATCTGGAGCAACCCCAAAAGCCGTCCAATGCACAGATGGACTAGTTAAGGTTGGTGATATGTCTGTAAAGGTAGTGGTCGCACTAAAGGATGTGTACAAATCACTAGAGACATATAATTTAGGTAAGGTACCTTTTGAAAAAATATAAATTTTATCATCAGTAGCATTGTAAACAATATTGAAAGTGTCTGAAAATGTTGGAAACCCAATTGGAGAGCCTGTTCCTGGCGTATAATTTCCTGTGGCGTTTAAAGTTCCGAAATACATGTTTCCAGAACCAGCAGCAAAAGTGTTGTCTGTTTTAATCAACACATCTTGTACGCCAATTATAGACGTGTTTGTCGCTGTGGCATCATCAATTGTTGTGGCATACAATTCGTTATTTTCATTGATAAATACGAGTTGTTCTGATGGGGCATGAATTTGTAGTGTACTAATTTTTGATCCAAAGCCCTGGGTATTGTTAAGACTTGGGACTACTTTAAAATTGGTAACTACAGGTGTTCCTGTTGTTGTGGTATACATATCTGCATAAAAAACAGAATTGGCACTTTCTGTACTCACAAAAACTCTAGTACTGTCGGTGTGAATTTGGTATCCATTAATAGCGTGTATTCTACCTCCATAGATTGCTTGTACTTCTGGAATTGATAATGATTCACTTATAAATGGAGTGATTAAAGAAATGAAAATCAGTGCGATAAAAATTGGGTAAAGTTTTTTCATGTTATTTCTGATTTGTTGTTTTACAAATATAACATGTAGGGAAGCAATTTTTTCGGGGGTTTTTCCTGTATTTTAATGAAAAAAAAGACTCTGAAAATTCAGAGCCTTTTTTTGTTGTTATTGATTTTTGTATTTATTGGAATAACGTTTCCAAAGTCTTGTTTGATGTGTTTCCAAACTCAATTTTCTACCTTGAATAAATGCATCAGAAATAATATTTCCTCTCATATCCAACGCATCACCTTTAGAAATAAATAGGGTAGCATCTTTACCTATGGCAAGAGTACCTACTTTATCATCAATTCCTAAAATTTTTGCAGAATTAGAAGTGATCATTTTTAAAGCCTCTTCTTTATCAATTCCGTGTGCAGCATAGGTTCCAACATAAAAAGGTAAATTACGTGTATTCATACGTTCCATTTGTCCATCCATTCCTACAGCAACAACAATTCCTTTGTCTAATAATAACTTTGCTAATTTATAAGAGAAGTCATAATCAGAATCGTCTCCACTCGGAATTCTATGTGCGCGTTCTAAAATTACAGGTACTTTATTTTTAACCAATAAGTCTGCAACCTTATAAGAACGATCTCCACCAACAATTACCAATTTGAATCCAAATTTATTTGCAAAATGAACCGCATCCGTAATTTCCTTTTCTCCATGGGTATGTATAAATAGTTTTTTAGAACCATTTAATAAACCTTCTAAGGCTTCTAATTCTAAATTTATAGGCGATTTAGAACCATTTAAATAGTCTTTTGCACCATTGATATACTCTACTAGATTTGCAATGTTCTTTGCATAGGTTTTACTAGGTTTAGCAGCAGGATCTTCTCCCAGCCACCATCTACCAAACGTAATGCTTCTTGGCCAGTTCATATGAATTCCACCATCAATTTTCATAGCAGCATCTTCCCAGTTCCAAGCATCAAATTGTACCACCGATGAGGTTCCAGAAATACGTCCACCTCTTGGTGTAATTTGTCCCATTAAAACGCCATTTGGACGCATGCTTTCTATTACTTTAGATTCTGTATTGTAGGCGATTAAGCTTCTAATGTGTGGATTCATTGATCCAATTTCTTGTACATCTAAAGATGCTTTTACAGCATCAATTTCTCCTAATCCTAAAGTAGAATTGGCAGCAATAAAACCTGGATATACATGCTTTCCTTTCGCATTAATAATGGTTCCGATTCGAGCAATTTTCATGTTGGCAGAACCTACAAAAGTAATTTTACCATCAGCAAACATGATTAATGAATCATCTATGACAGTACCGTCTCCTAAATGTGCAGTTGCCCCTTCAATAGAAAAGGCGGTCGTTTGTTTTGAAGCTGGTGTTTGTTGTGCGAAACTATTTCCTATCAATAAGAAAAATAGGACGCTATATATAATTTGTTTTTTCATAATCTTCTTAGTTTAATTCAGTTTCTTCAGTGTCACAATGAAATACTCTCTTCACATTTTTCTTTGGAGCTTGAACTTTTCCTCCATTATTTTTCTCATTCAACATCATATTCATTAACAAACTACGTTCTTTCTTAACAGCTTGTCTTTGCAATAGATCTTTTGCCAAATCAAAATAAACAACCCCATCAATAATAGTTGTTTGAGCTTTTGCATAAATAGACATAGGATGCGCTGTCCATAAAACGACATCTGCATCTTTACCAACTTTAATACTTCCTGTTTGTGCGTCTAAATGCAATAATTTTGCAGGGTTGATTGTAACCATATTCCAAGCTTCTAATTCTGTCATTCCGCCATATTTAATGGTTTTTGCAGCTTCTTGATTCAATCTTCTAGACATTTCTCTATCATCTGAATTGATTGCAACTGTAATTCCTTGGTTGTGCATAATAGCAGCATTAAAAGGAATTGCATCATTTACTTCGTATTTATAAGCCCACCAATCAGAGAACGTAGAACCACCAACTCCGTGTGCTTTCATTTTATCAGCAACTTTATAGCCTTCTAAAATATGTGTAAATGTGTTGATTCTAAAGTCAAATCTCTCAGCAACTTTCATCAACATATTAATTTCACTTTGTACATAAGAGTGACAGGTAATAAAACGTTCTTTATTTAAGATCTCTGCCAATACTTCTAACTCTAAGTCTTTTCTATATGGTTTTCCACTTTTCTTTAATGCGTCATATTCTTTAGCTCTCTGAAAATAGTCTACATATACTTGTTCAACTCCCATTCTAGTTTGTGGAAAACGAAAGCTAGATGTAGAACGAGATTGTTTTACATTTTCACCCAAAGCAAACTTGATAAACTTCGGTGTGTTTTTGTACACCATATTATCAGCTGTTTCTCCCCATTTTAACTTTACAATAGCAGATCTACCTCCAATTGGATTTGCAGAACCATGTAATAATTGAGCAGAGGTAACACCACCAGCTAAATTTCTGTAAATGTTCATGTCTGCAGGATTGATTGCATCTTCCATCGTAACTTCTGCAACAGAATTGTGTCCCGATTCATTGGAAGAAGACAATGCAATATGTGTATGCTCATCAACAATACCCGCGGTTAAATGCTTCCCAGTAGCATCTACAACTCTTGCTCCACGAGCGCGTAAGTTTTTTCCTATTTGTGCTATTTTACCATTTTTCAATAATACATCCGTATTTTTTAAAACACCTTCCTTTTCACTTGTCCAAACGGTAGCGTTTTTAAATAATATCGTCTCTTGTTGCGGTTTAGTAGCATAACCATATCCAACATTTGGAAAGGTTACTGGAGAGATAAATAGGGTAGGAGTCTTTGATTTTTTCTTCTTTTTAGACTTTTTCTTTTTTACAATTCCAGGATAAGCTGTCCATGTAGATTCATTTCCGTTTTCATCAATTACCTTTCCTACAAAAGAATTGCGAGGTCCAGAAAGTGTACCTACAAAACGAGTAAACTTTGTTTTGTTATCATCATTGTTTAAGGTAATCTGAACCCAATTGTCTTTAAAAGAAAATTTAGATTTTAATTTTTTAGTTCCGCTTTTTAGCACTCCTTTTTGCTTTCCTGGAGTTCCAGAGATAGTTAAGGTTATGTTCTTGTTGTTATAGCTCAATAAATATTCACCGCTAGCATCAACATGATTCATGTCATTAATAACATGTTTGTTTCCTTGTACCCAGTTTTCGTGAATTTTTGTTTTAGGATTAAAAATAGCTCCAGAGGTAACTAAAAAGTTGGCATAGCTTCCTTTTTGTAAGGTTCCTATTTCATTAGATTTTCCTAATAGTTTTGCCGGAATTGTTGTTAGAGCTTCCAAGGCTTTGGTTTCATTCAAACCATATTTAATTGCTTTCTGAATGTTTTTATGAAAACCAGCAGTCGATTTTAAGGTATGTGTTGTAATTGTAAAGTTTACCTTGTTTTTAGCAAGAACAGCTAAGTTTGATGGCTCTTGATTCCATCTTCTCATATCATTTAATTCTAATTCGCTTGCTAAATATGGATTCGAAACATCGTATGCTTTTCTAAAATTGATTGGAACAATCATTGTAGCATTCATGTTTTTAATCTCTTCAATGTTCTCATATTCATGTCCAGAACCAATAAAGCTGAATTGAACACCACTTTCGTCACCAACTTTATCTGCTCTAATTGCATTTAAATTGTTACCACCAGCATCAAAAATTTGAGATAAGTTTCTATTCGCTAATAAAGCTTCTAAAGACATGTCTCTATTTTTTACATTTCCAGTTTCATACCATTTAGCGTCCATATATACTTGTCTTAACAAAGCTGTTTTCCCCATAAATGAAGTTGGGTATGCTTGTCTAGAGAGTCTACTTTTACCTAAAGATAAATACTGAGCAGATTTGGTATCTAAGATTCGATACGCGTTTGTTGAGTTGGAGTTTAAAGCAACTAATACTCCGTTTCCTCTAATAATTCCATCTTGTTGATGCGTGTTTACAACACCAAAACCAGCTTTTAATAAATCTTTGGCTTTTTTAGTATCGTATTTAAAACTTGCAAATGCATTGGTTTCTGGTCTAATATGATCATTCCAGTAATACCCTTTTCTATTTGCTTCGTATTGTCTAATTCTACTTGCGTTTCTTGGTCTATTCGGTTTTTTGATACCGAAATCTGAATATACTTCTATAAAAGAAGGGTACATGGTCTTACCAGAAAGGTTTACGATTTTTGTTCCTTTCGGGATTTTTACATTTTTACCAACCGAAAGAACTTTCCCATCTTTTACAAGTAGAGTCCCTTTTTTAATAATTTGAGTTGGTGTAACATAAATTTTAGCATTGGTAAAAGCTACAGTTGTGTTTTTTGTAGTTTTAATACCAGAGTTTGTTGGAAAGTATTCTTGGGCTTGTACCACGATAGTGCACAAAAACAAGAACAACAGCAGTGTTTTTTTCATTAGTTTGGTTTGTTTTAGTCTATAAATTTATTGAGAACAGAGTTGTTAAGTTATTAATAGCAGGACTTTAACATAAGTTTAAGAATTATTAGATGTTTTACTTTTAGAATATGAGATGATTAAATCCACAACATAATTGTAAGATTGAATCCCTTTTGTTTGTTTATTGGCTTTTAAATACGAGTTGTATCCCTTTTTAATTAAGGGTTCAATAGGATTTTGATATTGATCCCAAAAGGCAGCACTTTCTCTATAATCTTTTAGAATTCCTTTATTCGTTGCTAAAATCACTTCTTTGAAAATTGTTTTGTCGTGTTTTCGCAACTCAGAAATTAAATAACCATAGGCCATTCTATAGGCAGCATATTTAAAATAGATGTCCTCATTAGACAATGCCGCTAAATACCCAATAAAATTAGCTTCATTTTCTGCAGCAAAACCAATTTGATGTGCCATTTCGTGACAAATGGTTGTTGGATATCCTGTTTTAGGAATCCGATCATTTACCTGTGCTTCTCCAGTAATTGGATTTAAGTAGCCAGAAGTACCATTATAGGTTTGTAATAAACTCATTAAAGAACTTTTTATAGAGGCATGTTTGTAGGTCAATTGCGGGTATTGTACTGCTAAATTAGCATATCCAGAAATAGACTTTAAATACATCTCTTTTTGTGAGTATGGATTTTTTACAACGAGCGAATCATTTTTGGTAATTTCTAAGTGAATTTTATTTAGTTTTTCTACAATATTTTTCGTAACTTTAGTTAGTTGCAAAGTTGTGTATTTAGTTTCATTAAAACCTAAGTTTTTTGTCAGCGGCTCTCTAAAATAATTGAATCCCCAAAACCAGTAAAAACAACCATACAATAGAGAAACTACAGCAAATAGCTGCAATAGTTTTTCTATACTATTCTTAAATCGTGATTGTATCAATCGATATAGGAATCGAAGGAATAAAAAGAGGAGTGAAAAAATTAATAAATCACCAAAAGAAAAAGGAATCCATCCCAATAGGATACGTAGCAATGCACTTGTAAAAGGGTAGACCCCGTTAGAGTAATACGTTTCAACAATACTTGGGTACTTGCTTATGATTTGTACAAATAGAATTTGAAATCCGAAGAATATGGTTAAATATATATTGAGTTTTTTATTTTTCATCGACTCAAAAATAAGTAAATTATTGAATCTTGATGTGTTATTAACAGGTTAATAACATTTTAGTGAACAAAATATGTGCATAAAGAAATTGAATATTCTGATTAAAAGTATCAACCTAAAAAACTACATTTGCTCTTATGGAGAAAACAAAATTTGTGCCGGGGAAAAAGATAGAGAAGACGAAGATTATTGGGCTAGAAAAAGGAAAAATACCTCCTCAAGCCTTAGATTTAGAACTGGCGGTTTTAGGTGCTATGATGATTGATAAGAAAGGAATTGATGATGTAATTGATATTTTACACCCTGAAGCTTTTTATGATAAAAGACACCAAGAAATTTATGCTGCAATTTATGCCTTGTTTCAAAATTCTGAACCTACAGATTTATTAACGGTTTCTTCACAGTTAAGAAAAAACGGAAAATTAGAATTGATTGGTGGTGATTTCTATTTAATCAACTTAACACAAAAAGTTGCTTCTTCTGCCCATATTGAATACCATGCACGTATTATTATTCAAAAATACATTCAACGTAAATTAATTTCTATTTCTAGTGATATAATAGAAAATGCCTACGATGAATCCATTGATGTTTTCGACTTGTTAGATTTAGCAGAGGGAAAACTATTTGAAGTTACCCAAGGAAACTTAAAGAAAGGACCTGAAGAAGCAGAAGGACTTGTAAAACAAGCTTTAAAGAAAATTCAAGAGATCTCAAACCAAGAAGGAATGTCTGGTTTGGAAACTGGGTTTACCAAATTAGATGCCTTGACATCTGGTTGGCAACCTTCCGATCTAATTATTATTGCTGCACGTCCTGGTATGGGAAAAACAGCCTTTGTAATTTCAATGGCAAAGAACATGGCCATTAAATTCAATCATCCAGTAGCAGTATTCTCATTAGAGATGTCTTCTGTACAGTTGATTATGCGTATGATTTCTTCTGAAACAGGATTGACCTCAGAAAAACTGCGTAAAGGAAACTTAGAACCACACGAATGGGAGCAGTTAAACGTAAAAGTGAAACAATTATCTGATGCTCCTATATTTTTAGATGATACACCATCCTTATCAATTTTCGATTTACGTGCAAAAGCACGTCGTTTAGTGTCACAACACGGCGTAAAAATTATTGTAATTGATTACTTACAATTAATGACAGCTGGTGGTTCTGGAGGAAATAGAGAGCAAGAAATCTCTACCATTTCTAGAAACTTGAAAGCACTAGCAAAAGAATTAGAAATTCCAGTAATTGCATTATCTCAGTTATCGAGAGCAGTAGAAACACGTGGAGGATCAAAAAGACCTTTATTATCTGATTTACGTGAATCTGGAGCCATTGAGCAAGATGCAGATATTGTATCGTTTATATTTAGACCAGAATACTATGGTGTTACAGAATGGGATGATGACGATCATACACCCTGTGAAGGACAAGGAGAATTTATCGTAGCAAAGCATCGTAATGGTGGTTTGGATAATATTCGTTTAAAGTTTACTGGACACTTGGCATTATTCTCTGATTTAGAAGAACAGGGTAATAGTGAATTCCAATCTAGTATGAACGTATCTCCAGATCAATTCATCAGTCCAAAAGATGCTTTTGGAGTGGAAGATGATGGTGGTGATGTACCGTTTTAACTTACTTGTCAGTTCTGTGCAGGCGGGATCTATTATAAATTAATAGATACAAATTAAGTTAAGATTGGATACCTGTTTCCACAAGAATGACATATAGATTATTAAATAATTCATAAAATATATGTAATACACAATTGCTTCAACGTAATTGTGTATTTTAGTTTTCTAAATGAAAAAACTCCTTTCCATACTCGCATTTTTACTGATTACCAATTCGCTTTGGGCACAATTTATTTATATACCGATGAGTGCAGAGAATCAGCAGAACCATTTAAAGGCCTACGGAATTGTTTTTTTCTCATTGCAGAACAATGTAAAAGCAAAATGGTTGCTTAACTATGATGGCGGTGCGTTTTTAATAGAGAACTCAGATCAAATTATTAAAGAGTGTAAAATTAGAGGTGTTTCCTATCAAGTTATTTCAGATGCCAAAGCGCAATTGATTTTACAAGATATAGCCTCCCCTTCAAAAAATCAAGAAGCAGTAACCTTAGAGAAAGCACCAAAAATTGCCGTGTATTCGCCCAAAGATAAAATGCCTTGGGACGATGCCGTTACTATGGTCTTAAAATATGCAGAGATTCCCTTTGATGTTATTTATGATGAAGAAGTGCTTAATGACAAACTCTTGTTATATGAGTGGTTGCATTTACATCACGAAGATTTTACCGGACAATACGGTCGTTTTTACGGAAGCTTTAGAACAGCGCCTTGGTATATAGAACGAAAACAAAATGCGGAAGCTTTGGCTAAAAAATTGGGTTACGAAAAAGTATCACAAGAAAAATTAGCCGTTTCTAAGAAAATTAGAGATTATGTAGTTGGTGGCGGATTTATGTTTGCCATGTGTTCTGCAACCGATAGTTTTGATATTGCACTTTCTGCAGAAGGAGTAGATATTGCAGAAGCCATGTTTGATGGAGATACTTCAGAACCAAATTACCAATCAAAATTAGATTTCACAAAAACCTTTGCCTTTATAGACTATACTTTGGTTCGGAACCCAACTACCTACGAGTTCTCTTCTATAGACATGACTCGTAAACGTAGAATTCCAAAAACTTCGGATTATTTTTATTTACAAGAATACTCCGCAAAATGGGATCCAGTGCCAACCATGTTAACGCAAAACCATACCCAATTGGTAAAAGGATTTATGGGACAAACTACTTCTTTTGATCCGAACACTGTAAAACCAACGGTGTTGGTTATGGGAGAAAGTAAAATAAATAGAGAAGCACGCTATATTCACGGAACCAAAGGAAAAGGAATGTTTACCTTTTATGGAGGTCACGACCCAGAAGATTACCAGCATAGAGTGGGAGACCCAAAAACCGAATTGGATTTGCATCCAACATCACCAGGATATCGATTGATCTTAAACAATGTGTTGTTTCCTGCTGCTAAAAAGAAGAAGCAAAAGACGTAAATATATTTACAAGTTGTTGTTTCGAACGCTTTTGAAATTAAAAAAGGTTCATTATCTAATCTGTCAGTTCGAGTGATTTCGATGCAGCAAAGCGTAATTGAAATTGTATCGAGAACAGGTAACTATAATAGCTCGTTACAAATTTGTTCCGTTCCACAATACAAATCCACTCCGATTTGACAATGCCTCTTATTTCTTCTCCAATTCTTTAATAAAGAAAGAAGGTCTAAGTCCGGTGTTTTTAAAAAATGCTTTCGAGAAGGATTCAGTGGTATTAAAGCCAACTTCAAATGCAATGGCTTTGATGCTGTATTTTCTAAAAGTCAAATCTGTTTTTAATTTAGCTATGGCATAGTTGATACGTAATTCATTGACATAGTTGTTAAATGATTTCCCTTTGTACTGATTGATAAGCTGAGATAAATACTTAGAATTTGTTTCAAATGTTTTTGCCAAGCTTGACAACGTGACTTCTGAAGAAATATAACTGTGATTCGTTTCAAAATGCTCTAAAAGACTTAGAATATTCTGAACAGTCTCTTTGGGAATGGTGTTTTCTTTTTTAGGAATCGTTTTCTCTTTAGTAATTGTCTTTTGAACAGAAGTGTTCATTAGCTTTTTAAAGTTTTTTTTGTATGCCTTTCTTTTTCGGGTTTGATGGATTAAAAAAAAAGACAATAAAAAAGCCAATGCACCAGTTCCAAATACCCAGTTTTTAGTTGTAGACAAATCTCCTTTAAGTCTGTTTTCAATGCGTTTCTTTTCTGCTAAAAGGTTTGGGATGTCATAGTTTTTTGTGAGACTTTTCCGAATAATTATTGCACTTGCATTTAATACGCTGTCTACTTTGATATATTTATTGATATATTCTAGTTGTTTATTGTAGTTTTTATTTTCTTTATAATAATTTACTAAAAAGTGATAGGCAGGTTTTTGACTTTTGTAATAATTACCATTCTCTTGGAAAAGAGAGTCAGTTTTTTTATAAAATTTAAGGCTGCTTCTTATATTTCCCAATTTGTTATATGCATCTCCTAAAGATTTATATATAATTGATAAAGTAAAATAATTTTCATCTTTTACAATAAAAGGGATAGCTTTACTGATGCTATCAATTGCTAAACGATAATTTCCTTTTTTTAATTCTAAAGAACCAAAACTATACAGTGTGTACCCGTAAAGAATTGATTGTTTATGTTTTAAGGCTAGTAATTTCATCTTTTCATTATAGAAAATTGCCGAATCATATAATCTAAGGGATTTATAAGTGTTGGACATATTCATTAGCAATGAAAAATAATCATCGAGATTGCTTTCAGTTATTTTTTTTTGACTGAAATACTTATTTGATTCTTTGAATAATTTTAAAGCATTTTTTATTTCTCCATTTTTCATTTTAGACATACCTAATCTAATGTGATTTATACTTTTTAAGTAATCATTCCCGCTTATTTCAAGAGTTTTTTGCATTAATAAATACTTTTTTAGCGCTATTTCTTTTTTCCCTTTATGAAAAAAATAATCACCCAATTGTAAATATGAAAATGCAGGGTAAAGTTTATTATTATGATTTTTGGTTTTTTTTATTACACCATTCCAATAATCTACAAAGTGTATTGAATCTTTTGTTATGTCACTAAGCTTATAATAAGCACTTCCCAATTCAATAGTGTCATTTTCTGTTTTTGCCTTCTTTATAGCATATTTAGCATAAAAAATTGCTTTTAAGGAATCTCGTTTTGCCGCATAAAACTTATTTGATAATTCATCATATGTGTATTTTGCTAAAGTATCTTTTTCAGTACTTGTTTGGGCATTCAAACTAAAGCCAATAAATAGAAATGATATAAATATTAAATGTCTCATGAATAGATTTATTTTTTTTCCAATTCTTTAATAAAGAAAGAAGGTCTAATTCCTGTGTTTTTAAAAAATGCTTTCGAGAACGATTCAGTGGTATTAAAGCCAACTTCATATGCAATGGCTTTGATGCTGTATTTTCTAAAAGTCAAATCTGTTTTTAACTTTTCTATAGCATATGTAATCCGTAATTCATTGACATAGTTATTAAATGACTTCCCTTTGTACTGATTGATAAGTTGAGACAAGTACTTCGAATTTGTTTCAAATGTTTTTGCCAAGCTTGATAATGTGATTTCAGATGCAATATAATCATGGTTCTTTTCAAACTGTTGTAATAGGGCTAAAACGTTTTCAATGGTCTCTTTGGGAATGGTGTTTTCTTTTTTAGCCATCGTTTCTTCTTTTGCAATATCTACTTGACCAGAAACCTTCATCAATTCTTCAAAGCGTTTTTTGTATGCTTTTCTTTTTCGGGTTTGATGGATTAGAAAAAAAGACAATAAAAAAGCCAATGCACCAGTTCCAAATACCCAGTTTTTAGTTGTAGACAAATCTCCTTTAAGTCTGTTTTCTATAAGTTTCTTTTCTGCTAAAAGGATTGGGATGTCGTAATTCTCGGTTAAGCTTTTATTAACACTTTTTGAACGTATATTTAATACACTATCAACTTTGATATACTTATTGATGTATTCTAGTTGTTTTGTAATATTATTTTCTTTCTTGTAATAGTTTGCTAAAAATTTATAGGCAGGTTTTTGGCTAATATGAAGAATACCTTTTGTTTTCTGTAAAGAATCAATTTTAATATAAAAATCTGAAGCAAAACTATTTAAATTTAATGCTATATAGGACTTTGCAATGTAGTAATATAATTGAGAGTTAACCATGTAATTCTCATTATTAATTATATATGGAATGGATTTTTTTAATTTTTTTATAGATATCTCATAATTGTTTTTATAATATTCAAGTACTCCAGACCTATATAATGAGTACCCAAGCATACTGGAGTCTCTTAATTTTAGTGCTATTAAACTTGCTTTTTTATTATAAAATACAGCAGAATCATACTTTTTTACTTTTGAAAATGACGAAGCTAAATTTATAAACAAATTATGATTAATATTATTGTAATTTGATAAGCTATTTTCTTTTTTGTAGTAATTATATGCTTCTTTAAATAAAGTTATTGAATTCTCTATTTCTCCATTTTTATACTTTAAAATACCTAAACGTTGTTTAATAATATATTTTAAACTATCATTTTTATTTAAATGAATGCTCGCCTTTAAATATTTACTCAGTGCCACCTTAGTCAGTCCTATATGGAGATAATAATCACCTAATTCTAAAAAAGAAACACTAGGGTACATTTTGTTTTTTGATGCTATTTTTTCAATTATTTCATTCCAATAGTTAACAAAATAAATTGAATCTTTTGTAATATCACTTAAATAATAATTTCCGTCTGCTTGTTGTAAAGTATCCCTTTCTCTTTTTGCTTTATTGATATAATACTTCGCATAGTTAACAGCTTTTAGGGAATCTGGTTTGGCTGCATAGAATTTCTCTGATAATTCATCATAGGTATACTTTGCCAAAGTATCTTTTTTAGTACTTGTTTGTGCAAAACAAGTAGGCGTTATCGTTAAAAAGAAAAACCCAATTAAAAAATACCGAAATAGATATATACTTTTTTTCATAGAAAATTTGTGAAAGTAAAAATAGATATTAAATCTAAAGGGAATAGAAGTTTTCAAAAGAATAATTCAGGGAGTTCTATATCTATAAAATGAATAGTTGCACGATATTCATGAATCTTGGTTGTAGTTTATTGCTTGCTAGTCTTAACTTCCCTTTATTTGACAGAGAATTATAAAGGGTTCAATATTCAATATACCTAGTACTCCTAAAAAGGGAAACTTGCTTAATGAAAAAGAGAATGTATGAATTGAACCCTTTTTTATGCTCCCTTAAACATACTGTTTAGATTGTGAATAAAAACTTAAAATAGGTATTTGTTAAACCCATTTAATAGCCTACTTTTGCCATCAACAAAACAAAACACAACATGTCTACAACAGTACAACGTTTAGA
>MAAC01006009.1_pt1 | contig 38191 bp, 62 predicted proteins | sample 1115981 | NCBI WGS metagenome assembly MAAC01 (sample SAMN04961126, study PRJNA320927) | seawater metagenome | isolation source: sample BD02T64 sea water enriched with oil for 64 days | place: USA:Gulf of Mexico | collected 2013-07-27 | reverse complement strand
GTTGGTAGTTGCGCCATCAATGATATTAGCCATAAGCATCATTTGAGCTACTTTAAAGTCTTGAGGTATAGCATCACTAGGTACGCTAAACCCTCGTACAGTCATGTACCGTCTAGGCATCATGCCCGTCTGGTCTATTGATACCCGAGTGCCGGAAATACCGTGTTCGTATGAATCAACCAGCATAGCATAAGCTTTGACCGCTGCTGTTTCGCGCTTGGTAGCATCTGATTCAGTGTATTGAAATTGTGTTGCATAGGTTACATATTCAGCATCAGTTACGAAACTATTCGCACCTGTTACGACTGAGCCTGTTTCGATTACTATTGCCATGTGATAATTCCTGTTTGATAATTATTCAATTATAGCACGATAGCATAAACAAAAAAGCCAGTCGTTAAACTGGCTTTTTTGCTATCAGTTAATCTACCACTCACTGACCCATCCATAAGCCAAATTAGCACCAGTAGTGCCTGTAATTGTCGTGGTTATCACATTGCCTTTAGCTCCGAAATACTTACCTATCTTCGTAGTGTTAACGATAACCGTTTGGCCAGTAGTAACAGTGAAAGCCTTACCTGCTGAAACATCTATATCACCATACCCCAAAAACTCTACGGTAGTAACATCAGCACCCGTTAAGGTTACCGTAATACTTCCGGCTTCGTTGTTTTCAATAGTTAGCGATTGCTTTGCAGGGTTAAACGGAAAGGTATGGGGACCTGTGCTTAAGTCTAAAATGTTAGCGGTAAGGTTTACCGATTCGCTTTCAGACGGTTTATTGATTGTAAATGCTGTCATGGTTGTTCCTTTATTAAAATAATAAGTCGTTAAACTGGTTTTTTGTTAGTCTATGTAATAAATAGAAACGTAAAGCCCTGACGGAGTTGCAGCCAGTAAATTATTAGGTATGTCATACACAGATATAATAAAAGAATCGTTATAATAATCATGAACTGAAACGTGATTGTTGAGAAGGTTCCCTCCTGAATCGTCAGTATTCCACTGATGCTGCACCATGTACCCAGACGGCATATTGCTATCATCAGCCTTTTTTATCCTTACCTGCCCGTTTGCTAACAATATAGCTTTCATATTAGCCCCGAGCCTGTTGGCTACTGCATTACCAGTAAATCCGTCAACGATGAATCTAGAATGTAGCTTCATTACATTTTCTTTGTTTGCGTTAATCGCGTCTGTATTTGCATTAACATTGTCCTGTACTTTATCTACATAAACCTTAACTGATTGCTGCGTTGGAGCGTTAACTGAAGAGTTAGACCAAAAGTTATCTTCATCAAGAAGTAATTGTTGAGCAGGCAAGATATCAGCCCTCCAGTTTAGCCCGGTCCATGTTAGAACGCGCCCTATATCACCTTGACCGTTAGCTAGTGCGTCTACTGATGTTTTTACGTTTGTTAGGCCGCCTAATGTAGTTACAGGGAGTGCTTTAGGTAATGTGGGTGACCAGCCTGCCGCAGATCCTTGCCATGTTAAAGTAGAATTAATGTCTGTTGTATCATTTAGCGTATCAGATCCAACATGTACACCATCTAAAGCGCCCAACGAAGGCATAACAGGCGCAGCGGCATGCCAAAGACGATCAGATCCCCACTGTATTGTGTAGCCCGCCTGCTCGACACCTAAAAAATCAACGTAATCATCTACCTTAAGTAGCCCTCCTATGGTTTTATTTCCCCATTGCGAATTCAGGTCCTTAAGTTCGCTATACACTGAGCCCCTACTCGCTGCGTTAGTTGTGTCATTATCCCATGTAGGGCCGTAACTCTCGTTAATTACGTTTCCTGTACCTGCTGCATTATCATCTACATACTTCTTGGTCGCGGGGTGATAATCCATAGTAGGTGTAAATGTAGTTGCGTTATCTAGCTCTAAAGCATTAGATTTATCTGCCTTTAAATCCATATCAGCTTGATCAATACCCATATGCTCCCAGCCTGCAGGGGTTTTTATATATAGTCCAGCTGGTTGAAAATCACCGCCCGATACAGTACCAGCAGGAAGCTTAACCAACCATATATCGTAATCCACAGGGTTTAGCGATGTATCTACTATTGTAATCAAGTGCGCAGGAGTTGACACAACCCCCTTAACAAGCCCGCTAGCCACCTCATCTACATACTTCTTAGTGGCTGGGTGATAAGGAGAGCTAGGCGTGAAGCTTATTGTATTATCTAGCTCTAGGGTATTGGACTTATCGGCCTTTAGATCCATGTCCGATTGGTTAACACCTAGATAAACCCATCCTCCTACCTTCTTTCGGTATAATCCGGCAGGCTGCAAGTCTCCGCCCGCTACAGAACCAATAGAGGCGCGTACTAGGAATACATCGTCCACAAGAGGGCTTAAAGTAGTATCCACTATTGTAGTTAAGTGGGCAGGGTGTGCCACTACATCCTTAATAAAACCTGCCACTCCTTTATCATCTACATACTTCTTGGTCGCGGGGTGATAATCGGACGTTGGCATGTATGAATCAGTGTTGTTTTTACCCAGCGAATTAGCTTTATCTACCTTGTCGCTTAAGCTACTAGTTACGCTATCCACGATAACCATCCTAGAGTCTGTAAAAGCGTTAGTGTCTGCCTCTGCCTCATATGCTGTCTTGATTGCTGCGCCAGTCATAGAGCCTGAACCAGAGCCTCCCACAGCATCAGCAGGGGTTAGTGATATTTCCTTTGTCGATGAATCATAGACTACAACTTTAGTGTTTGCGCCTGTTGACGGCTTTTCTGTTAGTTGTGATACTTTCTTCGCCATTACTATTCCTTAATCACTCAAAAATCAAAGGTATACCATCAAGGTCGGTTATTACCTCGCCAGCATCCGTATGAAGCGTATTCGGTGCAGGGGTTACTGCGTTTACCGTTGCCCATTCTGAGGCACCAAGAAGTAAATCCTCAGCAGGCACATCAATAAACACCTCGCTAGCCCTATAAATCGCCATTATTTGGATACTCTATCTGATTCAGACCACTTCCAAGCTAGCCCCTCTTTCCAGAAGTTATACTGTTTATCTTTTTTATTCATTTCATAGGTATCTAAACCGATAACTACAAAGCATGAATTTTGATGGAATGTACCAGCAGAATCAAACACCACAAAAGATTCATAGCCTATAGCCTCGTTAACGGTTAGTGTTACAATTCCGCCTGAAGTATCCGCGGCGTAATCACTCGTATACGCTATCGTCATGCCAGAATTTACCGGGGTCACTCCCGCGCTAACATCCCTGTTAGCAAATTCTCTTATGCGTATGTTTGAATAGTGAGCGCCTGGGGTTGTGCTTGACTCCCTAACAAGGAGGTCTGTTGTTGCAGCGTCCTCCCCGCCCTTGGCTATTTTTATTATAGTTGTTATTGGTGTGGCTAAGTGCCCTTCTACAGGGTGGTTAAACCACCAGTCGATCACATCATCTATAGCATACGCTTTGCCCGTTAGTTTTTGTTCGTATGCAAGAATACCTGAACCCTCCGGCCCAAACCAGACTTGATATATTAACCAATCATTAACCTCTACAGGCTCGCCCGATATGATCTCCTGACCATATACGGAATGATTAGCAAGAAATGCAGCTGGCCTATTGTATGGTACTGTATTGCCGGGCAATGCTGGCTCACCATATGGCTTAACGTGTATTAGTTCTTTGTATGTTCTAAAGGAAGGAGGGATTACGCCTGTTTCATCTTGGTTTTCAGTTATCGATTGATCCTTTATTCCTGACCATGCAGGGAACCAATCAATATTAGACGTTAGGTTGGTGAAGAATATGTTTTCCGCACCGGATGACATTTTGTGTTGCTCACCAAGAAAAAAGCTGTTGAGGGTTGTTTGAATTTCCCTAATAGCCTCAAGCTGATTTGTTTCGGGGTTGTACTTAAAGTACTTATGCAGCTCCTTATCCTCCCTTGAGGGATGATAATCATGATAAGTATTGGCGCATGTCACTGTCTTATTCCTGCGGTACAGGTCGGTGCGGTTAATGCGTCACACACTGTGATGCGAACCTTTTCCCCGTTAACAAGGTAGCGAATTATCCTACCCGGCTCGGATAATGTATCGATAGTGAACCAGTTAACCCCGTTATCAGGGGATGACTCAAACGATATATGCCCACCGTCTAACTCACCCGTAACATAAAACATATAGTTACTTGATACAGGTACGTTCCACGGCTCTGTACTTTCATCGTTAACCGTGAATTCGTGAGTAGTCGATAAGACACCCATTACTGAGCGGCTTTTTTGGCAACTACTTCAACAAGTACACCAGTATCTAACAGTGATTGAGCGACCTTTTTGTCTACATCGCAAACTCCGTTTTCATCAAACTTCATTCCGTATACTGTCGCGTTTGCCGTTTTATTAGCTAATGATACTTTCATGTTAAATTTCCTTGAGTGATTATTATAAAAGGCACTCCGAGAAGTGCCCTTGAAATAACTACTACCTAGTTATTTAATGAAGGCAAGCGAGCTAAGCCGCGACGGTTAAAGTTAGCAAAGTTAGAGTAAGACTTAACCCGTACAATGCTTTCGTCTGCCGTCTCTTTAGCACCAACCATTTCTACATTGATGCCAACATCAGTGCCCGCAGGGTGAATCATTGAAGCGCCAATTTTACGGGTGCCATCATCCCAGCAACCGCCATACATTGAGCTTAATCCGCCACCTGTTAACGCTGCACCGTTAGCAGTTTCAGCAACAGATAAATAGTCGTTAACAAAGATTGGAATGTTGTTGTAAACATCTACATTGCGCGAGCGACCGTTACCCATATCAAACGCCATTGTCTCATTAACGCCACCTAGCGCACGCACAAGTGTACGGTAAGCATTGATAATTTTTTGTGGAGCCATTAAGAAGTCCACTTCACCATCTTTAGCTTTGATAAGCGCAAGTAACTCGTCTAACAGTTCAAATGATAATGCTTGTCCAGCAGAAGCAGTAGTAAATTGACTTGCATCACACAAGGTATGCAATGAGTTCAAGTTAGCACCAGTGCCATCACCAGTTGCCATACCACCTTGCAGTAAGCGACCCACCGATTTAGCTTTAGAGCTAACTTCAACAGCCATTTGATCAACGCCAGCAGAGCTTGATTGGGCAGCAACTAAGCCGTTCAATTCAGCATCACCGATTGTGGTAGTTGATGTAAACACTTGCTGCACAGTTGTACTGGCCGCTTTTGCCGTAATGGTTGCGCCTACAGCTAAATGCTGAGCGTTACCTAATACGTTTTCTCGGTTATGAATGATGCCTTGCCCTTCGTATGAAGTCCAAGGGATAGCACCCCAGATGGGAGAGGTTGTAAAAATATCTTCTGCAACACCTTGATTAAGGTCATTGTGAATCAGTTTTTTTGCTTCAGCTAATGTTTGAGTAGCGATAAGTTTCTGCCTTATAGTTTTAGTTTACGAGGCAAAAGTGCCTCAATATTAAATATTGATATTAGCACTGCTAATGAGGTTTCTAATTGTTGATCACTCACCGAGTAACCATTAAGCCTATTATACTACTGTAGTTTTTACTTTACAACTCGGCCATTGTTTGCGTAGTTGCCATGTATTTCTTTACGCTTCTGAATTATAGCCTTTTCAGCCTCTTTTATGCTATCAAACCTGCCTACAGTCAAGTTTTTTGTGCCTGTCCTTATTGCTGCCTTCCATCTATCGGTCTGCTTACAATATGAAACACCTTTTACGCCTGACGTATTACTTTTAGCTAGTGAGGCGTTTCTGTTGTTTTGCTGATAAGTTGCAGGTCGCAGGTTATCTATACTGTTATCTAGTCTGTCATTATTTCTATGGTCTAAGGTTTCTGGGTAGAACCCGTAATGATACATATAGACAAGTCTATGGGCGCGACGATACTTCTTGTTTACCATTATTGCTCTGTAACCGTCAGATGTGACTGTCCCTGCTGGCTTGGTAATATCTACGCGTGATTTATACGGGCGATTAATCCAGTAAAGATTACCGTCTTTATATGTGAATAGCTCTTTGACTTGCGATTGCGTAATCATTGTAATACTCCTCAGCATTTCCTAATTTAAGGTTATGGCGGCCCAATTAGGGGTCGGGTTTTCGGGGTATCCCCCTAGCCATAAGTTAACTATACCATATTAACCCATTAATTTAGATAGGCCGTTAGTTAGCTTCTGGTGCGTTGATACGTTACCTTGCTGTGGCGTAGTGTTGTTATTACCTTGACCGTTACCCCCGTTTGACTGGATTTTAAATATTTCAGGCTGACCTGCAACAAACTCTGACACGGTTAAATTGCCATCAGCACCAGCCATAATGCCATCACCATTCATAGCGACCACTTGACCGTTATCAATGCTAAACATACCTTTAACCTGTGACATTACAGATGCGAAAGCTTCAGGGTTAATTTTATGCTCACTGAATGCAGCGTTTGCAGCGCCCTCAATTTCATATTTAGATATAGTACCAGCGTTTGTGGCTGTTAATGCGTTAAACTGTTCGTTAAGTGCATCATACTTAGTCGCCCATGCTGCCTCACTGTTTTTAGTGTGGTTAGCTAACAAAGTATCGAAATCTTTTTTATCAATAAGCTCCTGGTTCTGCAGTTGGCGTTCTTTCTCCATTACAGCGTTGTACTTTTCCATATCAACATTTTCGAATTGCTTAGCGGTATTCATAAGTTCGATGTTCTTAGTACGAAAATCATCAACCTTCGATTTGTCGGTAGCACCTTCGACTTGTAATTGATAACCATCACCAGCCATAGCATAGAAGCCTTTCTCTGCTTCAGATAGTTTGTCGAAATCTTCTGTACTCATTTTAAATTTTAACATTTTTAATCACCGATTAAGTTTACTCACACTGTGAGTGTTTAAGTTTTATCCCAAGCGCTGGGATGTTTTGCTTTAAGTTGATCAAGAGTTAAAGCCTGACCACGTTCATTCACGAATTTATCTAATGACAAACCGCCTTTTCTAAATAATTCTGCTTTCTTTTTACCTAGCACGTCAACCTGAAATGCTTTTGACTGTTTACCGAGCCAATCATTGTAAGTCTGGTCTGCTTTAACTGGCCCGTCCATACTAGCACGTTTACCGCCTATATTCTTTTTGTTAAATCCTTTTGCCGTACTGGTAACCTCATCCTCGAACAATGGCGTAGTTGTTGAGCGACAATTATAATGTGCTGGTGGCATTGGCCCCTTACCAACTTTCCATACCTTACCGTCACGGCTTTGACACGTTGGCGATGTACGACCATCTAGCGTACTCACCCACTCATAGTATGGGATTACATCAATGTTATCCTCAAACGTCTTATTCTTAGCTACTGAAGCTGTATGGCTTAATGCAGTTCTAACCATGCGCTCAGCATTGGTGCGGGTAACATTTAATATTCCATTCTTATAATTCTGCGCCTTAGTGCCAACGATACCGCGAACTATTTCAGCAGTTGTTTGACCCTCATAGAACCCCATCGACACAGCATCCCGCACAGCTTTCGATTGCTTGACACTAAAGTCTTTCAGGTAATCTTTCAGCAGTAAGTTGTTAAACGGCCGAGCATTAACTGCTGCACTTAATTGTGCTGGCGCTGGTATAACCATTTCAAAGTCACTCACCTTACCAACTGTAGCCGCTGCAAACTCTGCCTCCTGCACTGCAAACATTTCTATTTGAGTATTTAATTCATCAGTAAAAGCAACTAACTCACCCTTAACTAAATCCTCCGTAAACTCTAATAAGCTTTTAATTCTAGCTTGTGATGTAACTGTATTAGTTTGCGTTAACTTATAGCGTAACTGCTGTGTTACACGCCTAAGATAAGGCAATAACCTATCAGATTGGTCGTTGTAGTATTGCTCTAAATAGTGAGCGTGTCTTGAGTATATATCGTTAATAGTAGGCATTCGATTATTATAACACGCGATAAATTAATTTAATAATAGTGTTGACTTATGATATGTGTCGCATATACTTAGCATATCAACAACGCATGGGGTGAGTATGAAAAAGGTAATAGATTTCGATAAGGATTTACAAAAGGCTATTCAGGATTACGCAGATTTATTTTGCGAGGGTAATTTTAATATGGCAGTAAGGCAGTTAACTAAATCAGGTTTAAATAATAAGGGTAAAGTATGAATCCAGTCCTAGGTAGTTATTACGAGTTAACTGATGATATTGATTTTACTGGTCATTTCACGCTAACAGTATTGATTAAGGTTAGCCACAGAAAGAATAACAAGCGCGGCCGCTTCGGCATTCGAAAGCTAATTAAAACCACAAAGAAAATTGTAATTAATTAAGGGTAAATTATGAATAAATCAGAAGAGTACGTCAAAGCAAATAGAGCACTAAAGCAGTATCAGAAAGATACACGTTTGTTGGTGTGGGTGTGGTCGGTGTTTATTGCGCTAGCTGTTACGGTTGTATTGTCAGGATGCGGGGGATCAACACCTGAGACAGTAAAGGTTGAGCCTATTGAAATAATCAAGCCTGTTATTGATACGCTAGTTATTCATCGTAACACTGAATATAAATACGGCTCAATGGATGGCATACCTTCTGATGCTGAAGCCGTTATAACATCAGTAGTATTCAGTCAGAAAGACAGGGAAAGGCTTTTAAAGTGTAATTACACATGCTTTATCCCTGCGCTATCAGTGATACTTGGAGACGACAAGGACTGTGTTGATTGTAAATTTTTAAATAGATTTCTCGACCCTTACGAAAGCCGTCATGGGATGACTGTATTTCTAGTTATCGAGGATGCCCTGACATTTTCATTTGCTCAGCACTTGGTTGGCGAATACGGTCATTCAAATATTGTTCTTGTTTCATCTAACGAGGAGTTATTGCTTAAAGCTGAATACAACTATCCTTTGGCTATTATAGGCGAGTCTACTGATAGCAATATAGAGTGGCATATAACCAGCAACAGCGAGTGCTCAGCTAGGTGTATTAACCCTAATGGCGAGGGCGTAGGTGAATTTGACGGGACTATTAAAGGCTGATTATGGTGAAATCAAGCAAGCAATAAATAAAAAGGCCGCAATTAAGCGGCCTTTTGCATGTAGATGATCACCCCCTTAGTTAATGTCTAGCTGGGCTCTTACCTGTACTGTTACCAAGATATCGTGGCGTTGATATTGTTCGCTTAGCAAAGCAACCACACTCACACAATGCAACCTTAGTATCATCATGTACAAATCGCTCGATTACACCACCTGATTCACACTGAAAGCTTCTAAACTTCTTCATTAGGCGCCTCTTCCTCTAGGTCAAAGTCTTGACTTCCTGACTCAATCTTAGCAATTTCTTGCTCGACCGTGACACCTGGCGGCAACTTCTCACCTTTGAATAACAAGTTGACGAATGTGTCAAGACTCATACCGCCACCTTGCATCGTTTGTAAGTTAGCTAACATATCTTGTGGATCTATCTTAATATCAACAAAATCACGGTTAACCTTAAACTCCGGCACTGATTGTCCCATCCACTGAGCAACAATCTCAAGCAGTCGCTCGACTGTACTATCAATCGTATTCGCTAGCGTTGATAGTGTGGCTGTTTCGCTTGACGCTTCAATACGTGCCGTCTCTGCTGCTTTCACGTTGTCACTACCGCTAGCCAACATCTTAGCACCTACGCTAGCCATGTCCTGAACCTTGCTGTCGATAGATGCTTTTAACGCGCCTAGTCCGGCACCAGTAAACTCTAGCAATTCAGCTTTAGCGGTTTCATCTTCAATGTGATTAGCTGAGCCTGCACCTATTTTAAGTTGCTTCTTGTTGCCTTCTGAGTCACGCAAGTCACCGAATAAAAACAATGTAGGCAATGCTGTCCAGTGTAAACCATGGCTTTCATCTGTCGATTGCATGTACTGCTTGTGATTGATATTAGCTAAATGTAGCAAAACAGGATCACTAGTTAACTCACCAGCGAATACAAAAGGTAATTCAGTGAAAGCATCGCCACGGATATCAGGCGTCTTGGTATCAACTATCGCCCACTTGCCTTTATCCTCGCGCCATATGTTTTGGATGTAATGGCCAGCTTCATCAAAGGTTAACTCTAAGCATTCGAGTTTAGTCTCTTGCTTGTATTTGTCCCTTTCATCTTGAACCGTATATTCCTGAGTCAATACGATATAAGTATCAGATACATTAATGATTGATTCACGGGCGTATTGCTTGACCACGGCTTTATTGTCGATGAACTCAACTAAATAACCACCAACACCAGCATAAAGTTGTTCCTTAATCATGCCCTCGATAAACTTATTAGCACTTGTTCGCATACCGTCAAAGTCATCAAGTAGATAAGCTAACTTACCAGTAGGCTCAAACATTGGTGGTCTACGCATAATAGCGCCACTGATGGCCAATGCTGTCGGCTCAACTGCTGGTATAACATAGCCTCGCATCAGGTAAGCTTTATAATCAGCGTTGTTTTGACCACCTAATTTTGGTAGGTAGGTGTCTTCTTTAGCCTTAACGGTAAACTCACCATCAGCAAAGTCACGTACCTTAGTTGATTTACTTACGGCTAAATCATAACCATCGTATCTAGTATCTATTGGCATTATTAAAATCCTGTAATATCTAATTTACTTGCTGAGCCTTTTGCGATTATACCAAACTTATGATGTATATAGTAACCAAGGGCATCATTGGGATGGTCGTTATCGTGTTCCTTGTCCGGCTCGCCTTGTTTGTTGTAAATCTGCTGCTCTAAACTGTCGCATGTCTCAGGGCAACTTACCTCATTAACAAAGTATCGCCTTAGCTCGTTAGCATTGCATAGCATAGCCTGAACTGATGCGATTCTATTCTTAACGTAAGGGTTTTTATTCTTATTCTTAACCATGAAAGCTTGCTTTAACTGACTGATATCAGTCTTTGAAGCATCTGAACTCTTTCTATTCTGCCCGCTAGCATCAGGGTAAACGGTTATACGGTGATTAGGATACTTATCTTGAATGACTCTAATCATGCTAGGTGTATCAAGTATACCCATCAACTCATCTACTGCGCTGGTTATTTGATAATCGTTTACATAATCCTCAACATGAACAATAGCTGACATCTTACCAACATTGAAATCCATACCTATGTGAAGGTGATCACCCGACTGAATCTCTCGATTAGTATTATTAAGCTTTCTATCATAGCAAGTGTATACCGCCCCCGATGTAAGGTTAACAAACTCACCATTAACATATGCATCAACTAGGTTAGGAGGGTAAGTAGCGTATAACTTATCGATATAATCATCTGGTAAGTTCTTACGGTTCTTTAATGTGCTTGCTTTAGTAAGGCTATAAAACTTTTTAAGCTCAGGCTTTTCTTTAAGCTGCTTAACAAAGAAGTCATACATCCAGTTAAAACCTTCTGGCGTAGTTGTAAAATCAACCGTGTTAACCTTGTAATCATCACGCACTGAACTCATACGGGCCACTATCTTCTTCCATGCTTTATCCGCTTTCTCCTTGTTCATACAATCTATTTCATCTATTAACGCATGGCTAATATCGAAACCAACAATTCTGTGAGGATGTTCCATACTTCGGCATTTGACTGTTGCATATACATCCCCGCCAATAATAAGCTTAACAGTATGTTCAGACTTATTGATATCAACTGTACAGGGCTTACCAGCGTGAGCGCTAAACTCATCAGCAACTTCCTCAATAGTGTCATAGAATATATCTCTTATCTGTGGGTAGGTTGGTGCAAAGTAACCAAGCTTAATACCTGGATGTCCTGCTGCTAACATCCATAACCTTACGCAACCTATGAATGTCTTACCTGAGCGATAGCCACCTACGAATCCATTAAATGGTTCAGACTTGCCGATAAACTCTGCTTGAGGATAATTTAAATTAAGAGGCATCTATAATACCTATTGCAATAGGCTGAGTAACCTTGTCGTTTTCTTCTTTACTACCTAGCATTGCGTTAAGTGTTTCGATTGCGCCCTTGGCTGCTGCAAGATTCTCTAAGCGTGCATTTCCTTGCGCATCCAAATAAGTACCTATTCCAGCATCATGAATCGCTTTAAGCGCCTTTAATCGCCACTCAACGCTAACAGTGAACTTTTCTTCAGCTATCGCAGTAGCTCTGGATTGCAGTTCATCTATCCTAAGGCTTATATGAGGTTTTGTTCTTAACTTGTAGGCTTGAACGCTCATATGGTCAGGCTTTAAGTCTTGTGAGTATTCTGAATGCTTGTACGCTTGCATTGAATCGCTTTTGTGTAGCACATAAGCCTGTGCAAAAGATTCCTCTTTGCCTGTTAGTTTACGCATCACTAGCCCCGCTAATGTTTCGACTCACCGAGTCTTTATATTCGTAGTGAGGAACTATTAATTCCCCACTGATTTAATTGAAGTTTTTATTTAGCCTGTCAAATTGATATGCACTGTTGCACCACCTGTAATAACAGCTCTAATACCACATGCTGGTAAATTAACGTCAAATGGTCCGTTATTCAATGAATCAGGGATAGTTAGCATACCCTCATCACTAACACTGTACTGTATATCAGCAGTACCACCGTTAGGGGTAATCTTAATATTATAAAACCCCATGCCTATTCTGTTTTCTACGTTATGTAATAACTGCATTTATACGTCCTTAGTTTGTTTAGGTTTAAAGTCTGGATGATTAGCATGCGCCCACTTTAATTGTGCTTGTGAGAATATACCCATTTTAAAGTTAGGCTCCTGCGCTGCTAGCCCCGTTAACATAGTACTTAGCTCAATAGTTGATAACCCAACTTGCTCAGGGTCGTTGGTAGGATTAAACCCTAATTGATCTACCCTATTCTTTTCGCGTGGTGATGCGAGTATCTGTGCTTCAGTTAACCCAACAAGTGTTACCTTGCCGTCAGCATAAAGAGCACCTGTCCAATCTGCGTTTACTGTGTACATTACTGCGTATAAAACCACGGTACTCTCCTTATGCTATTTCTATTTTACGTTTGACTGATATGTCAGACAGAGTACAAGTAGACAAACCTGAGCCCCTAGTCCACTGAATATTGGCAGAGCCTGCTACTAACGTAGCGCTTGTAATACCTGTTGTGGTAAAGACATCTTGGTCTATATCAGCAAACACCTTCATATTACCAGTGATGGCATCAACACTAAATACGGTTAAGTATATTGAGCCAACAGTCAATACACCGTCTCTCATTGTGTTAAATGAGCCATCGCCATTGTACGTGTAACTGCCGCCACCATCGTCCACCCAGTTAGATTGAAGTATTGGTGTATTGTCCCACAACTCCTGACCTATCCAACTACCATCTATTAACGTGTATTGCTCTCTCTGTGCGTCTGGTATGTTAACGTATGTTATAGCGTTAGTTATTGAGCGAGCTGTTATTCCTGCATCTATCTCTACATAGTCGCCAGCATCATGCCCAGTATTTATAGTGCCTAAATACATGGTTGTAGCCGTTGCTGTAAATAAGCCATCTAAGCTCACTAATCCATCGCCTTCCGACTGAAGTATATCAGATTCACTAAGGCCTTGAGTCGTACCCACCCTGATTCTGATTGTTATGGCTGGATTGTTGGAGGTTGCAATCACTGCAACTCTATACGCTTCACCTACAGTTAAACCTGTAAGCGCTGTTGATGCGCCGAATGTAGATGTAGAACCTGCTGTCGCTCGAAGCTTACTACTTACAGCTGATATAGTTGCCGTACCTCTTGCGTCCAACCATCCAGCAGTATTATCAAATACATTATTGGTTACTAACTCACTCCCAAACACATTCTCAGCAGGGTACTCAACATTACCCGTTGCTAGCCCTAGTGTGTTAGATGTAGTTACACCTGATATAGTTGCAACAGCGTTAGCTAAGATTCCGCTGTAGAAGTCGACCAGCGTATATCTCGAACCCATAAACCCTAGCCTAGCCGCTGCTGTAAATGTTATTTTAGCGTGATGTAAAGCACCATCAACAGGGTGTAAGTCACCAGTAACCTTTATTACTCCATCAACCTCTAGCGTCATATTTGACGCATTAATTGTATAATCAGAATTCCTAAACAATAAAAACGACCTGTCATCAGCGGTGTCACCGTCTGTTAGGTATTCATCAGAAGTTACTGCACCAGTAGGAGCTAAGAAATCAAACTCATATGTATCACCAGCTTGAAACACTAATGTATTAGCGTAAACATAATGTGATTGCTGAACAGCGTCTAACTGCGCGAAGTATCTACGAATGAATGAGGCTAAGGGGTTTACCATCGTACTAACCATTGAAGGCCGTACCATGCCAGTTACCATACTTGTAATCATTTACTACCCCTATTTTCTCATGTTCATTAAGAAGTAAAATGCAAGTATACCATTCATTGCTACATTAACGTTACTTGCCATAAACTCAAGTATATCACCAGCAAATAATGTTGCCCCTTCTATACCCATAAATCGACCACAACCCGCGGATACCGTCCACGTAAAAACAAGCATTAACCATGCAATAGTGTATGAGCCTGCAATAAATCGCCTCATAGGTGATTGGTGCTTAGCTACCTCAGCGTGCTTTAATATAAACTCTGCTTGTTGTGCAGGAGTCCAATCGGTGCCAGCAATGCGATCAACTATCTTCATAGCTGTATTGCCCACACCTTCAAAGCCGAATATTGATTTTAAGCCTGCCCAGAACCCCATTAGAAGGCCCCCTCTATTTCTTTATATACATCGTGCATCATAATAATTGCTGGGTTTTCTCTATTCAATTCAATAGCACCCGAGTACAAGCCGCCCATAGCAACAGCTAAAGCGGCCGCACCGATTAAAACCTGCATCCATGTTGCGTGCGCTGCCTTTTTCTTGGCCTCTTTCCATTGATCGTGCGTTACCACATCAAAGTCGCTACGACCTTTTTCTATCCTGATTAACTCATCAAGCTTTAATCCGTTTTCCATTGTTAAATGGCTGTTAATACGAAGCTCTGCAATCATTTCGTTATGCTTTGGCGATGCTGCTGACTCTAATGACATGTTACCACCTTCCCGTTTTTGTTCGTGTGTCGATATGGGTGAATGTTTCGTAACTGCCAATACCATACATATCCATATACATTAGCTCTAAGTGCTTTTGAACCTCTTTAGGCTCTACACCTTCGATTTGTATATCCGCTGCTCGCCCTTTGATATGGCAAGATGTTTCAGCGCCACCGATAGCTTTATTATAAGACGGACACCTATTCCCTGATGTTATGCGAATAGGCGCCTTAAACTTATCTCTGAGCATCTGAAGAACTTCTATCAACTCAGCGTCAACAGTGTCGTAATCGCATTTACCGCATTTACATTTAAACTCTGAACGATAGAAATTCTTAGATAGTTTCATTAGGGAAAGCGTCTCGTTAAGTCGTTTTCAGCACATGCTACTGCGCAATCCAACGGTGCCATATTACTAGCTAGTATAGCCTGAATCTCTGGGTGCTCCAAATCTACAACCAAAACGTCAGTATATACGCCATCTTCTTCAACTTTTAACGGTCGTGAGCGATAGCCGTCAATTTGAGTTTGATGGTTATACCAATAGTTTGTATTGTAACTGATGCCTTCGACTTTATTTGTGACTGAGTATCCGTCAGTTGTATTTGTAGCTAGTGCAGTTGTTTGCAGCGAGCTAGATACTCCATAGATTGCAGCGTATGCACCATCCATTCGACCAAATTGATCTACAATAGTGCATGTTAGTGTTTTGACTTGTGGTGTCATAGTTTATTTCCTTACGGGTTAAGTTGATTGTCGTCGTGTAACTGACCTAGTGTAACATCTGGGGTCGGTGAGTCTCCATCAATAATATTTAACTCTAGCGCCTCTTTTTCATCCGTAAGTAAATCCATTAGCAAGTCATCAAGTCCGCTAATCTCTAATACTTTCTCTCCTACCTGATGCTTAACTGTAGGGTCAATGTCTGGCATATCTTCATGCGCCCATAGTTTTTTAATTACGCCTAGTGCTTTTTTGTTATCAGTTAATCGCTCGCCACCGAAAGATATGGCATTATCAGCCGCAAAGTCAATAAGCAAGTCAGAAGATGTAATCTCCTTTGCTTTATTGATTAACTCATCAGTCAATGGCATTAACTCAAAATCAACACCTTCAACAGTAAAGTCTACTGGTAAAAACTTTAGCGCTTGCTCTAAATAATTACTTACATTTAACATATTCATTACCCCGTTAGTTAAACCAGCGTCGAAATCCGACGAAAGCCCCTTTATCAGAATAATATGTAATTAAGCTGATATCAGTATTAAGCGCATAACCTGCCCCGATTCTATAACCGAGTTTAGCCTGTGCACTGTTGTAATTTATCGACGTAAAGCCTGACCATCTTCTATCGTAAAAGCTGCCATGCAATCCATATTCAAACTCTTTACTGCCTGTTCGATCAACAGTACCCATTACACGAAAATAGTTGTTATTCCATCCTGTGCCGATACCGTATGATGATGCTCCTTCACCAAGCTCTGCGCGAATATAAACAGGCCCGTAAGCATTCATGTTGACTTGCATGCTTAAACCGTCGCGATAACCTATGTCAGCGTATCCATCACTACATACAGCTCCTGTGTAAGTTAGGATTGTTAACATCAACACCAATCTTATTGCTTTTCTTAAAATCATTTTCAAACTCCAAGCACTTATCGCATACACCTACTAGCTTCTTGTCCCTGTCATCAGTCCAGTAATGATTATCTCGTTTTGGGATCAGAAAAGCCGCCTTAACAATTTTGGGCGGCTTATTGAGTAGGCAATTAAAACACCACACTCTGAGTAGGCTTGTTTTTTTAGTCATTCATCCATTATACAGTATTGATTATTACTTAACAAAAGTTCCCCAAATTAATGTAGCTACATACCAAGAATTAGCCCTGAACCATCGACCCTCACTAAGCAATATTTCACGTAAAACAGTGCTAGCCTTTAAGTTTGTGCATTCTGAACCGTCTGAAAAGCATTTATTACGCTTCAGCACATCATGCATTAACCAGCCAAATGAGTTGATATCCTTTGCCCCGGTAGCTCCGTCATATGGCGCGTCGGTAATATGAATTTCAACGCGCTTCTGGTATCGCTCGCTAAAATAAGATTTATGCTTAATTACCTGGTAACGCCTTCTGTACCACTTAGACCCTTTAGTCTCCATTATGTATTTGTAGATTGATTCTTTCATGCCTACCTCGTTAATAAAGCTTATTTAAATACCTTTCATACTGCGCCTTGTATTTACTTAGCGAGCGATTATGTCGGTGCTTTCCTGCGAATATCGGTAGTATAGGAGAAAATAAAATCATAACAGGCAACTGAACAAACCACCCTAACTCAGTAGAAAGTCCGTCAAATAACTTTAACTCTGCAATGATTCTTTTAGGAAACACCTTGTACTGCCATAATATTTCCCTGAACAATCCACGAGTTACAACAGCCCTATCGCTATTACCTTCAGGATCGTAAGTGTCGTTATTTACTGGCTTATCTAATTCGCTCTTCAGGTAATCATCAAAGCAAAGCTCTGTAATACTATCTTTCATGATACTGCCTCAGCCTTAGGTATTGCAATCACTCTAAAGGCTTCGTTCTTTGTGATTAAGTTTTTAGCGTTAGAGAATTTAAACGGGCATACTGCTTTTACTTCATCGTTTGATATAGTGATGATTCCCGTCTTCATATCGTTATCGCTTTTAACCGCTGTAACATTGCAGATATCACCAACAAAGAATCTACTGTTTTTTCCTACTGCTAAGCAGCGAAGTTTTATCTGCATCAGGCTTCTTCCTTATTATCAGGTGTTCTAGGTTAGGTATAATTATAACAGGTAACGGTATTCGTTTTAACATTATACTCCTTATGGCGATAGTGTTTAGTTATCGCCCTTGTTGGTTACTTTTCGCTTATCGAACCAGATAGTCCGCCTATAATGACGATCCCTAAATACCCACCAGCAACCCATCCCCAACTCTTAACCTCTAACCCCCACCCGTGATACATTACAGCAATAGATAATACCATAGTCAAAAGCGTCAAAAATAGCGTGCTTAATAATTTACTCATTTTATCTCTCACTTAATTTAATTGTTAAATACCATACCAGCAGGTCATTACAACCCTGTCCGATATACTTACCATGATACAAGTCGTAAAACGCAGCACCAATAAATAATGGCTTTCTGCAAAACTTACATCGTCTATCAGTGTGTGTTTTAGCTATATTCATGTTATAGCGTCCTTGCTTGTTGTTTAGTTATTGTTGATTAGAAAGGCACGTCATCGTCAAAATCAATTGATGGTGCTTGTGGGTTTATAGCTGGCGCTTGCTTCTGAACAAACCCTGCCGCTGCTGCCTGTTGTGTTGCTTGTTGTTGAAACTTAGCTGGAGCTTGCTGGTTAGGAACAAACCCGCCATTTTGTTTAGGCGCTTGCGGCACTGCTGCTTTCAACTCATTCAAGCCATAAAATATTTTACCGTTACCTATGATTGGCATTTGAACGCCACCTTCACGTTCCTCTTTACTGCATGATTGAGTTGCAAATCCATGATCGCCATATTGGCCTTCGTTTTCAGGATCTAAAAACATAGTAATGTCTACATACAGTGCGCCTGATTGGGCTGCAAAGAAACGCGCTTTATCTAATTTTTTCACATCTAGTTTGATGTTAATTCCGATCTTGCTCATTTTATTTATTTCCTATATTGGTTGATTGTTTATATTAAGCTTATTACTTGTTCTTTTATTTTTCCGGTTAAATTCGGATCATCAATTGTTGTTTGTTTACTTTTTATTGCCTCAATCCATGAATTTACAGCCTCGCTAGTTTGTTGTATTTCGTAAGCTTCTGCGTCAGCTTCAGACATTGTTGCTTCGGTCGGTATAAAGAAAGATTGAAATGCAGCGTACTTCAGAGCGATAGACATCGCCTTATTTGTCGCCTTGTCGCCTGAGTCCATTGCCTCACCGATAGTTTGCACGGTGTGCTTGCTGCCGTCTTTAGCTGATACAAAATCAAACTCAGCATCAACAGTCACATAAAAAACTGTACCTCCATTCTTGGTTAGCTTCTCTGTAACTGTTCGATTCTTAATTCTAGGTAAAATCAACAACTCATGCTTAGCAAGCAATGGAGCTAGCGCGTTGTAAACCGCATCTATCCCTCTAAACTGCCAGCCTTGAGACTTATTCTTTGAGTCTTTACCTATACCAGTACTGGCCATCTCCCCAATTATTGCTGCTATTGATTTATAAACTTCCATTAAAATACCCTCTCCTCTTTTTCTAGTTTATCAATGGCTGCGCTAGCTTTATGTAGTGCGCTTTCGAAGTCGTCACACTCAAACGCTTTGAATTCATTTTCCTTTTCAGGGTCATCGTGAATAATTTCAACCTTGATAATCATATTCTTCTCTCCCTTGTTTCTTTGTACATATATTCAGCGTATGCCTTTGAACAATCAGCAGCACTGTAAGGCTTACCCTCTAATTCAATCATGTATTGCTTAGTGTTAATTTCACGTAAAGCTGAATGATACCAATCAACCATGTTACTAGCCGTGTAAAACTCTTCAGCTCCACCTAACGAAGTAAAATCAATCATAACTACCTTTGCCTTTAGCGTTTCCATATGGTCGATTATTTCACCCCTACGTAACGATAGGAACTCCAAATCAACACCGAATGTAGGTAGCTTGTAATCATATTGGTTACGTTGAAACCAGTATTTAATTTTACGGATTTCTAATTCGTTCTCTTCGTGTTTATTCATTAAGTCTCTCCGTGTTGTTGATGATTGAATCTTAGCACAATGATTGAACACTGCAAGTACTTTTTAAGTATTATTTTAGTACTTGATACTTTAACTGTTATGTATTAGTATTATTGAAAATCAATTAAGGGTAACAACAATGAAAGAGAAAAAGTATAAACCGAAGAATCACGCGAAGATGTATGCACCAGACAATATCCTTGATGCACTAAAGGAAACAGCTAAAGAACAAGGTATGTCGCAAACTCAATTCATGTTACTAGCTGTTAAAGCTAAAATTAAACAGGTGAATAAATAATGATTACATCAACAGGAACGGGCATATTTTACAAACCAACCAACAAAGGGAATAAATAAAATGAACGAGGAATCAAAAAAGAAAGCATGGCTCGGGCTTACAGAGTCAATAGCCGCAAACCAACGAGCTATAAAAACTCAAGTAGCTAGTGAATATTCTTTTAATGAACTAATGAAGGAGCTTAAATCATGTCAATAAACACTTTACTACCAACCGAAATAGCACGCCACATCCAAAACACTAACCCGCCAAAGGTTACGTTAACATCATCACATGGAGTTGCTTATAAGTCTGTACGTGAGCGTAAAGAGGCGTTAGCGATTAAAGCTTTGGAAAGTAATCAGTATGATTGGTCGCATTGCCAAGACATTCACTAGTTAATACTTAAATAGATAAACCCCTTAATTGGGGTTTTTTATTGACTTGAATTTAACACATAAAAAAGCCCCGCATTTTACTGCGAGGCTTTACCAACAAGAGGAACATAAATGAGAGGAACCAACAACACACTTATACCCCATCATAACACACTTTATTCCGGTTATTTACTTAAATCATCAATAAGCTTATTAACGGATTTGGCAAATGTCGATTCAACCGTGTAGCGCTTGCTATCCTCTCTAGCTAAAATTATGAATTCAGGGTTTGCTATTGCCGTGAGCATAAGTTGCTGCCTAAAAGTTAATTCTTCTTTCATTTTATAATCCCTCTATTATGTTTTATTTACTAACTGCTTGAAACATTGATGACATCTTAAGGTGTTTAATATTCTTACCTTTAACAGCCTTTGACATTGATAGCAAGTAAGCAGAAAGTCTATCTCCGGCATCCTCTGGCGTTGACTGAGGTGACATATCATTAATCAACATTTGAGCTGTCCAGCAATCTGAGTGCACATCTTTTTCAAATATAGCAACTGATTCATAACCAGTACCTTTTTTAATATCAATCATTCCGTGAAAGTTAATTGTAAACTTACCAGCTTCTGCTTTTCTTAATTGTATTGAACTCATTTTATAATCCCTCTATTTATAGGTCTTCGTACTCTTCTTCAATATTATTAACAACAACCTCGTACTCTCTAGCTGTCAGATCACCACTTTCCAAATCTTCATACGCCTGCTCAAGCGAGTACATTTTATTTATTTCCGTCTGTCTCATTTTATAATCCCTCTTTGTTATTTAATTTTTTGCTAAGTAATTCAGATGGTGACTTGCCACCGATTATGTCGTGATACTCTCCATCAACCATGTACTGCAAGAAATAGTGCTTAGCTTCATCAATTGCCTGCTCAATAGTTGGAGCATCAACACCCCACAAACCCTTAATACAATCGACAGTAACTCTTCCTTTTTTTACTTTTACCTTCGTGCATTTTTCAAACTTTTCAAATTCTGATAATTCTTTCATTTTATAATCCCTCTTTGTTATTTAATTGTATCTGTTTCTTTTCGTAATATGCTATTGTTTACCTCTGTTTATTTAGCGTAAGCTCTATTGATTGCTGCATTCTCAATAAGTTAGCTCGGCTTGTTACATCAAAATCAATTTGGATACTTTTACCCTCATAATCACCAGTTAACGTAAAGTAATACTCGCCATCTTGTTCAAGTAAGTGCATAGTTTGAACGCCTGAGCTATTCTTAGCGTACATATTAAATCTAACCTCGCTGCTATTCATCTTATAATCCCTCTTTGTTATTTAAAAAAATGTTTTCGTCTTTTCCAGTAAGTGTTATTAAATCCACCGATTAATTTTTCACAAGCAGCCCTAGATTTATTGCATATAAATCCACTGCCATCTGGTGTGCCTTGATAAACTAAAAATGAATCATCACACTTGAACTTAACTACGAAAACCTTTCCGTTAACTTTTATACTAAATCTTGGGTTATCATTTGAGTTATCCATCATTTTACAAAGGTAAGGCTGATCTGACTTAACCCCAACTTTAACAAGCTCACTATCATCACTTACATATCCATAAACGAAAAACTTTACACCTTTACTAATATATATAGCATTTGCATCAATCATTTTATAATCCCTCTTTGTTATTTAGATAATGCCGTTACTTACTAAAACTTGATGCCAAGTCCTTTCAGTTTCTTGCTTTCTTTCTTTTAACGTTGCTTCAGCTTCGTTTATGTCCATGCCGAAGTGCTCTTTAAATTCAACCCTTGTTTGTAGGTTGCTTTTTGTATCCTGAATACTGTGATTTTTGTTGTTGCTCATCTTCCTTTCCCTTATCTTCGTAAGCCGTTATTGCCGCCTGAGCCTCTAAAGTATTTACATCTTCAAAGTAACCATTTTCAAGTGTCATATATGCAGTTCCATCCCCCCCATTACGGTTTAACCTAACGATTGCTTCAGTGTAGTTGTAAGGCACATCCTTGTTGTAAACTTTTTCGCGGTACAATCCAATCCATACGTCACAATCTTGCTCTATTTGACCAGTGTCGCGGCTATCTGATGGCATAGGGCGCTTATCATTACGAGATTCTAATCCACGGTTTAGCTGTGTTAATAGTAGTATCACGCATCCGAGTTCTTTAGCTAATAATTTAAGCTGCTTTGTTATCTCACCATATTTTAAATCGTTCCGTTCTGCTTCTTTATCGCTACCCATTAAAGTTAGGTAATCAATAACAATTAATCCGTGCTTGTGAATGCGCTGCTGCTTTCTAACTTCTGATTTAATGAATCCGATAGTTATACCGCCTGTGTCACATATTGCTATTTTAGTTTGTGCAAGCTCCATATTATCGTTTCCGACACTATCCCAGTATCCAGTGTTATCCATTGGTATAGTGTAAAAGTTGTTACTGTTGCTTTTGGTTTTTTCGCTTAGCATTCTTTCCCATATATCCACTGAGCGCATCTCAAGTGAGAATACCGAAACTCCTTCGTTACGATTCATTAAATAATGACAAACCATTTTTGTAGCCAAGAAAGTCTTGCCCATTTTTGGACGAGCTCCAACTACCACTAGTGATCCTGGCTTAACTTGTTTAGGCTTCATTAGTTCGTCAAGTTCAGCAACCCCGAGATCATAAACGTGTGAGTTACCGTTTTTAAAATCATCTATATCATCTAGCCATTCGCCAGCAATATCTAAACCGCTTTTTAATCCTTGAGTTTTTCTAGAGTCAATAGATTCTAATATGCCTCCTATAACGGATTCCGCTAAGCCGATTCTTTGCGCGATAGTCCCGTTGACATGGTTTGATATTATATCTTGGAGATCTGCCATTTTAGATAGCGCATATCTCTCGATAGCAGCGTCTTTGATAGTTTGAGTGTACTGCCTGAACACTTCTGTGTTGCAGCCATGTGAGTAACAACGGTCTACTTCAAAAATATCTATTTCGGTATGTTTATCAAGGTAACTAGCGACTGATAGCTGATCAAACTGTTTTTCACTGAGTGTTAATGTTTTAATTGCCTTGTAAATCTCACTGTGAACACGGCTAAAAAACGAGTTAGGCTTTAATGTTCTTAATACGTGACTAGCAATGTCTGAGTCGGAATTGTTTAATCTCATCAATCCACCAAGAAGCGATTGCTCCATTTGAAATTCTTTATTCATCGTTGTATCTCTCTTGATTTAGGTATGTAGTTGGCATAGGGATAAATTCTTTTTTTATTTCTTTGTATGTCGTTGTTGAGTGATCACAAATGTTATCCATGAATACAACCAAATCCCCTTCGCTCATTCCTTTTATCTTTTTGTTAAATAGTTTTTCAGCAGTTATCTTTGCTTCTTTCTTTGGATACCTAGACCACCAAAAATCGAAAGGTGTTTGTTCTGCTTGCTGAACAATATCTTTATTGTTAGGAGTAGTGTTAGGAGTACTGTTAAGAACGAGAGACTCTCTGTCGCCTACTAACCGACTCTCTGTCGCCAACTGGGGACTCTCTGTCGCCTCAGGTTCCTGTAACCGACAGAGTGACACCCCCATTTCATCACCAGACAAAGTATATAAAGACGGTCTGTTTGATCTTCTTTCAACTGTTAAAATACCCATCTTTTCCATTTCAGCTATCTTTCTTTGAAAAGTCTTCTCGCTCATACCGCAAGAGATTGCCATTTTTGATATTGAATAAAAACTAAATCCATCATCATCGGCATTGTTTGCTAGTTGAAGTAGCGCCAGCTTAAGGGGTGCGTTTACTATTGGCGTGTCCCACGCTAGAAACGTGTATTTGGCGCTCATTACTTAGACCTCGCATCGTTAATTAAAACCAAGTCGATAGCCTTATCAACGTCTCTTGCGGCCATTGCTTGTATCTGCGCTAAACCTAACTTCATAGCTGCTCTTGCTACCTTGCTAGAATCAGTTCCTACAACAGCTACTACATCTTTAATCTTTAATGCCTGTGTATCGCTAAACTTAATCGGTAAAACTTTCATATTTATATTCTCGTTCGTTAATGATGGTTGAATTATGGCACAGCTATTATTGTATGTAAACACATTAATGCCTATTATCGTACCTACAAATATATTCACAAATGTATTGACACATTAAACAACACGCGCTAATATTTACCCCATCAACAACGCAAACAACTAACGAGAAATAATATGAAAACTTATCGAGTAACTTATAAAAACAACTTTGCTAGACAGTTATTAACACTTGAAGCTAAAGACGAAGCTCAGTTATTAAGATTACTTGATATGCGTTGCATCAATGAATCACAAATCGTTTCAATTAAAGAAGGTTGCTAATAATGAAAGTTTTAATAGCGTGTGAATACTCAGGAAGGGTAAGGGATGCATTTACAGCAAAAGGTCATGATGCTTTAAGTTGCGATCTCCTTGGGTCGGACTCTCCAGGTAAGCATTACAAAGGCGACATGTTTAATTTAGATCTTGAATCGTTTGATTTGATTATCGCGCATCCTCCTTGTACTTTTTTAACTGGGTCGGCAGAATGGGCTTTTGATGATAAACCAATGATCCAAGGCAAACCAAGAAACATCAAACCAGGAACATTAATCGGAGATGCAAGGCGCAAAGCTAGAGAAGATGCTTTGTTATTTGTTGATAAGATATGGGCACTGCCTGTAAAGAAAATTTGCATTGAAAATCCAGTGGGTGTAATTACAAAAAGATTACCTCACATGGGTAAACCTCAATATATATAACAATATTGGTTTGGTGAAAACGCTAGCAAAAAGACGGGATTGTGGCTAAAGGGCTTGCCAAGGCTAACTCCAACAAATCAAATTGAAGGGCGCATGGTTTGTTGTGGTCAGGTTGTTACCGATCGTTACGGGTGCCCTAACTGCTGCGGTGATAAAAATCCAGTTTATCGGTGGGACAATCAAACTAATTCAGGGCAAAATAAATTACCTCCTTCAAAAGATCGGTGGAAAATAAGAAGCACGACACCGCAAGGTATAGCTAACGCAATGGCTGATCAATGGGGATAGTAAGCGATTTAAACAACTAACAGCGCTTAGCGCAAGAGGAACTGAATAATGTTAAACATGAAAGCACTTAGAAGAATTAAACCGTTAGGCTGTGTAGATGATTACATAGCAGGTCATGGCGAGAATGGCAGACTAAATAAAAGCACCTTGGAAATTGGGCAGGAGTATCGAAAAGCAGTATATGATTTTTTACTGGATAACGGTGCGGCAACTATCGGCACTATATCGGTGATGTTGAATATTAATGTAAATCTTCGTCCTGCCATTGGTCGTAGTCGTCGCATTACGTATTACAGCCTGGCAAAGGACGTTATCAATGAAAAAAGATAAAACAAAGATAGTGTTATTATTGAGTGTGACTGTTTTTTGGTATGGTTTTTATTTGGCATGGGGTGTGTTATGAGTAGAGTAATTAAGTTTAGAGCGTGGGGAGATAGAAACAAAGTTATGACAACGCCATATATTTGGCTTAACGATGAAAACCTAGTTGGCCAGTCGATGATTAGTGCTCCTAGTCATGTAATGCAATTCACAGGGTTAATCGATAAGAATGGTGTTGAGATTTATGAAGGTGATATTACCAAAACTGTTAGTGAGATGTTGCGGCCTTTCGATCGCTCTGTAAAAACACGAACAGGTGAGTATGTAACAAAATTCAGAGAGATTGAGTACAAGACTAGCAAGTCTAGCTTTGGGTTTGTTGATTCTTGCATGACTGGCATCAGTCAAAAACACGCAACTAAATGGCTAGAGGTTGTAGGTAATATTCACGAAAACCCTGAGCTATTAAAGTGAAAATCAACTTAATCAAAACTAACGAGGGCTCTTTTATCCCATGCGATGAAGAGTCTCAGATTAAAATGGCAAAGTTTAAAGTCGGAGTTATTCATAGTCACGATGTAAAGGTTAATCAGAATTATCGCTTACACTCTAAACTGTTCGGCTTCTTTGCTTTCTGTACTAATTACTACTACGGAGATATGGAGGCTCACAAAGACGAATACAGCGTGTTATATGTTCGCAACAAGCTAACTGTCATTGCAGGGTATTTTAAGCAGCAGTATTCGCGTGACGGTACTAGCTTTGAATTAATACCGCTAAGTTTGAAGTATGAAAAGATGACGCCTGAAGCTAGGCAGGATTTTTACAGTAAGATCATCGATGCTGCATTAAAGCGAGTATTTGATAAGACGACTGATGAGAATGTTTTAAATCAATTAAGAGGATGGTTCTAATGACTATTACAGATAATCTAAAATACTATTTACTATTGCTAGCTGGGTTTGTTGTTACTGCCATCGTGATGTTTAGTGTGATTAAATATGTAGAGGTAGCTTATGGCTAACAGTAAAAGAAGGTGTCGCGAGTGTAAGAAGTACTCTGCTTTTGAGTGCGGCATATTTTTAAATAACGCTTACTACTGCGATAGAGAATGTATTGTTAGATATGGAATGGCTAACAAGGAAAAAGGTAAACGAATAAAGCATCGCGAACAAAAGCGTGAGTATGTAGCTAATAAACTAACTACACGTAAACGTGCGGCTAAGGAAGCTTGTCACTTATACATTCGCACCAGAGATAAGGGTAAGCCGTGTATTTGTTGCGGGGAGCCTTTAGGTGATTCTTTTCATGCCGGTCATTTTTGGGAGTCTGGTAACTTTTCGTTTATCAGGTTTAATGAGGATAATATTCACGGGCAAAAGGAATCTTGTAATACCTACAAAGGTGGTGATTCAGGGTTTTACCGTCAGAATTTGATTGAACGAATAGGATTAGAAAGGGTTCAGTATTTAGATGATAACCGCAGCAATAAAACAAAACTTACTGCTGATGATTACCGAGAAATTGAGGCCGAATATAAAGTTAAATTAGAAGAGTTAATAAACAAAGGCTAGTGACGGCTAGCTAATTTGTGCCGCTATCATCCTTGTAGCGGCTTTTCTATTTAGAATATTGGTATACAGTTTTGTTTATTTGGTCTAGTACCCATATATCACCGTCTTTTGATGCTAAGTCAGAAGGTAGCTGCGACTCAGCAGCAACAGAGAATGATTCACCCGTGTCTGAGCCGTCTAATGTGTACCTTCTTGCTGCGTCTTCTGCACTGCCAACAATCCAAAGGTTGCCGTTATGTGAGTCAATTGACGCTGGAGTTTGTTGCACCGAGTTTGCGCTATAACTACTTCCCGTGTAGCTCCCTGTTGAAGTGTATTCGTAAAATTTATTAACAACGCCAACCTCATTTGACACCATCCAAAAGTGTGTACCGTCCCATCCTATACCTCTGGCATTGGAGTTTTCCCACACCCTGAAGTGTACGCCAGTGTAGGTGCCTGCCGTCGTGTATTCGTAAATCTCAATACTGCCACTATCTAAAACCCGCAAGTTTGTGCCGTCAAATGTTATCGTAACTGGTGAGTTTGCCTCATCGCTTACGTCAAAAAAGAAATTATCATACGCGCCTGCCGCTGTATACCTTCGCACAACTCTATTCGTACTATCTACCACCCAAAAAAAACCACCTCCCCACGTCAGTCCTGTTGGGTTTGTAGTTATATTGACACTAAAGCTATTTCCAGTGTATTTAAAAGCACCGACACCACCAGCTATAGCCCCTATCATGAAACGTCTGCGCATAATTACACCCTTTGCCAGATTGTCGGTGACACCTTAGTAAATCCGTTCACCCCGTCAGCGTCGCTAAGTGCGTCATTTAATCGCATAGTGTCAGTGCCTAATACAGCAACACCGACAGATCCTGCACCAAGATTAAGCGCGAACACTTCAAATTCATCAACTAATCCGTCAGGGAATGTGAGTATTAAATCTGATGCGCTATTAGCAACCAAGTTAACACCGTTATCCTCTGTTTTTACAAGGTACGCAGCAGGCACCGTTCGATTTCTTGCAGGGAATAGCTCATTATTCAATGTATTTCCGTTTATTGACCTACCACCGCCAGAGCCGCTAATTGTCATAGTTACATTATTGTGAGTGTTGTTGTTGTACTGCAAAGAGCCGTCAGCCGTAGCGTTATCAAATATTTTTACTTCTCCGCCCCTTAGATTGTTAGATTCTATATTTATAATATGTTTATTGTTGATTGTGCTAAAACTATTCGATTCAATTATATGACTACCGTCCCAGTTAACATCAGCATTACTTAGTTTTATTCTAACTGTTGCAGTGCTTGCGGTTAGTGAATTCAAATCAATAAACGCACCTGTATTCGTTTGGCCTGTATGATCTCCACCTGTAATACTCAACAATCCCGAAGCCCCGTCTTCAGGCGCTACTCTAAACCCTGTATTATCAGTATCAGTGTGATTAAGTATTATGCGTTGGTCTGCATTGAATGCGGCAATAAGTGCGGATGTTTCATTTAGTATCTCACCTCCGTTCATCGTCAAGTGACCACTAGGGATAGGGTTAGTAACAAATCTTTTAAGCACACAGTTTGCAGCTACCGTTTCATACCCCCTCATATTGTTACCATGCAAGGTTACTGTCTGCATATCAATTTCACAATTCGTTATCGTGGCGTTGACATCGCTAGTTAAATTTAGCGCGTTATTGATGTTTAACCCGTTACTATACGTGCTATCGCTTGACTTAAACCCAGCCCAATGAACGCTGCACTCATCAATTGTTGAGTCGTTTATAGTTAGGTCACTCGTAGGGAATGTAAAATCGTTAGCGGTTAATTTAGACGCAGTCACATTGGTTAAAATCTTTTTGCGCTTGCTTAGGTTAGAGCGGTTTGTAAGTGTTATTTCACCTGCGCAGACAAAGTTTTCCAGTACTAGCCCGTCATCATTAAATAATGCGTTGCCATCATTGCCGATACTGGCAGTCTCAACCACATTAACATCGCGCATAGTTAAATCTGAAACGAAGTTCTCACAAAAGAACTGCGTTAAATTAGAGTTATCAACTGTAATTCGTTTAGCTGACTCTCCAAAAATAGCATCACTGTTAGCAATTGACATCAAACCCGAAATACCCGAAAAGTGTATGTCGTGTTCGAATTGCCCGTGGGTAATGAAGCTACCATTTGCTGTTGAATAATCATGACTGTTGGTGACTGTGCCGTATGCTGAGCCTGTAGCGTCAACCAAGTGCCTAGCGCCTGAAGCGCCCGAAGCCTCTGTAGTAAACCGCTGCGAATACTGCCATTGGACACCGTACCCTTCGCCACCTCCAACACTTCTTGGGTGTCTAACCTCGTTCCTTGACTCTTTACAGTCCATCGTCCATAGCGCATGAAGCATTGGTAATCTACCGTCAACCCATAGTACATTCTCAAGTAAGCAGTCTTTTGCATACTTGAAAACCACACCACAAGCCCACTTCGTTTCGTCTAATGTTGTCGATTCATCTATCAAAGTGAAACTCTTAAATACGACATTTTTAGCTGGGGTTGTATCGTAGTAATACATTGTGCTGCCTGATGGTATATCCCACCCTAATTTGTAGTCACACTGAAGCATGTGATCAACAGCGTTTCTTGTCCAAGTAGTTAATATTTGGCACAAGAAGTTTTGAGGGGCAAAATAGTTAGGTGTTGAGTAATCACCCGTCGACAGTATTATGAAATTATCCTGCACAAAGCTTGTAGGCGTTGTTATAGGGTAATTAACCGCTGTACCGTCAAGGATAACACTTGATGTAACCACCGACTCAATAAGCCCGTTAAGTGTACCTGTGGCATTAAATACACCAACGTCACGTCCAATACCTGCGTCTTGAGTGACATCGTTACCCGTCCATTTTATTGTACACCCTCGACCATCAAAAGTAGTATTGTTAGCGGCAAAAACTGGCTGGCTTATTATGTAGGTCTTTAGCGGGTCTGCAACTATATGCCTCCCCTCCACCGATAAAGCAGAAATAAATGCCTGAGTATCATCGCCACCACTACCGACACTGTTACCGAATAAATCAACAATAGAAGTAGGACCATCAGTTAAGTCAATAGATGGCTCTACTATATTTCGCCCACCCTCATCAATAACAACGTCATAAATCCCGCTTGTTGCCTTGAAAACATAGTTGCCATTTGCGTCCGTGACGTGTGGATTAGATATTTGACCGCTGTTAATGTTGTATATTACCGCTAAAGCACCCTGACCAGGCACTGGTAATGATGCCAGTCTTACGGTTACGCTAACCCCTTCAGCAGCGTTTCTATCTATCAATCCTGATGTTGCGCCTAATACGTCGTTAGCATGGAATACGCTATTTCTATGTGCTTTCATTAATGTGATCCCGCCCCGTTTATGTATCTCGCTGCGTCATGCCCGAATAAGTTTATAGTTGCGCCATTGTCAACAATACCGCTGCCCATTATACCACCTATAGCGTCATTATTGGCACCAGCTAAACCCCACCCTGAGCCTGTGCCGTTTATTTGTCCGTTGATGCCGTCATCGCCAGTAGTTGTTGAGCCTCCGCCAGCGTTACCTTTAGGGCCAAAATCACCAGGTGTACGACCATCACCACCGCGACCACCGTCACCCGATACTGCATTAGTGCCACTGCTAGTATGTAAAAACCCACCATCACCACCAGAAGGTGCGCGAATATAACCATCTGCTACTGGGTATGCTGCGCTAACTGCTGATGTGTCACCGCTGAAATATATGTTTACAGTAATGCCAGCAGAGCCTTGAAACACAGTACCAGCATTTCCGCCATTTACAGGTGGATCAACTATTAATACACCTTCATAAAATACTGACTCACCGCGACCACCAGCACCACCGCTAGCTTGACCGTCAAAGCCGTTTATCATGATTATATTTAACACTGAACCAGCAGCAAACGCTCCTGTCATGATAGCAATATCACCAGCAGAATAAGTACCATCAAATACAAATGTTAAAGTAATTGCAGCAGAAGGACCGCCAGCCATTGTATGTAAGTTAATACCGTTCATAGGCGAGTTAATCAATATCTCGCTACCTGAATCGAATGCGGCTTGATAGGATAATGCCTTTACATCATAAACGCGCCCTGCTGGTGTGTATTTGGTGTTGATGCGAAGTATTTGCGATCTTATAGTTGCAGGTAAGCCGAATATTGTCTTGTCCGATTCCGTTTGCATATCAACAACATCGCCAACTTTAAAGCGTAAATTCTTTTCATCTACCTTGAGTGTTCGCTCGAACGGCATTCGCTTGTTTCTGCCTACATATCTCTGAGTTAACAGTTGTGCTGAATTATCAGTTAGCAAGAAGTTATCATCGAATTGCTTGTCTTTATGCTCAGAATGTAGCGCCTCACTAATGAGCGTATCATCCTTAAATATAGATGCTTTTTTATATACGCCTATGCCGTCTGATTCAGTTAAATTCTTTTTGCCATACAAAACCATTGCGCGTGTGGCTCTTAATGATTCCTTAGCAGTCTTTTTAACTGAGTGTGCGATAATCTCTACACCCTCGGTTAATAGCAGCGTACTTTCTTTGTGTACTGATATTGCAGATAAGCGCGCTTTGTTTTCGGTAGTAGAAAACCACAGGTCCATGTAAAAACCGTTTAGCACTCTGTTAATAGAGTCTCGTGCATCTTCGCTTTCAGTGTGCAAAGTGTTTATTAAATCTGAAGCATGCCATTCTGCGACCTCTGCCGACCATTCTGCCGATGGTATCAGCGCTGCATCAAAATCACAGTCTGTTAATATTTTAGTTAGTAGCCCGTCGATAGTTTCGTTATCTGACATGTGACAAATAAAGACTTCGTCTCCAGCGTCGTGATCGTCAGCTACGGTTGTGCTAAGTCTGACAGTTGAGTTTGGGCCAACAATAGATGAACCGCGGGCATTAACATTTAATACTGCTGTAGATGTTTGGTTATTAGTAACCGAATTAACTCTTAGCAACTCGTCACCAATACGCACAACTTGCACTGATGAATAATCAACAGTGTCGTCAACAGGTATTGCAACAACTGTATCGTCAACATCCAATCGTAAATGACCGCCTTGACTAATAGGCCATGTTTTTTCGTCAATGTTAACTAATGATAAAACGTCTTTGCAAGCTAATGACCAGCCGTTACTTGTGCGAGTAAATGAACTAGCAAGAAAGTGTTCAGTCTGTGCGCCATTAGCTAAATCAACAGAGCCGTCAGCTTCAACACGATAACCTTTAAGCCTAGCGCGTTTGTTTTCCATGATGTTCCGTTCAGACATCTTTTGGAGGTATTCACCCTGCTTTTTTACGATATCCGTAACACCTGGTGCGTAGCTATTCGGGTCTTGGTTTTTAATCTCAATAAACGTAATATTTAATGACGCTCTTTTTGCTAAACCATCACCGGGCGTTAACTCTGTGCCTGAATTCGTTATCTTAGTGATACATTTATATATTGGCTCGCCATTAATTGACGGTAATAATGGAGCGTTAACATTAGTAAAATAGTAAGTTTTATATTCACCTGTCCATGCCTGATCACAAGTCAAAGGTGTACCAGTACCAGCCAAGCCGCCAATAGTGCAGGCGCCCGTTATGACAGGTAAGTCGATTTCCAATACTTCAAAGTGTGTTTGATTACGCTGATTTTGTGTAGCTAAAAAAGTGCTCATTTATAGCCCGTTGAAACATGTGTATTTTAATTGTAGAACACCAAGCAAAGGCGCAGACGGATGAGCTTTAATCGTTGACGTTGGGTCATAGCAAATATAACTAGATTCAGGCGTCAGTTGATCTTCTTTAATAAAGAAAGGTTGCTGCTCGCTGAAATCAATAAACTCCTGCCATTCATCCCTAACGAATTCCAACTCTTCATTAGGCAAGCTGAGCATACCCTTTAAGGCTTTAGATTTTGTTATCGTTGATACTGGGGCAACTACCATATTAGTAGTCGTCTTTTGAGTTGTATGGCGGTTTAACCATTGACGGTTATATCCAGCCTGCTCACCTTTAGCGATAATAATATGCTGACCGGCTGCAATAAATGAAACCGTCATTTGATACGTATTAGGGGAAGTCAAGAATCTAACCTCTAAGGCAGTAAAGCTACGTGAAGTAAATGTAAACATTACGTTATTATTACGCTTCAAAGTAACACTATCTATTAATGTATTATTATCATAAAGCTCGATAACTGCGTTGGCTGGTCGTGCTGCTGTGTGACCAGATATAGCTACGTAACTGATATTGGTTTGTGAGCCATAGCTAACCGTGAAAGCTTCAGCAGCAGTGCCGCAAGTGTAGTTTAATGAGTGATCAGGGTCGCTAATGTTAGACGCTATCTCGCCAACTCCTGCACTCGTAATGGTAGGTGTTTGGTCTACCAGTACATTTGATTTAGATAGTGAGAATCCAGCCAAGAATTTAACTCCCGTGATGTTTGGTAAAAAGAGCATTTAACTAGCTCCTCATTTGTATGACGTTCAACGCCTCTGCTATTTGCTCGATTATATCATCTGAGGTGTTAGTTCCCAACCGTACATCAGAGGTTGTCGATCCTGTTGATGTTGACTCGGTAACTTCTAAGCCAGCAGTTTCAGGCTCAAAGTTTTGTTGTGCTGGTGCTGATACTGCCCCTGCTCCTGATGATATTGATCCGCCACCCTTTGATGCGCCTGATAAATTAGCAAGCTGAGCAACACCTGAAGCTATAACCAAGCCACTCGTAACAAGTGCGGCAGGATAAGGCAAGTCAGAAAATTGTCGTGTTACCGCTGCTGCAGTGTTAGCTACTATCATACCAGCCTGTATCGCTTTGTTATCTTCAAAGGCTGAGTTAGCTATCGACAATGCAGAAGATGCAGCGCCCGCCATTGATGATACCTTATCAAGTTCAGACTTTTTGAGGTCTTTTGCTTCGCCTGTTTTACTTGCTGAATACTGCTTTGATAGGTCGAGTTGTTTCTTGGCAAAATCTTCCTCGCTGAGTAGTTTGCTATCTAGCATAGCCTTATGGACAGCCAACTCTTTAAAATACAACTCTTCAGTGGTTTCCTGCCCTGTGAATTTGATTTCCTTTATTAACTCTTGGAATGTTGCTTCATCACGCAAGCGCTGTTCGTGTAATAGTTGCGCATTTACTAGTGCAGGATCACCTTCTGTTTGCATACTAGCTATGTCAAACATTTCCTTATTCGCTTGAACTTCTGCCCTTTTTGCCTCAGCTAATTCAAACGATAATCTTATAGCGTCCCTCTGTGTGTCGTTAGCGCCAACTAATTCAGCCTTGTATAGCTGAACTTGTAACGCTGACATTCCGTAAGTATTAGCCAGTAATACATTGGTTGTGACTAACTCGTCAACAACATCAGCTTGGTTTAGTAGCTCAGCATTTTGCGCTTCTATACCTGCCATCACAGCAGATAAAACACTACCATCTGGCGATAGGTCTTTGTAAGCTGTTTTAAGGTCTGATAGCGCCAACTTTAAAGCCTGAATAGTCCCTGTATACTTTGATGTTTGCGCTGATATTTCTTCAGTTGATGAAAATAGGTTCAAGCTTGTTCTATAGTCAATCAATGCTGCTTCAGTATCTTTTAGCGCTTTTTCTTGTGCGATTATTTCGGCAGCAATAACACCTAGTGCTAGGCTTTTTGCAGCCTCATCAAGTTCATTAAATCTTTTTACCAGCTGAGGTACTGTTTCTGCTGTTTCTTTTAGCTCAACATTAACACCACTAAAGGCGAACGCCATGCCTACAATCGAAGCAGTTATACCAACAACAGCACCCAATAACGGAGCACCTAATACAAAACCTAAATCCGCACCCTGTTGAGACAATGCAACCATTGCTGATTGACCGCCTTGTATTTGACCAACGAATTGCTGTACCTGTATACCAGCCATGCCAGCAGACCGACCAACACCAGACAACGCAGTATTAACACCCTTTGCCGACTTAGATAGCTTTGTTCCACTATCATTCATAGCCTTCATAGAAGTATCAACGCGATTAACGCTATCACCTACATCATCGAGATTGTTTTTGGTGGCTTTTAGTTTGGCGTCAAGCTTATCTGTCCTTCCGTCAACCTCAACTATTAATGATTCAGTAGTGATACATCACCCCCGTTTTCTTTACGCTGAAATGATAATAAAAAGAATAAGTCAGGCTCATTTGTTTGCTCACTATCCATTAGGTGTGATATTTCGGAGTAGTCCATATTCCAAGCTTCAGAGGGTGCTATCTTCAAATGATTTACGCATAATTTGAAGTACCCCCAAAAGTCAAAATCAAACCTTTCTGTTTTCTGTTTGATTACTCGGATGTAACTGGCTTTTTTTTTACCAAGCCCTCTTGAAAGTCATCTTCAATGTCTTGCGCTAACTTGACTAAAACCATAGGCCAAGGCAGGCAGAAGTCATCATCTACAGTGTTGGGTGATACCCCCACACGAAACATGGCATCCTCAATTTCGCATAATGGAATATTGGCGCCACTACCTTTTATTAGGTGAAAAAACAAGTATGCAGCAGTTTCAAAATCACACACTGAGTAAATAGAGTTAATCCTGCCCCTTGTGCCTTGACCTTTGCTTTCTGACCAGCACTCAAGAACACTAGAAAGGACGAATAGCAAATCCTCTTTAGTGTCTTTCTTGAACCCTTTCATAGCACCAAGATTGGCTTTAAAGCTATAGTCGATATAGCATAATTTAATCATTACGATGCTGCTACTTCGGTAACTGGCCCGCTTGACTTAATGGTCAAGCTTACTTGTGTAACTGCGTTAACTGGTGCGGCATCACTACGACCATCAAACACCCATGTATCGCACTGCCAACTTTCAGCACCAACACCAGACAGTATTTTACCTGCTAATTGCGCTCCGCTACTTGCTGCGGCTTTCATCTCGTTCAATGCCGACTCATCAGTTGACGTAAAGGTTACATTGAACTCAAAACCCTTGCCAGCAACAAAATCAGGGTAGTATGTAACTGCGCCGCCATTTGCTTTATTTGTTGTTTCTACTGGACCACCCAGCGGGGACATTGTTCCGTCTAATTGACCTGGAACTGTAACCTCTGAACCCGATGCGCCTAACTGAAATATATAACTATTCGATAAACTCATTTTTAAATCCTCGCGCTAATTGTAAGATAATTGATTGTGATCATTTTCCTGAACCATGCACCATCTTCTTTTGAGTCAGGAGACGTTGAGTCAAGGATATTTACTACTTGTCCATTGTACACTAATTGAGTGCCAAAACTAAATGCCGTTGCAATCTCGTCAGTTGCGACATATAACTTGTTGTCATAGTCAGGGCCAAGCCGAGGTATAAATACGTCAATTTGAAAGAAACCTCTTTGCTCGTCACTATCCCCTCGAGACTTTCCGGTGGTATCTGATGAGGCTTCAACTATGTGTGTTTTTAGCCATATATCACGACCTTCAGTCTCGAAGGCTTTCCACGGATTCTTAAATTTTATATCGTCAACAGTTACGCCCGTAGGTAGGTTAGTCAGCAATCGATCAAGTAATGCTTGCTTAGTATATAATCTTGACATTATATTTTCCTTATTTCGTTTTGCATTCTGATTACGTTAGCTCTTACCCATCCCTCTGGCGCTTGTGAGCTATGCCCGTATTCAAGCGCGTTAATGTAAGGTAAGTTGTTCGATAAGTATATCTTTGTGCCAAGTATGTTTTTAGGCATTGACTTGATAACTGTAGAAGAGTCGTTACCCGTTGTTTTATCGTTCGTCTTTGCACTTGGGGTTGTAGCAGTTAAGAACCAATTGTTTCTAGCCCTGCCGCCAACGTAACCCACTGGCTTACCTAAGTAACCAACGTAATCTATATAGCCTCTGGTCGGGTGATTGTATAGCCATAAATCAGGATTACCTACAGGAGTTTCTTTTATCACGCTACGAAATGCGCGTATGACAGCACGCCTAAGCTTATTGTTAGCGGTTACCTTTACATTAGCTATTGCCGTGATTATATTTTGCTTGCCATGCAAAGGCATTACTGCACCCTTACTTGTGGAAAATAGGCTAGCACCTCACTAGTTGGAGCACTCAAGCCTAAGCTAATTACGATATATCTAACGCTGCCCTGCTTAATGATATCACCTGTTTTAATTTCAACCTCGTTATCAGTCACAAGCATTCGATCGCCTGTTGCAATATCGCCACCTATTAAATTTTGTTCATAGTTTTTAAAGATGGCGTTTAGCAGTAAGGTTTCAGATTCAACTACTACCGCGGGATTAAGTGGGGTATTGCCGCCCGTGTTTGTTTCACTAATCAGGTAAACTAAATCAGCGCTAGCACTGCCAACTTCTGCAACTGCTTCAGCTAGTCCGGCTTTGATATCTGCTCTTATTGATGCGCTACTCATGTTCGCACCAATACGTCAGAGTCAGCATAGTATGGAGCAAGTAGCTTGCTAACAGCAGGGAATGCAGCTAATACATTACTTGTTGCAGTTGTACCACTTGAACTTGATGAATATTTCTTAGTAATAACACCTGGCACTGTCATTTCTGTTAATGCACCGCCACCACTTCCAGCAGTACTAACTGAACCAGCTACAAAACTGTTGGTAGTTGCGCCATCAATGATATTAGCCATAAGCATCATTTGAGCTACTTTAAAGTCTTGAGGTATAGCATCACTAGGTACGCTAAACCCTCGTACAGTCATGTACCGTCTAGGCA
>MAAC01009634.1_pt1 | contig 38263 bp, 33 predicted proteins | sample 1115981 | NCBI WGS metagenome assembly MAAC01 (sample SAMN04961126, study PRJNA320927) | seawater metagenome | isolation source: sample BD02T64 sea water enriched with oil for 64 days | place: USA:Gulf of Mexico | collected 2013-07-27 | reverse complement strand
CGCCATAAACTTTCTTATAAATAGAGCGAGGGCTGTCAACCGCCGTGACTTCCCTGCCTTTGCCTCACCACCTCAAATAAACACACACCGGCAGCGACGGATACATTTAAACTGCTCACTGTGCCGGCCATCGGTAGCTTGACGAGACTATCACAGGTCTCTTTGGTCAGGCGTCGCAAGCCCTTGCCCTCGGCCCCCATCACCAATGCCATCGGCACCGTAAAATCCGTTGCATAGACATCGGCCTGGGCTTCACCATCGGTGCCAATAATCCACAAACCCTCTTGTTTGAGCTTATTCAGCGTTCGCGACAGGTTGGTGACGACGACCAGGGGCACGGAATCGGCCGCACCCGAGGCCACTTTGCGCACCACCGGGGTAATGCCCACGGAGCGGTCTTTGGTGGTGACAATAGCCTGGACACCGGCGGCATCGGCGGTGCGCAGACAGGCCCCCATATTGTGAGGGTCGGTGACTTCATCGAGCACCAGTAACAGTGCCGGCTCTTGCAACTCGCCAAGCAGGTTCAGCAGGAAAGCTTCGTCTTGTACCGCGCCCGCCGTGCAGAGTGCGGCTACACCTTGATGGTTGAGTTCTTCACCCTCTTCCGCTGCAGAGGCAAGTAGCGCATCGAGTTCTTTGCGCGTCGCCCATAACCAAGGGATGTCCTCCCGGTCGGCCAAGGCCTGTATTTTTTGCTGGCGCTGATCTTTGCGGCCGCGTTGCAGGCGCAGCTCTTTGACCCGCTCGGCATCGGTTTTTAACAGGGCCTGTACCGCGTGCAGGCCGTAGACCCACTGCATACCACTAGAACTACTCATAACCGACTACTCATTTCGACGCCAACACTCCCCAGTAAGCTCGAGGCAGTTTGCCAGCGAACGGGGCGCTAGTTTACCCGGTTCTGTGCCGATGTAGTGACTTACTCCGGGCAGCCGGTTTTATAGCACCCGAAAATCCGACCCAGTACCATAGCGGCGCCCCGTCGCTCTGCCTTAAACCGGCTCGGGCACCGGTATTCTGGCCACGTAGTCAGACATCAAGCTGCCCAAATACAGATGACCCTCGTGCTCGAGGACGCTGGTCACCATGCCGATGGAGTTGTCTTTGGCATCCATAAAGTGGGTAATATTGCCCTCCATATCGACACCGACCAGCAAGCCAAAGGTCGGGAGATTTAAGCCATTAAAAAACTCCGGCACTAGGGCCAGAAAGCGCGGCAGGCGCATCATTAATTTCTTTTTAAAGGGCCGGGAGGCCAGGGCCTCAAGCCGGGGAAAACGCGGATAGGCCAGCGCCACCCAGAAGGTGCCTTTGCCATTGTAGGTAATATTGTCGGGACCACCGGGCAGGCTCAGTACAAAGGGCTCACTTTGCCCCGCCTTCGGCCCCTGCAACCACAAGCGCGTCACACAGAAACCAAGGGTTTGATTGACCAACACATAGTCGCCACCAGGACCCATCGCCACACCGTTGGCCAGATGTAAATTATCGAGCACCACACGGCTGCTCTTTGTGGCAGGGTCGTAACAAATCAACTCACCGAGAGGGTTGTCCTCCATCATCGCGTAACCGGCCTGAGCCATGCTGTATTTACTGGAGATGTCACTGAAATAAATTTTACCGTCGGGGGCGATGTCGAGATCGTCCGCCACATTGTAGGGGCGACCATCGACCTCATCACTGAGCACGCTGACCTCGCCCTCAGGCGTGATGCAAACCAAGCCCTTATCGGCGTCGCAAATGATCAGATTACCCGCTGCGTCAAACTTCATACCCAGTGGGTGGCCGCCAGTATTCGCCAGCACCTCGGGGTCACTCGAGCCGTCGATCGACGCACGCACCACATTGCCGTCACTTAAACCGGTGTACAGGTAGCCGTCTTTAATCGCCGTCGCCTCCGGCCCGGCCAATTTGCCACGCCACAGCTTTTCGGCTTTGCGCAGTGAGTTGGTAAAGGCAAAACGGCCCTCATAGGGCGGCGCCACAGGGGGATGCCAGCCAATTGGCTCTATCACCACCGGCCAGCGCAACAGATAGAGTATTGATAAAAAAATAAAAACCAGCGTTAATCCAACCATGGTTCGCTCCTTATATTTATTATTTGGGGCTCACTATTTCCACATCAAAGCCGGTCTTTTTTAGCACGAATTTCTCACAAAAGCGACTCGTTAGCTCAATCCGTGCCGGTACCCGCCCTGCGCTTGGCATTCGACTTTGATTTGACCTTAGGTTTTTTCTTCACTTTTTTCTTCGCCTGCGCCGAATCTTTTCCACTGGCTTTTGGTGAGGTTTTTTTCGACTTTTTCGGTTTGTTACTAGGCTTTGTCTCGCTTTTGGCGCTAGCCTCGGCCTTTGGCCCAGTAACTTCAGCCCCTCCCGATACCCCACCCCTTTTTTTCCTTGGCTTTTTTCTGCGTTTGCCGGCTGGTTTTTTCTCGGCGTTCTTATCGCGCTTCACACCTTTATCGGGGGTACCTGCAGTTGCATCAGCAACAGGTTTTGCGCCCGACTTACCGCGCCGTTTTTTGACTGAGCCCCCGTCATTAGAGCCGCCGACCAAATCAAAATCAATTTTCCGCTCATCGACATCAACCCGCGTAACGATAACGCTGAGCCTGTCGCCAAGGCGAAATACCCGCCCCGTGCGCTCGCCAACCATACGGTGGTGGGCGGCCTCGAAATTATAATAATCCCGTGGCAAGCCCGTAATATGTACCAAGCCTTCGATAAACAAGTCATCCAGCTGCACAAATAAACCAAAGCCGGTTACCGCCGTGACCACCCCGCCAAATTCATTACCAACCTGATCGACGAGATATTGGCATTTCAACCAACTATCGACACTGCGCGTCGCCTCATCGGCGCGCCGCTCGGTCATTGAGCAGTGGCTGCCAGCCTCGCCGATTTGCTCGGCACTATAGGGGTAGCTCGTCGCTAAAGGCCAGTGTTCAGCACCCTCGACCCTATTCAAGTGGGCAACCCGTTTTTTACTGCGCAGTAAACCGCGAATGGCGCGATGCACCAGTAAATCGGCGTAGCGACGAATCGGCGAGGTGAAGTGCGAATAGGCCTCGTAATTAAGGCCAAAGTGGCCCTTGTTTTCATCCTGATACATCGCTTGACGCATCGAGCGCAGCATGACCGACTGAATCACCGTGGCATCGGGACGATCGGCAACCTGACTCAATACAGTTTGATAATCGAGCGGTGAAGGCGAATCGCCGCCAGCTAAAGTGAGGCCTATTTCGCCGAGAAACTCACGCAAGTTATCAAGCTTTTCTTCTTTCGGCACTTCGTGTACACGGTACAAGGCGGGTAATTTACTCTTTTCTAACAGCGTCGCGGCACACACGTTGGCACTGAGCATGCACTCTTCGATCAGCCGGTGGGCCTCGGTGCGATCGGTGGGAATGATTTTTTCGATCTTGCGCTCGGCATCGAAGAGGATGCGAGTCTCAGTGGTTTCAAAATCAATGGCACCTCGGACTTCCCGCTGCTCTCGTAAAGCTTGATACAAATCGTGCAAGTGGTCGACATGCTCAACAATATGAGCAAACTGCTGGCGCGCAGGGCTGTCAGCATCGCCGCGCTGCTCAATCATGCCTGCCACCTGGGTATACGTCAGTCGCGCCCGCGAATGCATCACCGCCTCGTAAAAGCGGAAGCGCATCAACTTGCCCGAGGCGTCAATACGCATTTCACAGACCATGCACAGACGATCAACCGCTGGTTGCAGTGAGCACAAACCGTTCGACAACTTCTCGGGCAGCATGGGCACCACCTGCCCCGGGAAATACACCGAATTGCCCCGCTGATAGGCTTCTAAGTCAAGTTCACTGCCCGGCTTCACATAGTGCGAGACATCGGCAATGGCGACGTACAGCGTCCAGCCATTACGGCTGGCCGGCTGGCAATACACAGCGTCGTCAAAGTCTCGGGCATCTTCGCCGTCGATAGTCACCAGAGGCAGCTCACGCAAGTCAACACGCAGGTTTTTATCCGCCTCCAACACCTCGCTGGAAATGCCGCCTACTTCCTTTTCAAGCGCCTCTGACCAAGCATTGGGGATGCCGCAGTTATGAATGGCAATATCGATCTCTAACCCCGGCGCCAAATGCTCACCGAGCACACTCGACACCCGGCCCGCTGCCTGATGGCGTCTATCGGGCTGCTGGGTAATCGTCACCACCACAATCTGACCTGCCTCCGCGCCACCCGCACCGTCGGCAACCAGCAATACGTCCTGACTGATACGCGGATTATCGGGGCGCACAAAGTGAATGCCATTCTCGGTAAAATATCGCCCCACCAATTGCTGGGTACGCCGCTCGACCACCTCGACAATCGCGCCCTCCGAGCGCCCCTTGCGATCGGTGCCGGTAATGCGCACCATCACCTCGTCGCCATCGAATACGCGACGCATCTGCCGACTGGACAGGAAGACATCACCGTCCTTAGTGGCCGAAATCACAAAACCAAAACCTTCTGGATGGCCAGATACCCGGCCCTTAATCAAATTCATTTTATCGAGTGGCCCGTAGCCACCACGGCGATTGCGCACCGCCTGCCCATCTCTCTCCATGGCACCGAGACGGCGGCGCAGAGCCTCGATGCCGTCGGCATCATCCAACTCAAAAGCGACACAGAGCTCTTCGTGAGTGAGCGGGCCGACACTGGCCTCGAGATGTTTGAGAATAAACTCTCGACTGGGAATGGGGTTTTCATATTTTTCCGCTTCGCGGGAGGCAAAAGGGTCTGCCTGAACGTTTTTTTTCTTCATATATTCGGGATAGTTACCAGGGTATCGACGGGCCGAAAAAGCCCTCTCTAAGAATTGACAATAGTGAGCCTAATCAGTAAAGTGCGCAACCCCGAACGAGTGCTAACTCGTGCGTTGCTTAAGTGGTGAAATAATGTGCAGCAAGCACTCGTTTCGCGCAAGGCAGGGCGGCGGGTAGACACTGGCCATCGGGCCGGCAAGTCAAAAAAGCAGTACATTACTGGTCGGTTCTTCGCAGCCCATGTAATGCCCAGGTGGTGAAATTGGTAGACACGCTAGCTTCAGGTGCTAGTGCTCTTCGGGGCGTGGAGGTTCAAGTCCTCTCCTGGGCACCAACTTAAAAAACTTCGCAAGTAAAACGCTCCCACACACCCGCTGATTGCTCCTTTTATACAGGAGGACTATTCACAGCCAGTGCTTGGCTTATAACGACGGGCTGGTGCGCGGCATCATCTCCCACTTACCGTGATTAAGCTTCAGGATAAATGGCTCTTTGAAATAGTACTCGCTAGGTTCAAAACGCTTACTTGGCGCTGGATTCCAGCGCACTTTATTGAAAAGTATCCTGTCCGAATTAAGCCAACTAACACTGCCTGGCCCCCAACCCTCTTTATCGGGATTAGCGCTAAACAGCTTTATAAGAGCCCCATCTCCGATCTGATATACATCAAAAATATTGGCCGAATAACCGGCCTCTAAATCCTGATGGAAACAAACGACAAACTGCCCATTGGGCGAGAAAAGAGGGTAGCCCTTTGTTTTAGTGAATACGCCGCTATTAAGATTGAGAATATGCCACGTACTTCCCTCCCAGAACAGTTCAATAATGATTGCAAATTCACCCGTAACCTCGACTACGTGCAGGTCTGATTTCTCATTGGGCAAAGTCCTGTAGCGTCCAGATTTGAGACGAATGATTAACCTGCCGATCTTTCGCATCAAAAAATCAGCTTTCGCACTAATAAGCTGTCTTTCAAAGGCAGTAGCACATTCGCGCTGACCATCAGCATCGGGGCATGCAAGCGCCCCGTCGATTACGCTGAGATCCACTGAAGAAGCACTATGTGATATCAGTATTAGTAGGCATATAGAGGCACACCTATTCATACAAATAGATCACGCTTTCAGCTGCCTTCACTTATCAGCGAACTAATTTAAGTGATTATCAGCCAATGCCTTATGCGTCGACAATATCCTTTTTTAAACTAAGTACGAAGGCCACAATCTCATCGCATTCTTGCTTGGCAAGACCCAGAGATTTCATTGCCGCACCGGCATGTTCCAAAAAGATAGCCCAGTCACTATCACTAATACCCATACCCTGATGTGATAATTTCATATCCCGCCCCCGGTAGTACACAGGCCCGCCAGTCACCGAGCACAGGTAATCAATAAGTAATTGCTTCTCCCTGGCAATACCATCATCGCCACGATGCGCCCAAAACCGCCCCAACTGGCTGTCCGACTGCAGGCGCACCAGTAAAATACAGGCAAAACTGCTAATACCGTCATAGCCACCAAGACGCTCATACAGTGATTGTTGGTCCATTTTCTTCCCCTATTTTCTTTTGTCATAAAACTTTATATCTAGGCCAGGAATATCTACTGTAATCACAGTGGAGGGACCTACTGCTGAATAATCACAGCATAGATATTCCCCTTAAAGAAACACTCTAGCCAACAAAATCTATGGGCGAAAATTGCCGTCGAAAAACCTAACTATGGGAGCCCAAGATTGAAGGACTGCTCTCGATTACCGTGTAAACCAACAACAAAAACAAAGAACCTCGATAAGGCTTGACCACAAACCCTGCAAGTTTTCGAGAATGATGACGGGGTACTCTGCAACAGGCTCTATGCCGCAAGTCGACCTTTCTCTAACCAATTAGCCAATTCCGGTTCAAGATTACTTTTCATTGCCTGCCTGTATAAATTTAAGGCATTGTCATCCAAAATATTTTTCCAGCGCCCGGTCTTTCCTTTATTAAAAAACTTTTCGTGGTTAACCCAAACATCATCGCTTATCTGTGGAGCCAGCTGACCCGCATTACCTTTCATGCTCTCAAAGGATGCCGCAGAAATAAGTGCCGACCAACGTTCTTCTGGAATATGTATATCAAGAAAATCGGCAATACGGCGCATCTCTCCTTCCAGGTCAGTTTTCAAATCGTTGTAATGAAGCATCAGGATATTCGGCAAATTTCGGTATTGCCAGAAACTCCTAACGTAGTAAAGCACATCAGTATAAAACTCATGGCCGGGCTTATCGCTGCAACTGGAGGACATCCAGTCACAGAACCATTCGAGCAAGTCTTCCGGAGGGTTTACAGGTGGGCGCCAATCACCAGTGGCATATTTACGAACAGATTCAAGAACCTCACTTCGAAGGTTCGCCGTATGATCTACCAATGACAGAAAAAGATCCCTTGGATCCCTTCCGACACAAATATACTTTGCCTGCTTAAAATAGGGCAAACCGTCCAAAGGCGTATGAGTCTTAATAAAGCGCCGGTGAGTTTGCGCTTGAAGCTGAGCCAAAACCTCTGCAGAGGGTGCCATCGGCGTATCAATGCACGGCGAATATTCAGTTAAGGGTTTCTCTAAATCGGTTTTTTGAAATATTAGTAGGGCGCAAAGCATTTGCGTCCACGTTGTTCCCGACTTAGCCGCAGTGCAAATAACGACATCACCATCGCGGGCTTGGAATTCATCCCAACGACTACTCTCTGAAATCCAATCATTAAAGACTCTTGTTCTGAGTGGTAACAAAGCGGTATTCATTTATAAAATTCAATTTAAATTATCATGAACTGCCGTAACACTCTGGCCTCGAAGCCAGGTAACACGCAAAGGCTAAAGTGCCCATCAATGGCTTTGTGGGCGGCTCATTATTGTAAAACCATAAGCACTTGTAAATATTTATTAAACCAGGAAAAGCCATTGAATCAAGATCATAAAGGTATAACCATAACCGCTAGAAATAATAATCAAGCAACGACAAAAGATGCCGTAATAAACACCCATAACCAAATAACTACCGAACACCCAGGCTAATTTTTAACGACAAGCTAACGTTATCTCTGTAGCGTATAAGAGGCCATAGCCGTTTTCAGCGCGTAGCAACTCGCAAGGGACACCGCCTGTATATTTTCGTCTGTAGGTCTATCCTCTAGGAATGAGAAAAACCGATTCGAAACGACATCCCTTCATCGTTATGCCCTTGATGGGGAGGCGCAGCAATGGTTGTGTGGCCGCCTAGCCCGCTTACAATCATAGCTCGATAACGACAGCTCAAATATCCGCAAGTCCGTTCCAAAAATACGCTGAATAAGACCTGGAAACCGGTATATCACGCTGTCGTTCCTTGCCCAGATATCGCAATGCGACGTCAGCGGGATAATAAAATCACTAGCCAATACCCTGCCCACAACCCCGCCTGCCAAGACCTAACTTGAGACCGTCAACTGCGCCCCTCATGCCAACGCCGCACTCGTCACCAATAACAACGCCCTATTCTAATGACATCGGCAAGTTCAAGAACTCTGTCAAATAGCGGGCTTGCACCAGGAGCACAGACTCTGTCTGACCGCACATTAGCCGGCTCGCATTAATTCCCCAATAGACGACAAGCGCGAGGGACAGCGCAGAGGAAAGCTGCCGGATGATATACCTAGAACAGTCTTCACCCCCTACGGCTGGTCAAGCCCCTTACCCTAAATAAGGTGCAGTTATTAAAAAACAATCTCAGCCCCGAAGGCAGTCACTGCGAAATTATCACCGATTTTTTTGTTAACCGAGTATTGCGTTTAACACCCTAATTTCATAGCCCTCTCGCTACTGGCTACTGGCTACTGGCAATATGCTCCAGGAATTCAACGTTTTGCTGTTCCCCCCAATACCAACCTTGGGGATGCGCTTGCATAAAACCAACATGCCCGCCATGGCGGGTGTAGGCGAGCCGCACCCTAGCGTTGTTGATGTCCACTGCGGATGGATAACAACTATTAGGTAGAAAGGGGTCATCGAAGGATGACAATAAGAGAACGGGATGCTCAATACTCGATAGAAATTGCCGCGAGCTAGTGCGCTGGTAGTAGTCTTCGGCGCTGGTAAAGCCGTTCAGTGGCGCGACAAAGTGCTCGTCAAAATCCCTGATACTGCGACATTTCTTAGCGCTCAGGGAGCCAATTTCAGCCTCAATCAGAGATCGCTTGGCCGCGACTTTAGCCAGTAAACTGCGTAGAAATCGCGCCTTGTAAAGCCAATTGTCGGCTTGCTCAAGATGGTCACTGCAAGCGGAGAGATCACAGGGCGGCGATATGGCGGTAGCACCGCATAACTGCGACGGCCTATCGTCGCGATTCTCGCCTAAATATTTTAATACTTGGTTGGCACCGAGGCTAAAGCCGGTCAGCGCTAACTTGCTATAGGGCCGAGCGGCAAGGACGTGGTTGATGACGAAAGCCAGGTCGTCACTGGAGCCGCTGTGGTAGCTCCTCGCCAGACGGTTGGGCTCCCCGCTACAACCGCGAAAGTTATAGGCCACGACATCCCAGCCGGCGCTGGCACAGGCCAGAGTCATACCTTTTATATAGTGGGTATCACTGCTACCTTCGAGTCCATGGCAGAGTAGTAACAGTCGCGGCTGATGGCTAACCAGCCAATCAAGGTCGATGAAATCACCGTCCTCGGTGGCGATTCTCTCCCGCCGCCACGGCACCTCTTTTACGCGACGAAATAGCGAGGGGTATATGGTTTGAAAATGACCAGACCGGCCCAAGCGGCGGGTTTGGTAGGAATCATCGGCAAGCATGTGCCACAGTATGGTGTGCAAATCTCCGTTTTGACAATGTATTGCCTCTCTTCAATGCCGGCCTGCCTTTAGCAATCCCGCCCTGAGTGCTAAGACACCTCCTACTGACGCGCCGAGGGAGCCGGTCAAACTTGGTCCAGGGGCAGTTGCGTCGTATATTTAACCTCACTCAAGGCAACGCTGGAATTAATGTCCTGCACGCCGGGCAACTGCGATAAACCCTTGCGAAAGAACAGTTCGTAGCTCTCTATGTCCTTCGTCACAATGCGCAGCAGAAAGTCGATGCGACCCAGCATGACATAGCACTCGGTGACCTCGGGGAATGAGCGGATTTTTTCTTCAAACTCACCAACCGCCTGGCGACCGTTTTCAGTGAGTTTCACCTCGGTATAAATCACCAGATTAAGACCCAGTAACTTGCGGTTGAGCATCGCCACCCGCCGCTCGATAACCCCCTTGTCTTCTAAGCGTTTTATGCGACGCCAGCAGGGCGGTTGCGACAGATTGACCTTTTCAGCAATTTCAGAGGCCGACAGACTGGCATCAAGCTGTAAGAGCTGCAGTATTTTACGATCTGTTTTATCTAAATCCACGAAGCCACCAGAGTATAATAAAAACCTTAATTATACTTTTTATTATTACTAAAACCATAAATACAAATAACCAGGTATTGCATATACCCAAAATAGCTTATTTTCAAGTGAATACGAATAATTCATTCCCGCTAGTTAGCCTATAGTTTTTCAAGCTTACAGGGGACGAGCAACACCGCACCCAACTAGAGGCCTCAGGCCGCAACCATAATCAAAATAACTCAGCGCCTTCTCCAGGTGCCAGTTATCACGTCAGGGAGTAGGCACAGATGACTCAGCGGCAACGGGCAGCAATACCCTATATTAGCCAATTACATGTCCCTCGGGCCTCCTCACGACCCGGAGAAACAGCCGACTTTAGCCAACTCGAAATACCGCCAGCCGGTGCTGCAAAAAAGCCTGAGCTTTCGGCATGCTGCCAAGAAATGACCGAACTCGCCTATGGCCTGGTGCGTGTACTCGATGATGATGGCCAGGCCTGTGGCCCATGGAACCCGGCACTCTCGGCCCAGCACTTGCGTGACGGCCTGCAATATATGTTGCATGTGCGGGCCTATGACGAGCGTATGTTCAAAATGCAACGCCAGGGCAAGTTGTCTTTCTATATGAAAAGTAGCGGCGAAGAGGCGATTGCCGTAGCCCAGGCGATGGCCTTGAAACCCTCTGACATGCTATTCCCGAGTTATCGCCAACAGGGCCTGTTATTTGTACGCCAGCGCCCGGTTGTCGAGATGATGTGCCACTGCATCTCCAATGCCAAAGACAATTTAAAAGGCCGGCAAATGCCAGTTTTTTATAGCTGGAAAGAGGGCAATTTCTTTAGTATTTCCGGTAACTTGGCGACCCAGTACAGCCAGGCAGTGGGCTGGGCAATGGCCTCCGCCTACAAGGGCGAAGAGCACATTGCCAGCGCCTGGGTTGGCGATGGCAGCACCGCAGAAGCCGACGTCCACCACGCCATGCTATTCGCCTCCACCTATAAAGCCCCAATTATTCTTAACGTCGTCAACAACCAGTGGGCGATATCCACACCCCAGTCGTTTGCCTCTGCCGGTACGACTTTTGCAGCGCGGGGCATCGGCTTTAATATCCCCAGTATTCGTGTCGACGGCAATGATTTTCTCGCCGTGTATGCCGTCACCGAGTGGGCCGCCGCACGCGCCCGCAAAGGTTATGGCCCCACCTTTATCGAACTCTTCACCTACCGCGCCGAGGGTCATTCCAGCAGTGATAACCCCGATAGCTATCGCGCCAGTGGCGAAGCCCAGGCCTGGCCGCTCGGTGACCCCCTTGAGCGCCTGAAACAACACCTGATTAACCGGGGGGAATGGAGCGAAATCCGCCACCAAGACCTAGAGGCGAGCTTAAAGAGTGCAGTTGCCAAGGACTGGAAGGAGGCCATCGCCCACGGCACCCTGGATGACGGCCCTCACTGGCCAGTGGAGTCGATGTTTGAAGATGTCTTCAAGGACATGCCCCCCCACCTGCGCCGTCAACAACAGCAAGTGGGGAAATAAGCCATGGCACAAATGAGTATGGTGCAGGCGATTCGCTCGGCCCTGGATTGCAGCTTAAACAAAGACCCCAATGTGCTGGTGATGGGTGAAGATGTCGGTTTTTTTGGCGGCGTATTTCGCTGCACCGAGGGCCTCTATGAAAAATACGGCGCACACCGGGCCCTCGACACGCCCATTGCCGAGGGCGGCATCGTCGCCGCCGCTATCGGCATGGGTGTCAACGGCTTGCGCCCGGTGGTGGAGATGCAATTTGCCGATTACATTTACCCCGCCATCGACCAAATCATCAGTGAACTGGCCCGCTTGCGCCACCGCAGTGGTGGCGAGTTTTGGGCACCCGTGACGATTCGCACCCCCTGTGGTGGCGGTATTCGCGGCGGCCAAACCCACTCGCAAAGCCCCGAGGGGATTTTCACCCACGTCTGTGGCCTAAAAACGGTGATGCCCTCCAACCCCTTCGACGCCAAGGGCTTGTTAATCAGCGCCATTGAAGATGACGACCCGGTGATTTTTTTTGAACCCAAGCGCATTTATAACGGGCCGTTTTATGGCCACCATAATGGCGACCCGAATACGGTCCCAGGCAACTGGAGCACTCACCCTGCGGGCGAGGTTCCCGAAGAGCACTATAAAATTGCCCTGGGTGTCGCCACCACGCTGCGCTCTGGCGAGGCCATCACCGTGCTCACCTACGGCACCATGGTGCATGTCGCAGAGGCGGCGATAGCAGCCAGCGGCATCGACGCCGAGCTGATCGACCTGCGGACACTGCTGCCCCTCGACCTCGACACCATCGCCGCCTCCGTGCAGAAAACGGGACGCTGTGTGGTCATCCATGAGGCGACGCGCACCAGTGGTTTCGGCGCGGAATTAATCGCCGACATCCAGGAGGAATGTTTCTGGCATTTAAAAGCACCGATCGAGCGAGTCACCGGCTGGGACACCCCCTACCCCCACGCCTTTGAGTGGGAATATTTCCCCAGCCAACAGCGTATTATCGACGCCCTCAACCGTACCTTAAAGGCCAACTTATAAGGCGAGTGATGATGGAATTTTATAGTTTTAAACTACCCGACCTGGGTGAGGGTATTGTTGAGTCGGAGATCGATGTCTGGCATGTCAGCCTGGGTGAGACGGTTGATGAAGATCAGCATATTGCCGATGTCATTACCGACAAGGCGGTGGTAGAAATCACCGCCCCAGTCTCGGGCACCGTTGCCGCCCTCGCCTGTAATGTCGGCGAGGTTCTGGCCGTCGGCCAGGAATTGATACGCTTTAACGTCGTGGCCAATGGCAACATAACGAATGCTGCCTCAAACAACATGACCAACACCGCCAGTTGCACAACGCTTGCCGGCGTCGAACAACAAACCGCGCCAATCGCTCGAGCGAGCTCAAGCGAGCCTGTAGCAGACTTGCTGGGCGAGTCTGCCAACACGGGAGCCAGTATCCCAATAACATCTGAAACCTCGCACCTTGCCCTGCCCCACCGCACTCTACTGACCTCGCCCTCCCTTCGTCGTCGCGCCCGCCAGGTGGGCATTGATCTAAGCTTGGTGCCGGGTAGTGGCCCCAATGGTCGCATAAGGGAAAAAGATTTCGATGCCTATATGGCGGTCACGCAGGCGCCAAGCCATCAGGGCAAACGCCTGGCCTGTGATGAAGTGCCGATCAGGGGCCTGCGCAGAATCATCGGGCAAAAGATGCTACAGGCAAAACGTCAGATACCCCATTACTCATACATTGAAGAAGTGGATGTCAGCGCACTAGAAGAATTGCGCCAACATCTGAATACGACACGTCATGAAAGCCAGGCAAAACTCACCCTCCTACCTTTTATCATGCAGGCGCTGACCAAGGTATTACCGCAGTTCCCCCACTGTAATGCCCACTTTGATCAAGAAAACGATCTCCTCAAACAACACCAGGCCGTGCATATCGGCATTGCTACTATGACCAAAGCAGGCCTTATGGTACCGGTAGTTAGACACTGTGAAAGTCTCGATATCTGGCAAAGCGCCCGTGAGGTGGCACGGGTGTCGCGAGCGGCGCGAGAGGGTAAAAGTAAAAACAGCGAACTGAGCGGCTCCACCATTACCCTTACCAGCCTCGGTGCCATCGGTGGCCTTGCCACCACACCCATCATTAACGCACCGGAAACCAGCATTATTGGTATTAATAAAATACAGCAACGCCCGGTGGTAAAAGATGGCGCGATTGTTATCCGACGTATGATGAATCTCTCTTCATCCTTCGACCACCGTATTGTCGACGGCTTTGATGGCGCTGAATTGATACAGGCAATAAAAACCTTGCTCGAAAATCCGGCGACGATTTTTTTATAGAGGAATTTGCCCGCTCGCTGTAAAAAAAACCATCAAACCACTGGGCAGCGCCCGTGCCTAAAATTTTCGCCCCGCAAGGGCCTCAAAAGGCCTGTTGAATATTACGGACTGGCATTCTTTGACTTAATTTTAGGCGTGTATTAGCCTCTACTGGCAGCCTCTGAATGGCACCCCGCTAGTCGACAAAGGACAGCGGCTTCATAACAAAAATGGGAATATGGCGACCACCGACCCGGCGCTTGTAGTGGGGAAAGCCCATATAGGTATCCAGGGCATAGCCCCAGTAGCGCTGGTATTCCTCACCCTCAACCTCAATCGCAATATAATCCTGTCGCAAACCACGCAAGGTACAGCTGGCCTGGGGATTGGCCTTGAGGTTGTAGTACCAGGCGGGGTTGTGACCCTGGCCAAAGTTGGAGGCGACAATGGCAAAGATGCCAGGTTCGGCTTCATCCTCGATACAGAGCAGGGGGATGGCGCGAATCACGCCACTCTTCGCCCCCTTCGCCGATAAAACTACCACGGAGAGGCCGGTTAAAATGCCCGCCATGGTGGTGCGACCACCCGACAGCTTGAACACGATACGGTCGAGGTGATGCTGGGTACGGGCCATAAACCACGCCCCCACACTACTGGAGGCGATATTGTGCATCACACGATGAAAGGCTGAGAGTTTTTTGGGTGGCATTTTTATTCTCTTTTATTGTTTTTTTATTGACTGTTGTCGACAACCACTAACGCTCAGCCCCACTGCTGAGTGTTAAACCACTTGTGCCTCTAATTTGGCCACCACGCGCTCGCCAAATTCTTGGGTGTTAATCATCGTCACACCCGAACCCGACTTGCTCAAATCGGCGGTGGAAAAACCATCGGCAAACACACCCTGCATGGCGGCCCAAACATTGTCCGCTTCATCGCGCATATCGAAGCTATTTTCCAACATCATTGCCACCGAGCCAATCATCGAATAGGGGTTGGCGATATTCTTGCCAGCAATATCCGGGGCTGAACCGTGGGAGGGTTCGTAGTAGGCTTTGTCGGGTCCCAAACAAGCCGAGGGCATTAAACCGAGAGAACCGAGAATGCCGCCGCCTTGGTCGCTGAGAATATCACCGAACATATTTTCCATCACCATCACGTCGAACTGGGTGGGGTTTAAACACAGCATGGTAGCGGCCGCGTCCACCAGGATATGAACCACTTTCACTTCAGGGTATTGCGGGGCGATCTCTTCAATTATTTCGTTCCACAAAACGCTGGATTTCAATACGTTACTTTTGTGGATATTGTGCAGTACCTTCTTGCGACGCATGGAAATTTTAAAGGCTTCGTGAAGAATGCGACTAATTTGTCCCTCATCGTATTCCAGGGTTTCACGCACATAGCGCAAACCGTCGTCGTTAACGCCGACTTCTTTGTCGCCAAAGTAAAGACCACCCACCAGCTCACGCACCATAATCAAATCGATGCCTTCGCCAATAATTTCTGGCTTGAGAGGCGAAAAGTGAGCCAGCTCTTTGGGCAGCGACACCGGGCGAAAGTTGGCAAAGGTGTTGTAGCGACGACGCATCGGTAACAGCGCCGCGCGCTCGGGCAACATGTCGACGGGGATTTTTTGTGATTCCTCGTGGCTTAAGCCAATCGGGCCTTTGAGAATGGCATCGGCGGCATCGCAAATATCGATAGTCGCTTGTGGGAAGGGGTGGCCGCAGTCGAAGTAAGCGTTGGCACCAAAGGCGGCGGGCATCAGTTCAAAGCTCACATCGTTGCGCGCCTCGATGATTTTCAGCACCTTAAGTGCTTCTGTCATAATTTCCGGGCCGATACCATCACCGGCCAATACTGCAATTTTGAAATTTTTCACTGAATACCTACCCTTGCTAATTTAACTACATTCAAGCGGGTGCAAAAAATGGCACCGCCGTACCTTCACCTGTGTCGATAAATGCTACTTTTACCGGCTGGCCAATTTCAAGCTTGTCGAAATCGCAGTCGATTAAATTCGTCATCATCGTCGGGCCTTCGTCGAGCGTCACATAGGCAATGGCCCACGGCTCTTTGGTTCTGCGCATGACACTGTAGGTGTAAATCGTGCCGCGCCCCACTGTTTCGAGATACTCGGTATCATCACTGAAGCAAAAGGGACAAAAGCTGCGTGGATAAAAATGATTTTCACCACAGCCATTGCAGTGTTTAACCAGTAATTTACCGTCGCCAGTTGCATCCCAGAAACTTTTGGTTTCGTCATTGACCCGGGGTGCTCGCACTTTGCTAGGTCGATTCATACCGCTTAATTCGCTCATGCGTCTGCTCCTCCCAAGATCAATGTTGCACTGCCCATGCGCGAGCCCAGCAAACCGCCGGTACCGTGGGCCAAGGCAATATTGCAGTTAGGCACCTGTACTTTGGGGTGGGCTTCGCCGCGCACCTGGCGTACCGCCTCAATCACCTTGGTAATACCGCCCCGGTCGGTCGGGTGGTTGTTACACAGGCCGCCACCATCGGTATTAAAGGGCAGTTTGCCGACACCCGAAATCAGGTTGCCGTCGGCGACAAATTTGCCGCCCTCACCCTTGGCACAAAAACCCAAGTCTTCAAGCGTTTCCACCACGGTAATGGTGAACGAGTCGTAAATAGAGGCGTATTTAATATCGGCCGGTGTCACGCCCGCCTCTGCAAAAGCCTTTGGCCCCGACCAGCGTGCGCCGGAATAGGTTAAGTCAACCTTGCCGCCATTGAGGTGTTTTATCGCTTCGCCAGCACCGAGTACTTTGACGCTGGGGCGCTTTAATTGCGCAGCGATTTCTGGGGCGACGACAATAACCGCGCCGCCACCATCACTCATGACACAGCAGTCGAGACGGTGCAGGGGATCACTGATCATCGGTGAATTCACCACATCTTCCACCGTCACCACATCGCGCAACATGGCGTGCTCGTTGTATTGAGCGTGGTGGGAGGCCGCGACTTTCACCCAGGCCAGCTGCTCGCTGGTGGTACCGTATTCGTGCATGTGGCGCATCGCCGCCATGCCGTACATATTAGTCACCACCGGGCGAAACGGCGCTTCAAACGCATAGTCGGCCGGTGGGCCGCCTCCGGGACGGGTGCGGTAATTTTCTTTGGCGTCGGCGCGGGGACGGCCGGCCAGGGTAATTAAGGCAACCTTGCAATGACCCATGGCGATGGCCTGAGCCGCGTGATTGACGTGGGCCACATACGACGAACCACCGACTTCCGTGCTATCAAACTGGGTGACATGCAAGCCCATGTATTCGGCCTGATTTAAGGGGCCAAGGCCCGGTACGTCACCGGCACAGTAATACGCGTCGATATCGTCTTTCGTCAGGCCGGCGTCTTCCAGTGCACCCTTGGCGACCTCGGCGTGCAACTGGGGCACGGTTTTACCCGTGGCCTCTCGCAAAGGGTGTTCGTAAACCCCCGCGATAAAGGCTTTTCCTCTGATACTCATGGCTCACTCCTTTTTTATAATATTCGTTATTTTATTTTTTGGGGCGCCCTGTGGTTTATCAGCCTGATGACTTAAGTACTAATATTAAGCGTCAAAGGGATGGCGCAACACGATCGTTTCGACGCGGTCGGGGCCGGTAGAAACAATATCGATGGGCACGCCGCAAACTTCTTCAATACGGGCTATATAATTGCGCGCCGCCGTGGGCAATTGCTCGAGAGTTTTAGCGCCGACCGTCGACTCTGACCAGCCGGGCATCGTCTCGTAAACTGGAACAATATTTTCGTAGTCATCGGCATGGCTGGGGGCGCTGATGTGATTGCCGTCCTTGTCCTGATAGGCAATGCAAATATCGATACCCTCAAGGCCATCGAGTACATCGAGTTTGGTCAGACACAGGCCCGAGACACTGTTAATACGTACCGCCTGCTTTAGTGCGACGGCATCGAACCAGCCGCAGCGTCGCGCGCGACCCGTGGTGGCACCACGTTCATGACCTTTTGCCGCCAGGTGCTCGCCCACTTCACAGAATAATTCGGTGGGAAAAGGCCCGGAGCCGACACGCGTGGTGTAGGCCTTGGTAATGCCCAGCACATAATCGAGATACAGGGGGCCGAAACCACTGCCTGTCGCCGTACCACCCGCGGTGGTATTAGAGGAGGTGACGAAGGGATAGGTGCCGTGATCGATATCGAGCAGTGAGCCCTGAGCGCCTTCAAAGAGAATATTCTCGCCCGCTTCGCGTGTCTCGTGCAAATTGGCGGTGACATCCAGCACCATTGGGCGCAATTCTTCCGCCCACACCTGGCACGATGCCAGCGTCGCCGCATAATCACTGGCTTTAGCTTTGTAGTAATTGGTCAGCATAAAGTTGTGATATTCCATCACTTCACGCAGTTTATCGGCAAAGCGGCTGCGATCAAAAAGGTCACCCAAACGCAAACCTCGGCGCGCCACCTTATCTTCATAGGCGGGGCCAATGCCGCGCCCGGTGGTGCCAATGGCGGCCTTACCGCGCGCCACTTCCCGCGCTTGGTCGAGAGCGACGTGATAGGGCAGGATCAACGGGCAGGCCGGTGAAATACGCAGGCGCTCGCGCACCGGTACACCGCTCTCTTCCAATTGAGCCATTTCCTTTAACAGGGCGTCGGGAGCCAGTACCACACCGTTACCGATTAGGCAGCGCACATTGTCACGCAGAATGCCGGAGGGAATGAGGTGTAAAACGGTTTTTTCGCCACCGATCACCAGAGTGTGACCGGCATTGTGGCCGCCCTGAAAGCGCACCACCACAGAGGCTTGATCGGTCAATAAATCGACAATTTTACCCTTGCCTTCATCACCCCATTGGGTGCCTAGTACTACTACATTTTTGCCCATCATTCGCTCTCATCACCTGCCGTATCGGCGGCCGCTGGTTGTACTGTAAATTCACTATCGCCTGCCATCAACACTCGATCGCAGTGCAACTCGTCAAAGTCCACGTGCTGGCCACTAAAGCCACACACCACTCGCTCGCCACTGGCGCGCAAACGGGCAATTTCCACAAGCCATGCACTCTTGCTTAAACTCGCGCCCTCTATCGGAGCAGGGGCATAAATACCCGGCGCAATACTACTGTTGTATTCGACCAAACTGGCCAATTTACTCAAATCCATACCAAAACCGGTTGCCGGCCGGGCGCGACCAAAGGCCTCGCCAACATCGTCGTAGCGGCCACCATTACCCAGAGCCAGTGTCGACTCGCTGGTGTAAGCGGCGAACACAATACCGGTGTGGTAGTGATAGCCACGCAGTTCACTCAAATCCAGAAATAATGCCGCCTTCGGAGCCCGCTCAGCCAACTGTTGCGCCACAGTTTCCACTTCACTCAAGGCCTGTAATACCGCAGCTGGCGCAGCCGCCAAAACCTGTTTAGCACGGTCCAGCATCGCGACATTGCCCGCCAAACCGGGTAGCGCCGCCAGCATCGCGGCCAACGCGGCATCGGCCACATTGCTGGCCAGCCATTGCTGTAAACCGGCATCTTTACGCTGCAACAGGACAAACAACTCGGCGCTTTGCTCACCGCTCAAACCTGCTGCCTGCTCTAAGGCGCGATAGATCCCGACGTGGCCGATATCGAGGTGGATATCATCGAGACCGCTAAAACTGAGGGTTTCGACCAGCAGCGACATGACTTCGACATCGGCCTCTAAACTCGCCTCACCAAACAATTCGACACCGAGTTGGATCGGCGAGCGCGATTCAAGCGGCCCCCGCGCGCGGGTATAGAGTACCTGTCCGGCATAACACAAACGGTTGGGGCTATTGCGCTGCAGGCTGTGAGCATCCATGCGCGCCGCCTGGGGGGTTATATCGGCGCGCACACCCATCATTCGACCGGTCAGCTGATCGGTGATTTTGAAGGTCATTAAATCGAGATCCGAGCCCGAGCCACTGAGCAGGGAGTCGGTAAATTCTGCCAGTGGCGGTATAACCAGGTCGTAACCCCAAGAGTGGTAGAGGTCGAGTAGACGACGCCGTAGGCGCTCTACTTTGATGGCGCGGTCCGGGAGGATCTCTTCAATGCCATCGGGCAGTAACCAGTGATCAATTTTCGTCATAAGTCTCTATTTTCTGTACAGTTTCAACTAAATCGCTCGGTCTAAATCGTTCTATCTAAGCCACTTACCAGCAACGCGCGACAAGCTACTTCAGTAAAGCTAGCGAACCCAAAACAACAGCCCGGCACCCAGCAGCAGGCTCGCCAAGCCCATGATTCGAATATATTTCTCATTACTTTGAGCCAGCGTTAACAGCATATTACGCCAACTAGAAGGTGCCAGAAACGGCATAATACCTTCAATCACTAAGACTAAACACAGCGCTGCCAAAAGATCTTGGGTCATCATTCACAGCCTATGGGGACATCGCCTATCAAAATTTTCCGTTAAGCCTGCGACAGTCGCAAAAAAACCGGGCTGCCCCGGTTCTGCTGCTATCTTACCACCCGGGGCAATCAACGGCTGTATTTTTTCCGCGATCGACCCAAGGGGCGCACCGCCACAGCGGCCATTAGCCCTATTCTCAGTGCGCTTACAGCCCTTTCGAACTCTTCAAGTAGCGGAAAAACTCACTGTCGGGCTCAACTAACAAAATATCGCCCTTCGAAGAAAACGCACTTTTGTAGGCCTTAAGACTGCGCGTAAAGGCATAAAACTCGGGGTCTTTGCTGTAAGCGGCAGAGTAAATCGCCGTCGCATCCGCATCGCCGGCACCGCGCAATTGCTCACTTTCTTTATAAGCATTAGCGGCAATAATGGTTTCCTGTCGGTCGGCATCGGCGCGAATTTCCTCGGCCGCTTCCTTACCGATGGAGCGCAGTTCACGGGCTTCTTTCTCCCGCTCTGCCTTCATGCGGCGAAATACCTGCTCACTCACTTCGGAGGGTAAATCGATACGCTTAACGCGCACATCGACAACCTCGACACCCAGGGATTCGGTAACCGTTTTATTCAACTCTTCGGTAATGTTATCCATCAAGGCATCGCGCTCACCGGAGACCACTTCGTGCAAGGTGCGCGTACCAAACTGGTTGCGCAGACCGTCGTTAACACGGTCACCTAAACGGGAGTGGGCCACAGCCTCCTCACCACCGGTCGCCTTGTAGTAGACCTCGACATCTTTGATCTTCCACTTGGCAAAGGCATCGACGATCAAGCGCTTTTTCTCGCGGGTCAAAAAGCTTTTCGGTTCGGCATCAAGAGTCAGAATACGCGCATCAAATTTATGCACCTTGTCGGCCATCGGCCACTTCAGGTGAATGCCTGGGGGAATGTCAGCTTCGACAATGCGGCCAAAATGAAGCTTAACCGCCTTTTCGGTTTCCTTAACAATAAAGATACAGCTGTTGCTAAAGGTAATCGCCAGCACAACAAGGACTAAAAAACTTGGAAATCTCTGGTTCATTAGCGCGACTCCCGGCGTTGGTTATTGGCTGACTGATTGCGAATTCTGTCAATCACCGCCTCCGTAATAAGATTGATATCGGCCGACGACAGCGACCTCACCTGGCCGCTAGTTCTGCCCGTGCTCGACGCCTGCTGCTGCATGATTTTATCGAGCGGCAGGTAGAGCATGTTGTTGCCACCCTTAACATCGACCATGACTTTAGAACTGTTCTCCATCACCGACTGCATGGTGTCGAGATAGAGTCGCTGGCGAGTAACCTCGGGGGCTTTTTGATACTCGTGAAACAGTTTATCAAAGCGCTCCGCCTCACCCTCGGCGTCGGCAACGACGCGAGCCTGATAACCCTTGGCCTCTTCAAGCACCCGCTTGGCACGACCACGCGCTTCCGGCACGATGCCGTTGGCATAGGCCTGAGCCTCGTTAATCACCCGCTCTCGGTCTTCCCGCGCCTTAATCACATCATCATAGGCAGCCTTTACTGCGGATGGTGGCTTGGCTTCGAGAATGTTGACTTTAACGACATTGATACCCGTACCGTAACCATCTAGGTAGGTCTGCAAGCGAGTCTCTACATCAATACTTAACTGTTCTCGACCCGTCGAGACCACTGCGTCGAGACCGCTACTGCCCACCACGTGGCGCAAGGCGCTGTCGGTGGCATGGCGCAAACTGTACTCCGGCGCTTTAACATTGAGCACAAAGTCCTTCACCGACTTAATGTTGTAATGCACGGTTAAGGGTAGCTCAACAATATTTTCATCCTGAGTCAGCATTTGCCCGCGAGTCTGGTATTGACGCTCTTCAGTAACACGTACTCGAGTGACAATATCGACCAGCGGCGGATTCCAGTGCAGTCCATCGCCAACAATTTCGTGGAACTTGCCTAAGCGCAGCACCAGAGCCTGTTCTTTTGCGTCGATCTGGTAAAACCCGAGGAGACCCCAAATCACAGAAAGGATAAGCAACACACCAATAATTGCAGCGCTACCTATGCCGCCGCCACTACCGGAGCCGCCGCCAAAGATTTTGCCGAATTTGTCGCCGATATCTTTCAGGGCCGCATCGAGATCGGGCGGGCTGCCATTCTTCTTATTGCCGCCACCCCAGGGATCTTTACCACCACCCGGTTCATTCCAAGCCATTACTCACTCCAATGAAAAACACAAGGCGCAAATTCTAACAAGCCCTGATTGAAAAGCCAGCAAACATCAACAACTGGCGCCAATGAATATTTAATATCGACAATATAGAGCCCGATGGGCCCAGATACCCTCGCTACGAGGGGTGACTATTGTATTGCGCTTTTATTTAGTTATTAAAACCATCTACTCGGGTACCGAGCCCTGCGCTATGGCAGCGGTGATTACTGGCTGCACTAATACCTGCTCCGCACACAAGCCGGCAGCTTTCAACAAACGTAGCCACTCAACCTTCGGTAAACTTACTTCGAGCAAACTAACACCATCGTCCCGCACCGTCTCTTTGAGCACCGCTCCGGCCTCAAACAATTGCGCCCGAAAACGCGCCAGCTCATGCCCCAAAGCGCAGACACCCTGAATCTGATCATGACTCAATAATTCACGCAGTGCCAGCGGCAGCAAATCGATACCAATATTATCTTTCGCCGACAGCCAGATTGCCAGGGGCTTACCGTCGCCATTGCGCTCAATACGGGGTTCGACTCCATCTAGCAAATCAATTTTATTGTAAATTTTTAGTACCGGAATATCACCGGCACCAATTTCATTCAATACCTCATCGACACGCTCGACATTCTCTAAACGCTGTTCGGCGCTGGCATCGATGATATGCAATAACAATGTCGCATTGGACGCCTCGTCAAGCGTAGCGCGAAAAGCCTCCACCAACTTATGGGGCAAGTGACTGATAAAGCCCACCGTATCGGCAAAAATCACCGAGCCAACCTCCGGCACTTTAAAGGCACGCATCGTCGGGTCGAGAGTCGCGAACAACTGATCGGCCGCATAGACATCGGCCCCGGTAAGACGGTTAAACAAGGTTGACTTGCCGGCGTTGGTGTAGCCCACCAACGATACGGTGGGCACTTCGGCCCGGCGTCGTGAACGTCGCCCCTGCTCGCGCTGAACTCGCACCTTTACCAGGCGTTTAAGAATGGATTTAATGCGCACGCGGAGTAGCCGACGGTCGGTTTCGAGCTGGGTTTCTCCCGGCCCCCGTAGACCGATACCGCCTTTTTGTCGCTCGAGGTGAGTCCAACCGCGGATCAGTCGCGTGCTCATATGCTCGAGCTGGGCCAGCTCAACTTGCAGCTTACCCTCGTGGGTTTGTGCGCGCTGAGCAAAAATATCGAGAATTAAACCGGTGCGATCAAGCACCCGGCAGGCCAGCACATGTTCAATATTGCGCTCTTGACTGGGTGTTAGATTGTGATTAAAGATTACCAGACCCGCGCCGCTGCTATCGACTTCCTGCTTTATTTCTTCAAGCTTGCCGGTGCCGACAAAGAATTTCGCCGTGGGCACATCTCGACTGCCGGTAATAAAGGCAATCGGGTCGCCACCGGCGGAAATGGCCAGCTCTTCAAATTCTCGAGGATCTTCCGGTTCGCGCTCACTGTTTAAATTCAGGTGGACAAGAACAGAGAGCTCACCGGATTCGGGGCGATCAAAAAACAAACAGCCTCCTAATCTTCCCCGTCCTCTTCACTAGGTACTGCCATAGGCAGCTTGACGGGACGCGAGGGTACGACTGTCGAAATGGCATGCTTATAAACCATCTGGCTGACGGTGTTTTTAAGTAGCACAACAAACTGATCAAATGACTCAACCTGGCCCTGCAATTTAATGCCGTTGACCAGAAAGATTGATACAGGAATACGCTCTTTACGCAAGACGTTGAGGAAAGGGTCTTGTAGATTATGCCCCTTTGACATAGTTATTCTCCCAAAAGGTTGAGCGGTGACAAGCAACTAATTTTAGTAATTACTACGCTTAGTAAAGTAGAAACACTAAATAGACGCAAATAACATATGACGATGGCAATAATACAGAGCCAACTAGCCCGTCCTACCGCCGCCAAACTGAGCCGCGCATGATACTACCCGCCAACGTTGATGTATATGGCGCTACTTCGCAAAATAACCAATGCCCTCGACAAAACCTCCTCGCCCGATTGCGCGCTATCGCCACTCTGAAAATCGAGCTCCAGACGACCTAGCTCAGGCCAGCCCCGCAGCCAAGTCAGCTGTCGCTTGGCCAACTGGCGTGTCGCCGCCACACCACGCGCCAACATCTCGTCGTAAGTGTACTCCTCATCGAGGTAGGCCCAGATCTGGCGATAGCCAACGGCTCGCACAGCGGGCAAGTCCGCATTCAGATCACCGCGCTGGCGCAGGGCTTTCACCTCTTCGACAAAACCTTGCTCGAGCATGGCTGTAAAACGCTGCTCAATACGCTGATGCAACGCCGCTCTGTCAGTCGGTATCAGCGCCAGCTGAGCGATACGGTAATCGTTGCCGAGAGGCGGGACACCTCGCCCCTCTTGCAACTGCTGCTGTATTAATTGGGACAGGGGCTGGCCGCTAACGCGATACACCTCGAGCGCCCGGGCAATGCGCTGGGAGTGGTTGGGGTGTATCGCCGCCGCACCCTCGGGGTCAACCTCCGCCAACAGGGCGTGGACAAAGGGCCAGCCCTTGTCGGCAGCCTGCTGCTCAATCTCCGCTCTGACCTGCTCATTCGCTGGCGGTAAGTCGGCGAGGCCTTCGCGCAGCGCCTTGAAATACAACATACTGCCGCCAACCAACAGCGGGATGCGTCCAGCGGCGCTAATGTCGTCGATTTCGCGGCGCGCGTCGCGCAAAAACTCACCCACAGAATAGACCTCGGCCGGATCGCAAATATTAATTAGCCGGTGGGGTGACTCGCGCAATACCTCTGCCTCGGGCTTCGCGGTGCCAATATCCATACTGCGATAAACCTGGGAGGAGTCGACACTGATAATGTCGCAGGGCAAGACCTTGCAAAGCTGCAGAGCCAGGTCGGTCTTGCCCGAGGCCGTCGGGCCCATTAAAAAAATCACCGGCGGGCGCTGATCGCCTGCAGTCTGCCCCGGTATGCCTTGATCAACCATTTCTAGCGCCCTCGCATAAATAGAGCATCGAGCTCAGTCATCGATAGTTGAGTCCAGGTTGGACGACCGTGGTTACACTGGCCACTGCGCTCGGTCGCCTCCATTTCACGCAATAGAGCATTCATCTCGGTCAGCGTTAACTGTCGGCCCGCACGCACCGAGCCATGGCACGCCATGGTCGATAAAATGCCATTAATTTGCTCTTCAATACGCCGCGTGGTGCCGTGAGTCAGCAGGTCGGAGAGCACATCTCTAATCAAGGGTTCGACATTCGCACCGCGCAATAAAGCAGGCACGGCTCGCACCATCAGGCTCTCCGGTCCGGCGCGCTGTAGAGTAACACCCAGGGTTTCAAACAAGGGCAAATGACTCTCGGCACAGTCTGCCTCTTTTTCACTGACCGCCAGTGCCTCGGGTACCAACAGCGGTTGCGCGGCGACACCGACACTTTCATAGGCCGTTTTCATTTGCTCATAGGTAATGCGCTCGTGGGCGGCGTGCATATCGACCAGCACTAGGCCTTCACGATTTTCGGCCAGAATAAAAATGCCGCGCAATTGGCTGAGGGCATAACCCAGGGGCGGAATTTCAGCCTGCTCGGCCTCGGCGTTTTGCAGGCTATTATTTGTCGCAGTACCAGCCGATGGTTCGGGCAGTTGATAAACCGACATCTGATCGCGGATTGAACCGCGCTCGCCGGCAGAGAAAGCGACCGGGTGCTGATAGGACAACGACTTATCGCCCTGTCTCATCGGCGGCGCATCAGCCCCTCCGAAGGAGAGACCAGCAACAGATACGTCCGATGACTGCTCGCCCTCGTCCCGGCCCGGCCCCATTTCAGCAACGATGCGCGACAGTGAGCCGTAGAGGAAACCGTGCACCGTGCGGCTCTCGCGAAAGCGCACCTCGTGCTTGGTGGGGTGAACGTTGACGTCAATATCTGTGGCGGGCAATTCAAGAAACAAGACATAGGCCGGGTGGCGACCGTGGTAAAGCACATCCTGATAGGCCTGGCGCACGGCATGGCTCACCACCTTGTCGCGAATACTGCGACCGTTGACAAAAAAGTACTGCAAATCGGCCTGACTACGCGAAAAGGTCGGCGCGCCCAACCAGCCCCACAAACGCAAACCATCCACCTCGGTATTAAAAAAGCGCGCCTGCTCCATAAACGCAGGGCCGCAAACGGCCGCGACACGACGCTCCTGCTCCAACTGTGTGGTGGCGGCGGGAAAACGGCGCGCCGGCTTATTGTTGTGGCGCAGATGAAAGGCGACGTTAAAATGGCTCAGGGCCAGCTTCTTAACCACCTCATCAATGCGCGAATACTCAGTTTTTTCGGTGCGTAGAAACTTGCGCCGCGCCGGGGTATTAAAGAATAGATCCCGCACCTCAACGCTGGTGCCTCGCGGGTGGGCTGTCGGCTCGACATCCACCGTCATATCCCGCCCTTCACAACGGGCCAACCAGCCAGCCCCCTCGCTCAAGGTATTACTGCTCAGGGTCAGTCGTGAAACGGAGGCAACACTAGCTAGGGCCTCGCCGCGAAAGCCCAGTGTGCCGACGGCTTCGAGGTCTTCCAGGGCAAGAATTTTACTGGTGGCGTGGCGGCTGATGGCCAGGGGTAGGTCATCTTTTTCGATACCACAGCCGTTGTCGCGAATCCGCACCCGCTTGATGCCGCCCTGCTCGATATCGATATCGATGCTATCGGCCCCGGCATCGAGACTGTTTTCCAATAGCTCTTTAACCACAGAGGCCGGGCGCTCAACCACCTCCCCGGCGGCGATTTGATTCGCCAAACGGGGGCTTAACAAATGAATACGTGACATTAAAAATTAAAGACTCAGAAGTTGGTTATCAGGAGACGGGGATTTTAATACGCTGGCCAATTTTAATACGCGATGACTTAAGACGATTGTAACGGCGCAAATCGCTGATCGACACGTGATAGCGCTGGGCGATATCCGACAGAGTGTCACCACGAGCAATGATATGCACCACACCAGATTTGCGTTTGCGCTCGGCTAACAAGGTACCCGCCGGCGGCTTGCCCTGAAAATAGCGTTTCACACCACTAAAAATGGCCCCGGCAATTTTTTGCTGATAGGCCGGCTGAGCCAGCCGACGCGCCTCTTTAGGATTGGAAATAAAGCCCGTCTCGACCAAGATCGAGGGGATATCCGGCGATTTCAACACCACAAAGCCGGCTTGCTCGACGCGTTTTTTATGCAGACGGGCAACACCGTCGAGAGCGCGCAGCACCTGCGTACCCACGCCCAGACTACTCTCTAAGGTCGCCGTCATCGATAAATCCAGCAGCACACCGGCCAAGACTTTATCTTTATCGGCCAGACTCACGCTGCCGACACCGCCAATTAAATCGGCACGATTTTCCCGCTTCGCCAGATAACTCGCGGTCTCACTGGTAGCACTGCGCGTCGACAGCGCGTAGACCGAGGCCCCATTGGCCGAGGCCTGCCGAAAGGCATCGGCGTGAATGGAGATCATCAGATCGGCGCGGTGTTTACGGGCGATATCGGTGCGCTTGCGCAGGGGGATATAGTAATCGCCATCGCGCACCATCACCGCACGAAAGCCCTGCTCCCGATCGACCTTGCGCTGCAGAACACGGGCGATGGCCAGCACTACATTTTTTTCAAGCAGGCGCTTGGGGCCGAGGGCGCCGGGGTCCTCACCGCCATGGCCGGCATCGATCGCAATCACAATATCGCGGGCTTTTTGCCCGGCCAAAACATCGCCAACGGTTCGCGAGGTCTGCTTGGCACGGTCATAGAGGTCGATCACCAGCCGGTCGCCGTATTGCTCATTGCCCGCCAGTACAAAACTGCGGGGGTTAATTTTTTCGCGCAACTCGAGCACGATGCGCAAGCTGTCACCATCAAATTGGGCGCTGCGCAACGCGGCAATAGGCGTCTTGGCGAGCTCTAGCTGGGGCGATTTGACAGCCAGTGTCGCCTGTTTAATATCAATCACTAGGCGCTGAGGGTTTTCGAGGGGGAATATTTTGTGCTCGACCATCGCCGACAAGTCAAATACCAGCCGAGTGTGATCCGGCGCGCGCCACAGACGAATACCCTCAACCTTAGTGGTTGCGGTATTGGGAGCCGCTGCCACGGCCGGCGCAACCATCGGCAGCGCACCAAAACAGCTCAGCAAAAACAACACCAAGCAGCGTAGACCCACCACTCCACTGCTGCGGCCTCTGGCAATCACGGCGGCGCTTAAGCTCAACATGGTGCTTCCCCCCCTCTTTTCGCACCAATGATACTCGCTGTAAATCCTGTGCGCACTCCAGCTACAACGGCCTCGCCCTGGGCAGTATGCGCCACCAAACTCAAATGCCGGCCCGCAGCAGTCACCGCAATGGCGATCTCCAGATCGGCGGCCTGTAATATCCCCTGCCCTTTGTCGGGCCATTCAATTAAACAAATATGACCCGGCTCAAAATAATCCCTGATCCCCATATACTCAAGTTCTTCGGGGTCGCCGAGACGATAGAGATCAAAATGATAAACCGTGACCCGCACTAACTGATAGGGCTCCACGAGGGTGTAAGTAGGGCTCTTCACCGCGCCGCTGTGACCACAGGCCCGCAGCACGCCGCGACAGAGCGTAGTTTTACCCGCACCCAGGTCGCCCTGTAAATAGACAACCGCGACCTGTTGCTGGCTGGTCGTCGACAAGACCTCACCCAAGACCTCGCCAAAGGCGACCATGGCAGCCTCTGAGGCGATATCAAAGGCGCAGCTGGCACTCACCGAGCGTTGACCAAGTGCCGCAGGGGCATCAGTAAATCGGTGGCCAGCAAACCCTTTTCACCGCTCTCCGCAGCGGCTCTATCGGCCGCCACACCGTGCAAACAGGCACCCAGGCAGGTCGCCGTTGCCGTAGCTAAACCCTGAGCCAACAAGCCGCCGATAATCCCCGCCAGCACATCGCCCATGCCACCACTGGCCATACCGGGGTTGCCGTAGGGGCAGAGCCACAGTGAGGATTCCGCGCTATCGCCATCGCCCCCATCACTAGCCAGAGCTGGCCCCGCAATCAGTGTGCCGGCGCCCTTTAACAACACCGTGGCCGAATATTTCTCGGCGATTTGTCGACAGGCTGAGAACCGATCGGCCTGAATATCACCATTGCTACACGCCAACAACCGCGCCGCCTCACCGGGGTGGGGCGTTAACACCCAAGGGCTAGCATCGGCACCAACATTAGCCCTAGCATTAGCGCCAACCCGGCCCTCACTGAGAATATTTAGGGCGTCGGCATCCACCACCATCGGCAAGCCACTGCCAATCGCCTTTTGCAACATTTGCTCCGACCAAGGGGAGCGCCCTAGGCCCGGGCCAATAACAATCAGCGTGGGGCTCTGTAAATAGGGTTCCAGCTCCTGCCCCGAGGTAACAGCCTTAACCATTAATTCGGGCCGCCGCGCCAACAGCGCCGGCACGTGTTCCGGACGAGTGGCAACACTGACCAAACCGGCACCCACACGCAGTGCCGCCTCTGCCGCCATCGCCACCGCCCCGCCATAGCCCTTATCGCCACCAATCACCAGCACATGACCAAAGCGGCCCTTATGGGCATCGCGCTCGCGCGGGGGAAAGACCGCTAACAATGATTCAAGCTCGAGTCGCTGCGCTGCCAAGGGCATTTTTTGCTCGCCCAAACCTTCATACACAAGATCCGGCACAGCCAGGTCGCGAAACTGTAATTCGCCAGTCAGGGCTGGCCCTCGACCCGTGAGCAAACCGACCTTAATGCCGATAAAAGTCACCGTCATGGCGGCCGCGACGGCGCTGCCGAGCACCGCACCGGTGTCACTGCACAGGCCGGAGGGAATATCCGCAGCCAATACCGGTAGGCCCGATTGATTGATATCTGCAATGGCGCCACGGTAATCACCACGCACCTCGCCACTAACACCGATACCCAGCAAGGCATCAACGACGACCCCGCTGGCCAGCCCTGCCCCACTCGACAGATAATCCTGCCAGGACTGCATCGCTACGCCGCTGTCATTGGCAAAGGCCCAGGCGCGATGGGCATCACCACTTAATGCCTGCTCAGTGGCGAGCTGAATAATTTCAACGGGAATCATTCGCTGCTGAGCTAGACCGGCAATAATATAGCCGTCACCACCATTATTGCCGCCGCCACAAAACACGGTGATTTTTTCAGGCTCGGGCCAGCGGGCAAGTAGGGCCTCAAAGGCCTCACGGCCGGCCCGCTTCATCAGCACAATACCCGGAATACCTTCATCTTCGATGGCCCGACGATCGAGTTCACGCACCGCACTCGCGGTATAGAGCCTGTTTGAAATTTTTATCATTCGCTTTTCCCTGAGATCTGTCAGAATTATACGACGAGTCCTTTGCATGAGAGATAATTTTGTTGCCCCGCAAGGCGAAAATCCCGCAGAGAACGGGTTTCCGAATGTAAATAAGCAACTCAGTACCGCTCTAGCAACTGCAGGCCTTTTTTTACAACACAGCATGAGAGCGAAATGGCTCTCACCTAAAGACCCCACGATAATCGGAGTACGCTGCAACAATGCCAGCCAAGCAATACACACCTGCCGCCGCCGGCACGACGACCAAGGACCTGCGTCCCGACATTCGCCGCTGGGGTCATGAGCTTGGCTTTCAACAAGTGGGCTTCACTCACATCGATCTCGAGCAGGCCGGCGAGCGTCTGCAGCAGTGGCTGGCCCAGGGCTTCAACGGCTCCATGCAATGGCTGGCAGAACACGGTGACAAGCGCTGGCGACCAGAACTGCTATTACCCGGCACCGTCTCCATCATCAGCGTCAGAATGAATTATCTGTCACCCGACACCAAGATCATCGCCCGTCTAAAAGACGGCAACAGTGCCTATGTTTCACGCTATGCCCTAGGTCGGGACTATCACAAACTGATCCGCAAGCGCCTCGCCAAGCTCGCCAAAAAAATAGAGCAACACAGCCAGCAGCCGGTGATTCAACGACCCTTTGTCGACAGCGCCCCGGTGATGGAAAAGCCCATTGCCGAGCAGGCCGGGCTAGGCTGGATCGGCAAACACACGCTTATACTCAACCGTGAGGCCGGCTCCTGGTTTTTCCTCGGTGAGCTATACACCAGCCTCGAGCTACCCGCCGATACCCCCGCCGCTGAAAAGCAGTGTGGCAATTGCCGCGCCTGCCTAAAAATTTGCCCTACTGATGCCTTTCCCGAGCCCTATGTGCTCGATGCCCGGCGCTGCATTTCCTATCTGACCATCGAAAACAAAGGCCCCATTGCCCTAGAATTTCGCGAGGCCATCGGCAACCGAGTCTTCGGTTGCGACGACTGTCAGATTATTTGCCCCTGGAATCGCTTCGCCAAAGCCACCGCTGAAGATGACTTTCGCCCCCGTCACAGCCTCGACAACAGTAAACTCACCACCCTGTTTCAGTGGACCGAAGAGGAGTTCTTACAGCGCACCGAGGGCTCGCCGATTCGCCGCATTGGCTATGAGAGATGGCAGCGCAACCTCGCCATCGGCCTCGGCAACGCCCCAGCCTCCGATGAAATCATCGAGGCTCTGCAACAGGCCCTACCCCAAGCCTCGCCTCTTGTTAGCGAACATATTGACTGGGCACTGAGCCAACAGCGCAAACGAAGAGCAGATGGCACGGCTATTGATATAAATTAACGCGCGCTGTAAAATGCCCGACCTCGAAATCAGACTCAACTTAATACGGAGCAACGCCAGGTGGCAAATTCACCCCAAGCACGCAAACGCGCTAAACAGAATGAAAATCGACGCCAGCACAACGCCAGCATGCGTTCCATGGCTCGCACCTCTTTGAAAAAAGTTATCGCCGCGATTGAATCCGGCGATGTCGAAGCTGCCAAGGCCGCCTACGCCGCTGCCGTGCCCGTTATCGACCGCATTGCCGACAAAGGCGGCGTGATGCACAAGAACAAAGCAGCGCGACATAAAAGCCGCCTCAACACCAAGATTAAGGCGATGTCTGCTTAAAGCCGATTTGCAGCTTCCTTATTCACTAAGCGAACTGCAATTCTCGTTTTAACCCGCTTGTCGTTACAAGCTGGGGTGCAAACTATCAACGCTTAAGGCCGAAACAAGATACAACTACCTTACGAAAATTATCGTAGTTGCGATTAATATTTCAGCCACCATCAAACCTCGCTCTTTGAAGCGGGGTTTTTTGTTTCTGCACGGCGTGCATGACACCATCCCACAGCCTATAGCCATGCCCACAACAAATCCTAGCCATAAAAAAACCCGCGTCAACGAACGCGGGTTTTTGCCTCGAGCCATTTTACTCGGCCTTCCAGCCTCGCTTTAGAAGCTCGACGCTACGCAAATAACAGCAACGTTTACTAGGCTTTCTTTGCCGATGGGAAAACCGCAGGGCGCTTTTCCTTCACCGCAGCGATACCCTCAGCGGCGTCTTCACCGAGGAAGCAAAGCATCTCCATGCGCAGAGAATTTTCAAAGATCGGCGCAGCCATTTGCATCCAACCGTTGAGTGTCGACTTAGTGCCGCGAATGGCCTGCTGACTACCGGCGGCCAGTTTGTCGGCGATTTCCATCGCTTTCGGCAGTACTTCTTCGCGCGGTAAACACAGGCTGACCATACCCATGCGCTCTGCTTCAACACCATTGATAAACTCGGCGGTCATCAGGTAGTACTTGGCCTTGGACATGCCGCAAAGTAGAGGCCAAATAATCGCCGCGTGATCACCTGCGCCAACACCCAGCTTAACGTGGCCATCGGTAAACTTAGCCGTTTCAGCCATCACGCTAATATCGGCCATCAAAGCAACAGCCAAACCAGCACCTACCGCGACGCCATTAATGGCAGAGATAACCGGCTTTTCCAGTGCCAGCAAGCGATAGACGATATCGGCAGCTTCTTTCTGAATTCTTTGCACGCCTGCAGCGTCACCGACCTGGCCTTCAACCCAGTTCAGGTCGCCGCCCGCGGAGAAGGCCTTACCAGCACCCGTGACCACGACAACATTGGTGTCATCATCGGCGGCAACCGTGTCCCAAATCTGGGTCAGTTCCCAGTGCAGGCGCGCATTAGTAGCGTTCATGACTTCGGGGCGATTGATGGTGATGGTCAATACGCCGTTGGGCTTAAGATCAAACAGCAGGTGTTCGTAATCTGAATATTGCATGGTATTTCCTCTTTTATACTTTCTGAGGCCGCTAGTGGCGACCAGACAAGTGATGAGCCAGATTGTCTAGCTTAAGGCTAACGCACCAGATCGGGATCGAGGGTCATACCCTCATCGAGCTGAACACCGAGGGTGTTCAGGGCCATCGACACCAGGTTGTACTGCCCGGCAGTAAACACGATGTCCATAATTTGCTGGGTATTGTAATGCTTGCACAGGCCCTGCCAAGTCTCATTGCCAATAAAGGCATCACCGTGGAGCTCGTCCGTGGCTTTAATCAGCAGGGCTTCGTTTTCTTGCCAATGAGCCGCTTCGGCGCCTTCCTTAATGAATTCCATCTCTGCATCGCTCATGCCACACTCTTTGCCGATAACGACGTGCTGGCCCCACTCATAGCCCGACTTGCACAGCCAGCCGATGCGCAGGATAACGATTTCCCGGTCGCGCAGAGTAATCTCTGACTTACCCATAATGTGGTTGGCAAACACCATCCAGCGCTTGGCTAAGCCTGCATGATTGGCCAGGGTTTTAAATATATTCAGCACTCGGCCGCCCATTTTCGCCTTACCCAGCGCTTCTTTTTGTGCCTCATTCCACTCTTCGAGCGGTATCGGATGTACCCGTGGTGTCTTCAATCGCATCGTCTATTCCCTATTTCATTATTATTAAAGGTACTGCCTTAAAAGCCCCAAAGCTTAGCCATAGGAGACCTCATCAATCTCATATTCGATATCGCCCGAAGGTGCCTTCACTACCACCACGTCGCCAATCTCTTTACCAATCAACGCCCGCGCAATAGGCGACTGATAGGATATTTTATTCTGTTTAATATCGGACTCATCGTCACCGACGATGGTGTAAGTGACGCTGGCATCGCTCTCGGTATTAATAATGGTCACAGTAACGCCGAAGATGACCTTATCACCGGCGGGCAATTTACTGATATCGATCACCTGAGCGTGACCCAACTTGCCTTCAATTTCCTGCACGCGCCCTTCGGTAAAACTCTGCTCATCACGCGCAGCGTGGTATTCGGCATTTTCTTTCAAGTCACCGTGGGCACGAGCCTCGGCAATCGCCGCGACAATACGTGGGCGCTGCACCTTTTTTAAATCTTCCAACTCTGCACGCAGACTGGCTTCACCCAACACTGTCATTGGCACTTTGCTATTCATACTCACTCGCCCTTGCTGTCGCTTTTACTTATCTTTGTGAAGTTCTTGTAAAATTCGCACCTGTACATCGCCGCTGTGACGCAGGGCCATGCACACGGCATTGCCGCCGGCCAATGTGGTGGTGTAATAAACACCCTTCGCCTCTGCACTGGAGCGAATCGTCGCCGAATCCTGGATCGCCACACGACCCTCGGTGGTATTGACGATCAAATCAATTTTGCCGTTTTTGATCATGTCGACAATATGCGGTCGACCCTCTTTAACCTTGTTAACAAGCTCTACTTCAAGGCCAGCATCGAGAATTAACTGCCCGGTACCTCGGGTCGATACCAGCTTAAAGCCAAGATCGGTCAATTGCTTGGCGACATCGACGACCTCGCCCCTATCGCGCTCGCGAACACTGAGGAAGGCCGTGCCCTTAGCGGGAATCTCATCACCGGCGCCGAGCTGCGCCTTGGCATAGGCCTCGGCAAAGGTTGCACCGATGCCCATTACCTCGCCCGTCGACTTCATTTCTGGGCCCAGAATGGGGTCGATACCGGGAAATTTATTAAACGGGAAGACCGCCTCTTTAACACTAAAGTGCTCGGGCACAATCTCTTTCGTGAAACCCTGTCGCGCCAGCGTTTGGCCAACCATACAGCGGGCAGCAATTTTAGCTAACGATACGCCGATGCATTTGGAGACAAAAGGCACGGTGCGCGAAGCACGTGGATTGACTTCGATCACGTAAATTTTCTCGTCCTGCCAGGCCAACTGCACATTCATCAGGCCTTTAACGCCCAGTTCACGCGCCATGGCTTTGACCACTTCTTTCATCTCTTCCTGCACATCGGCGGGCAGGCTATAGGGTGGCAGTGAGCAGGCCGAGTCACCGGAGTGAATACCGGCCTGTTCGATATGCTGCATCAGCGCACCAATCACCACCTCTTCGCCATCGGAGACCGCGTCAATATCCAGCTCAATGGCGGAGGACAGGAAGTAGTCGAGCAACACCGGCGAATCGTCGGAGACCTGTACTGCCTCGCGCATATAGCGATTCAGCTCATCCTCACCGTAGACAATTTCCATGGCCCGACCACCGAGCACATAGGAGGGTCGCACCACCAGCGGATAGCCAATCGCCGCCGCCTTCTCAACCGCCGCTTCGACCGAGCGCACTGTGGCATTCGGTGGCTGCAACAGGCCGAGCTTTTCAATCATTTTCTGGAAGCGCTCGCGGTCTTCCGCACGGTCGATGGCATCGGGTGTAGTGCCAATAATCGGCACGCCTTCGGCTTCAAGCGCCCGTGCTAACTTCAGGGGCGTTTGGCCACCGAATTGCACAATCACGCCGACCGGCTTTTCGAGGGCGACAATTTCCAACACGTCTTCGAGGGTCACCGACTCAAAATAGAGGCGGTCCGAGGTGTCGTAATCCGTCGAAACCGTCTCCGGATTACAGTTGACCATAATGGTTTCATAGCCATCGTCACGCAGCGCCAGTGCCGCATGCACGCAGCAATAATCAAACTCAATGCCCTGGCCAATGCGGTTCGGACCACCGCCGAGTACGAGAACTTTGTCTTTGTTCGACGGTGCCGCTTCACACTCCTCTTCATAGGTGGAGTACATATAGGCGGTATCGGTAGCGAACTCCGCCGCACAGGTATCAACGCGCTTGTAGACGGGCTTAATGTCCAGTTCGCGACGACGTCCCCTAACCTCGGCTTCGCCAACACCGATTAAGTCGGCAATGCGCTTATCGGCAAAACCCTTGCGCTTCAGACCGTATAAAGACGGCCCATCAAGGTTGGCGAGATCAGTGCCGACCAAGCCTTGCTCGACCTGTACCAGATCGGCAATTTGCACCAAATACCAACGGTCGATGTTGGTCAACTCAAAGACGTCGTCGAGACTCATCCCCGCCCGGAAGGCATCGGCTATATACCAGATACGCTCGGGCTGAGCGGAGGCAAGCTGCTCGCGAATCGTCGCCTCGGCGCCATCACTGGCCAGATCAACGTGGGGGTCAAAGCCTGAAACGCCAACTTCGAGGCCACGCAGGGCTTTCTGCATCGACTCCTGGAAGGTGCGACCAATCGCCATCACCTCACCCACCGATTTCATTTGCGTGGTCAATATGGAGTCGGCCTTGGGAAACTTTTCAAAGGCAAAGCGCGGTATTTTAGTCACCACGTAATCGATACTGGGCTCGAAAGAGGCCGGTGTACTACCGCCGGTAATATCGTTTTTGAGTTCGTCGAGGGTGTAGCCGACTGCCAGCTTGGCCGCTATTTTAGCGATGGGGAAACCCGTCGCCTTCGAGGCCAGCGCCGATGAACGAGACACCCGTGGGTTCATCTCAATCACCACCATGCGGCCGTCTTCCGGATTGACGCCAAACTGCACGTTGGAACCACCGGTCTCAACACCGATCTCACGCAATACGGCAACCGAGGCATTGCGCATCAACTGATATTCTTTATCGGTCAGCGTTTGCGCCGGGGCCACGGTAATGGAGTCGCCGGTGTGAATACCCATCGGGTCGAAATTTTCTATCGCACAGATAATGATGCAATTGTCGTTCTTGTCTCGCACCACCTCCATTTCGTACTCTTTCCAACCGATCAAGGATTCGTCGATCAAAAGCTCGCTGGTCGGCGACAGGTCGAGACCACGCTTACAAATTTCTTCAAATTCCTCACCGTTATAGGCGATGCCACCACCGGAACCGCCCATGGTGAACGAGGGGCGAATAATGCAGGGGTAGCCGAACTGATCCGGTACCTGTAAGGCTTCTTCCAGGCTGTGGACAATATAGGAGCGCGGTGTTTCGAGGCCGATGGCCTTCATTGCCTTATCGAAGCGCTCCCTATCTTCGGCCTTGTCGATAGCGTCACTGCTGGCGCCAATCAACTCGACACCAAACTTTTCGAGTACGCCTTCGCGGGCCAGATCGAGGGCACAATTCAGCGCGGTCTGCCCACCCATGGTCGGCAAGACGGCGTCGGGGCGCTCCTGTTCGATGATTTTCGCCACCGTGCGCCACTCAACGGGCTCGATGTACGTGGCATCAGCCATCGCCGGATCGGTCATAATGGTGGCCGGATTCGAGTTCACCAGCACTACCCGGTAACCCTCTTCACGCAGCGCTTTACACGCCTGGGCGCCGGAGTAGTCAAACTCACAGGCTTGGCCAATCACAATCGGGCCGGCACCGAGAATCAGAATACTGTGTAAATCACTGCGTTTTGGCATAAGTGTTTATCGCGCCTATCTAATAGGCCTCTGACGAGGCCCTATGTATTGGAAGAGTGTTGT